>Ga0209431_10000358_pt1 | contig 37474 bp, 30 predicted proteins | sample RifCSP13_3_FD_184021 | JGI IMG/M metagenome (GOLD analysis project Ga0209431, IMG submission 184021) | Soil microbial communities from Rifle, Colorado - Rifle CSP2_sed 13_3 (SPAdes) (version 2) | ecosystem: Environmental > Terrestrial > Deep subsurface > Rock core/Sediment | place: Rifle... | reverse complement strand
AGCGCCGCCTTCGGGCTGAAAAGGAGCGAAATCCATCCGCAGGCGAAGAGCAAGCCAAGGATCGCCAGAAACACAAGAAGCCAGATAGCGACTTTGGCTAACCGGTTTCGGTCATACCGCTCTTTAAAGAAGGAAGCAGCCTGGTTCACGCCCACGCCCTTATCCACCTGGATCACTCCGGTGGAGCACGTCTACCGACCATCTTGCCCGGCGCGACAGGTCGGTGCCCAAACCGGGATCAGCGCCCTGCTGATCCTCCCGCCGCGCGTGGTATTCCTGGGGAAGGCACGGCTATCCCCTACCTCGTACCTTCGCCGGCCGCCACGCCCGTGTGCGTCCGACGAAATCGCAGGGTCAATCTTGCCGTTGCCTTCTCGTTCACCAGGGTCCTCCAACCCCGGGAGCGAGCTTCTCGATTGAACTGTCTCAATGCGGAAGTGGATCTCGCCGACCTCTTCCGCCCACGCCTAGTTGCTACTCGCCTGAGCCGCCATCTTTGCTTCGGATTGAGCGCGGGTTCGCGGCAGGCGGATGGTGAACGTTGTCCCTTTGCCGACCTTGCTTTCAACGGCAATCTCCCCGCCATGCTGGGAGACGATGCCGTAACTGACCGAGAGCCCCAGACCGGTGCCTTCTCCGGCCGGTTTGGTCGTGAAGAATGGATCGAAGATCCGACTCAGGTTCTCCTTCTTGATGCCGGTCCCGGTATCCTGGACCGAGGTCTCCACCCAATCCTCTTTTTGGGCCACTCTCAATCTCAGAGATCCGCCTTTGGGCATCGCCTGGATCGCGTTCTGGATCAGGTTGATGAGCACCTGTTCGATCAGTTGCGCGTCGTAGAACGCCATCACCCCGCTTGGCGGAAGTTCAGTGGCTACTTTGACACTGGCTTTACGGGCCAGATAATCCGTCAGGCGGGCCGAGGTCTCGACCGTGGCACAGATGTTTTGATAGGAAAGCTCGGGGTTCGACTGGCGGGCGAACTTCAGCAGGTCGGACACAATCGTGTTGGCCCGCACGGCGCTATCCCGGATCAGTTTGAGTTGTGAAACGATCTCCGGGTTGGCCTCAACCTGTTCCTCGACTTCCTCGGCCAGTCCCTTGATGACCCCAAGCGGGTTCTTCACGTCGTGGACGATCCCGGCTGTAAGCTGGCCGACGGAGGCGAGCTTCTCGGACTGGACGAGCTGTTGCTGGGCGACTTGCAGACGTGTATTGGCTACCGCCAGCTCCTTGTTGCGCTCGATCGTTTCCGCCGTTAGCCGGGCGGCCTGCGCCGTACGCCGGCGTAGACGAAAGGTCATCAGGTCGAAGACGGCGGCCAGTTGGCCGATCTCATCCTTGCGTTCAATGCCGGTCTTTTGGCCCAGGTCGCCCGATGCAACAGCCAGGGAGACATCACGCACTCTGAGGATCGGTCGGGCGATGCTCTGAGACAGCAGGTAGCCGACGACGATGACCGCCACCGTCCCTAGCGAGAAGATGAGACTGAACAGATTGCGGCTCGTGGCCTCGGTGGTCACGATGAAATTGCTCGGCAGGGCGATCCCGAGGACTCCGACCGGTTCCTGGCGGACAACCAGCGGCGCGTACAGGATTTGGAATCTGCGGTCATACAAGTTGACTTCCCGCTCGATAGCCGGATCCAACTCCGAAACCTGCGATGGGCTCAGGTCGAGGACCTGGAAACCACCTTCGGGCTCAGCCAGACTCGCCACCATGACCTTCCCCGTCGGATCCAGAGCGATCAAATCGGCCAGCGCCTGGGTCTTCAGGTCTGACAGGAGATTGTCCAGCCTGGTGCCTAACATCAGGGCCCCAACGATGCTCCCGTCGGTACCGCGCACGGGAACCGTCGTGGCCAGGTATGGACCGTGGACGGTCTGGATCAGGCCGGCGAATTTGTCCCCTAAAACATCCTGCTCACCCTTCAACGGTTTGGAGACGATCGCCAGGGCGGAGAGGTCTCCCCCTTCAGAAATGGCGTATGTGCCGGCGGCCGGATCCTGGACGAGGCTGATGATCTCTTGTCCCTGCGCGTCGACGGCGGTCAGGAAATGGACGTTCCCATTGACCACCAGGGGGTAGAGAAGCTGCTGGAGCCGATCGCCATCTTTGACGGCCAGAGCCTCAGGCACGCCCTGGGTGAAGGCCATCAGCCGCAATGCCTCGAGATGGGTACGCTCGCGGCGCACGATTCCATCCGAAGCGACCCGGCCCGCTTCAAGGAGCTGGTTGGCGAAGCGCTCGCGCACGGAGGACGTGACCAGGCGGGTGACGACGAAAGTACCGATCATCGCCGTGATCAGGGTCAGGAAGACATAGGGCACGACCAGCTTGATCCTCAAGCTGGAAATCAGATCCAGGAAGCGGTTGCTGGTCGGAAGGCTGATAGCGGCCTGGGTGCTCATGTCTAGCGCCCGCTCGGCGGCCTCGTCTTCCAGTTCCTCCAGTTCGTCGAACATCCCCGCTTGACGGCCTTTTGCACCTGAGCCGGGAAGCATGGGTGGACTCGGTGTGGACAGATCAGCCCGTGAGGACATCAGCACCCTCTTTTCTTGCCTCGTCGACCGAGATCTGACCACCGCCGGAGCGCTTGGAGCAATACAGAGCATGGTCGGCCGCCAGGATGAGTTCGTTGGGCGCCCGGCACCTTCCGCCAAGCTGGGCGACGCCGATGCTCACCGAAACCGATTTCTCTCCCACCCGGAGCTCGCGGACGCGGGCGAGAATACGCTTCGCCACGGCCGCCGCGTTGACGGCGTCGGTTTCGGGCAGCACAACAAGGAACTCATCACCACCATAGCGACCGGGTATGTCCGTTTTTCGAAGCTCCAATCTCAACGAGTGTGCGACGTGTTGTAGCGCCTCATCTCCGGCAGGATGGCCACAGCTATCGTTGATCGTCTTTAGCCCATCGAGGTCCATCAAAAACACCGACAACGGTCGGCGGTAGCGTCTGGCCCGCGCCACCTCAGTATTCAGGCATTCATAAAGCCTGTGTCTGTTCGAGATTCCAGTCAATGGATCGGTGGTCGCTTGCTGCTGAGCCCGGGCGAAGGAGCGGGCATCTTCCCGTTCCATGAAGCCGTGCTTCAGGGCCCGCGAGACGGTGATTTCGAAAGCCGTGAGGGATTCGAATGGCTTGGTGAGGTAGTCGAATGCGCGGGAACGCAAGGCCTCCAGGGCCGTTTGATAGGAGCCCGTGCCTGTGATAACCACCGCCGGCAGCAGGGGATCGAGCTGGGTCGCCAACTGGATCACTTCCAGCCCGTTCTTCCCCGGCATGGACAGATCGACAAGGAGTAAATCGAAACTCGCATTCTGCAGCGCCTCGACGGCCTGATCACCGTTTTCCACTTCCACAACGGAAAGCCCCATCTTGAGTACTCGACGCGCCAGCATCTGCCGGAACGCCGGGTCGTCATCGGCGATCAGGACGCGCGCTCCTTGAAGATCGTCATCGTGCGTACGTTGCATCGATACCTCAATCCGCCCCCCGATCTATTCGGGGGAACCCGATAGAAGGCAAGCCAGACGCCATACAAGAGTCACCAGGTGTCTGTTCCCTTAAAATCTAACGGTCAATTCGGCCGCCAGACCTTTCAGTTGACCTACAACTAATAGGCTGCGCGAATGCCCAAGTCACCGGCCGAGGTCCTGCGCCAATCCCAACCTCCAATCGGCTCCCCAGGCCGGTCTTCGCCTCAAGGAGCTAGTACCCAGGTCCCCCTTCGAGGCGGCGATTGGGACAGTCCCCTACTCTGCCGTATCACGGGTGTTGGTGGTGGAGCTTGGTCTGAATGCGAGGGCACGCCGAGCTCGCTCTGGAGGATCTTGCCGGGCGGGTAGATCGACAGATGGTTCTCAGCGATCAGCCTTCGCCGAGTGATGCTGAAGTCGATCCGGATTCCGGAGGACGTCTCCTTCTGGCCGACTATCTCCCTCCCGTGTATTCCGTCGAGGTGGGACTGGCGGCGGAGCGATGATTCGCGTGCATATCGCATCGCCCTTGCGGCGGACCTTCAATCCCCCGGCCCTCGGGCAGGTCGAAGCACGATCCGTGCGAGAGAGGGTGGATCGCCTCGATGAGCGCTACCCGGGAATCGGCGATCGGCTGCTCGAGCCCGATGGCTGACTGTGAGGCCATTTCAATGTGTTCGTGGATGGGGATCCGATTCGTTGCGAAGGCGAGGCGGCCGTTCTACTCAACGACCCTGCCGAGGTGTGGATCGTGCCCAGCATAGCCGGAGGGGCAGGGCATTCCGTTGGAGGATCTCGCCGATGTCAGGGGGCAGGCATCCGGGAGTGCGCCAAATAGCTCGCTATCCAGATTGCCCGGCGCGGAGGATCAGGCCAGTACCGCCTCGAATCCGGGGCGCGCCAGCGTCACCAGCCGCACCCCGGCCTGGTGCACCTGATGAAAGCCCGCTCCCTGCGAGACCGCCCGCAGAACCTGATCGATGTGGGTGACGATCGACCCAGATACCAGGGCCACGGAGGAATCCAAGAGCACGCTGCTCAGTGGTGTACTGGGACCGAGGACCATGATCGTGGACTCAGGTGAACACAGCCCCAACAAGCCCTCGAGGCTGTGATTCACGAAGGCCATGCCGGTGATCGCTACCACATCCGCGTGGGGGAGGATATCCGGGGCGGCACTTTCCGGGTGGTCGCCCTCGCGCGGATCTCGCTCGATCACATCCAGGGACCCCAGCTTGGGCCGGAGGCGCTGGACGAATGGGAAATGGCCCACCAGGGCGACCCGTTTATGCTCACCCAGCCTCGCCAGGATCTCTTCCGCGTTGCCCTCGCGCCAGGCCCGCGGGTTCCGCGGTGCGAGCGCGTTGAGCGCGGCCACGCCGACACTGGATAGCTCGGGCTCGGGCGCCAGCGCCAGATCGGCCAGCTCACGTCCGGAATAAGACTCCAACTCGCCGGCGCGTGGCACGGCCGGTCCAAGTTCGTGGCCGCCCTGTCGCCGCAAAGTCGCAGCCAGTCCGCAGCGAACTTCCCCCTCGACCTCGACCACGGCCGCGGTCCAATGGAGCCCGATCCGCACGTCGCGCACAACGCCGTCGGGTAAGGTATCGAGAATCGCCTGAGTTATTCCCACCTCACCTCCTTTGAGACCTCGCCCTGCCCTCTGCCCGGCCACTCCGTGTTCTTTCTGCAACGCGCTCTTATTATAGAAGGAAGCATACTCCCTCGATCTGAAGGATCAAAAGGCGAACCTCTCACAAGCTTGAACCGGCCGGAGATCGTGACATCTGTCACTTTCATTCCACCCTCTAGCAGGTGACACTTGAGTGAGGGTTCGCCCCATCAAACGTCCCACACTATCCACATGCGGTCGCGCACAAGAACAGCCAACGCCAACGAAAAGCTATGATGCTCACCCCGTCGGGCGAGTCACACTGCGCCTCGCTCTCTGAACTCCGCCGGAGGCCGCCATGCATTACCCGTGGTGGTACGTCCCCTTCCTGACATCTCCCATGTTGATCGCGCTGATCGCGGTCATCCATGTGTATGTCTCGATGTACGCCGTCGGTGGCGGTCTCTTCCTGGCGGTCGAGACTGCCTATGCCTACCGCTCTACGAACAGCCGTTATCTCGCGTATCTGAAGGAGCACACCTGGTTCTTCATCCTGGTCACCGTGGTCTTCGGGGCCATCACCGGTGTCGGAATCTGGTGGACGATCGGTCTCGCCTCGCCCCTGGCGACCGAGGCGCTGATCCACATTTTCGTTTTTGGTTGGGCTATGGAGTACGTCTTCTTCGTCCTGGAGATCGTCTCCGCCTTCATCTTCTTCTACTTCTGGGGGCGCTTGCCACCGAGGACCCATCAGACGATCGGCTGGATCTACGGCATTTCGGCTTGGTTGAGCCTGGTCCTCATCACGGGGATCACGGCATTCATGTTGAACCCGGGCACCTGGATTGAGCGGCAGGACTTCTGGGTTGGCTTCTTCAACCCGCAATTCCTGCCTCAGACCATCGCCCGCACCGGCGGAGCGCTCCTGCTGGCCTCGCTCTACGTGTACCTGCACGCCGCGTTCTACCGTGCAGATGACCCGGAACTCCGAGGGTTGATCAGCACCCGCTCGACGCGCCCCGGTCTGCTCGGGGCGGTACTGGTCACCGTCGGAGGTGTGTGGTGGTACCTGGCCCTACCGGCCTCCGCCCAGGCAGCGTTGGCGGCTGCCAGCGCACTCAACATCCTTATGGTCATCATCTTCGCCGCCACGATTGTCGTCTTCGCCATGCTCTACTTCGGTCCGTATCGGAACCCCGAGTGGATCACCCCCGGCTTCGCCTTGCTTTTGTTCACGTTTGGGCTTGCAGCCATCGGGGCCGGTGAATTCGTCCGCGAGGCGGTCCGGAAGCCTTTCATCGTCTATGGAGTCGTGCTGAGCAGCCAGATACTCCCTGAAGAAGTGGAGCGCTTCCGCAGTGTGGGATACCTGGAGAGCGGGTTGTGGACGCGCGCCCTTGTTGCAGAGCGTTTTCCGGGTGCCTTAGGCGGGGGAGGGACAATCGATGAGGCCGCGCTGTTGGCGCTGCCCGAGTCCGACCGTCTCGAAGCCGGGAGGGTGCTTTTCTTCAACGCCTGCAATGACTGCCACTCTGTCGCCGACGGCTATTCGTCGGTAGCGGAGTTGATGCGCGGTTGGACACCGGAGATGATCCGGTCTGTGGTCGAGCACCCCGAGCGGGCCCAGTTTTTTATGCCGCCTTTCGCCGGGATGCCCGAAGAGGTCGACCTCCTGACGGAATACTTGGTCTCGATCGCCAGGCCCTACCCACCGGGTCTCCAGATACCCGGAGGAGGCTAGGAGACAGGCATGGACACTCCCTTGATCGGACCCGAAACGCTCCTCGGATTCCCGGCGCCGTACTGGTTCCTGGCCTTCTTCAAGGTCTTCGGCTTCAGCCTCCACATGATCCCGATGAACCTGTGGTACGCCGGCCTGTTGACAGTTCTGCTCGCCGGCCGGTTCGGCGGCGAGAACGCCAGACGGCTGAGAGACCGCTTCCTCAAGGCGTTGCTCATACTGATCGCTCTGGGGATCAACTTCGGTATCGTCCCCCTTCTGTTTACCCAGGTGGCGTACTATCAGGTCTTCTACCCGGCCACGATCTTGATGGCGTGGCCGTGGTTTAGCGTGATCTTGCTCGTGATGCTGGCTTACTATGGGGTCTACATCTACGTCGTGGGGCTAAGCCGGCCAAGCCTGTCACCGTTTCGCCGCGCTTTCGGGTGGCTCGCCGCCGGTCTGTTCATCTTTGTCGGGTTCCTGTTCGCCAACGGGTTCAGTCTCATGACGAATGTGTCCGGCTGGCAAGCATTGTGGCGCTCGACCAGCTTCGCCGGCGCCGCCCTCGGCACCGGCCTCAACTTAGCCGATCCGTCCTTGGTGCCCCGATGGCTGATGATGTTCGGGCTTGCGTTGACAACAACGGGCGCCTACGTCCTGGTCGATTCGGCCTTCTTCGCCGCGAAGGAGAAGGTGGAGTATCGGCAATGGGCCCGTCGCTTTGCCTTCGCCGTCTACACCGGCGGCATGCTTTGGTTCGCCCTGGCCGGCTCCTGGTACTTCTTCGGGACGCTCGGATCCGAGATCCGTTTGACCCTCCTCCGTTCGCCGACGCTGATCCTCACTCTCCTGACCGCACTTTCTCCCGGTCTTCCCTGGCTCGTGATCCGCTTCAACATGGACCGGGAAGCCCGAGGTCTGGCCCTACTCACCGGGTTCGCCCAATACGGCGTGGTGGCCCTGAATGCCGTCAGCCGGCAGATCGTCCAGAACGCCGAGCTCGCTCCCGTTGTGGATGTCACGGCTCAACCGGTCAGGCTCCAGCCGAGCCCGATGATCGTCTTCCTGGTGCTCTTCGTCGTCGGGCTCGGGATCGTGTACTGGATGGTGCTGCAGGCGGTGAAGGCGGGGCGACGGCCGACGCAAGAGGCCTGAGCAGACAAGACTCGGCGCAACGGCGCTTGGATGAGGCGGAATGATCAGACCAGGTCCCGTCTCTCCAACGGCCGCGTGGGATACTGCAAGAAAACACGTGTCGAGTTCGGATCTGTCCGCCGAACCCCAACACGTGATTCCATTTCTTTGGATTGGATGGAGAGGGTGGCCTAGCTCCAGGCCGGACGAGCCTCACCTCCCGCGTCTTCCCAGTACGGCGACCAGGCCAATGCAATCAGTTCGACGGTCACATCGCTCTTGCGCGGCTTGAGGGTGATGGTTTCGAGATCTTCTGTCTGCGCATCGATCGCCGCTTCCAGCTCCTCGGTCTCAGCCGTGAAGTCGGCTTCCAGATCCTGCAGTCGCTCCCGAAGGACCTTCAGGTTGTCGTCGGCCCGGGCAATGTCGTCCTTTTCCTTCATCGACCGGCTCACACCTCTGGCGGCCGTCGTCGCCCGCCCCAGCGTCGTGGCGCTAATGGCTTTACGACCAACAAAGGCGCCGAGGATGGTGGTCCCGAAGGATATGGCTGTCTGCGCCTTCTGCTGCTCGGCTTGCTGCGTCTCTCGCTCGACCGCCTGCTCGGCGCGCCGGACGCGGTCCTGAAGCGAAGTGAGCTTCGGCGCGTATTTGGCGCGTAGCTTCTCAACGGCCTGATCCCTGCGTTCGCGCGCCAGTTGCTGCAAGCGAATGCGGAAATCCCGCTCTTCTTCGTCCGGCAGCGACAGCACTCCCAGGCTCGGGCTCCTCAGCAGCTCGAGGCGCTCCGTGTCAAACAGCCAGCGGGCCAACGACTTGCCCCACGCCGAGTAGCTCAGAGCCTTGGCGGCCGGCCCGGGTAACCCGGCAAACCGAGCCGGGCTCTCGCCAATCCTCCCGAGCTCCGAGATTTCGAATCCGGCCTCTTGTCCCCCGTCCCAGTCAACGGGGATAGCCTGATCCAGGATCGGGGTCAGGACCACTGTCTCCTTCTGAAAGTCCACATTCGCCTTCTTGTCGACAAAGCCGACCCTGGCTGCACCGACGGCCATCGGGCGATACACGAGATCCGCCCCGGAAGGACCACGGCCGCGCGTTGGCACGTAGAACACCGGGACGTCCGGAGGCAATGCCGGAGGGGCCGCGCTGGGCGCCTCGGCTGGAGCAGGCACGCCCCGGGCGACGCCGGCTGCCTCTCTTCCGGCCGGGCGTCGCTCATCCGTCTTGGCCGGCGTCGACCGCACCGGATCCATCAGCATCTTGATTTGGCTCCGTGTCAACGGGCCACGTAGATAGGACAAGGCCCAGCGCGACTCAAAAACCACCGGCGCCTCCTCGTGGACGTTGTGCATCAGGAAGATCCGGGAGTCGAGCCCGGCCAGCGTCCTTTCGATCCTTCCTCTGTCGAACTCCCCACCTGCCCCCACCCCTTCCAGGCCTTCCATCACCCGAGCCTTGTCGCGCTCCGTCTGCAAACGGCCGATGAACCAGGTCCCGGTGTTGGCCAGACCCTTATAGTCCAGGTCGGCTGGGTTTTGGGTTGTAAGCACTACACCCAACCCGTAGGCGCGCGCTTGCTTGAGCAGGCTCAACAAGGGCGGCTTCGAGGGCGGGTTGGCGACAGGTGGGAAGTACCCGAAGATCTCGTCCATGTACAGGATGGCCCGCAGGCTGGTCGTGCCGGATTGAGATCTGACCCAGGCCAGGACCTGGTTCAACAGCAAGCAAACGATGAACATCCTCTCGGCTTCGTTGAGGTGGGCGATCGAGAAAATCGCCACGCGTGGCTTGCCTTCACGGGTGTGCAGGATCGCATCGATGTCGAGCGGCTCGCCCTCGAGCCAGGCACTGAAGCCAGGAGCGGCGAGCACATTATTCAAAGCCAGGACAAGATCGAAGCGCTCTTTCTCGGGGTAGAAGGTCTCCAAATCGAGGACGCCGATCCGGCTCACCGGTGGGGTCTGGACGAGTCGAATCAGCTCACCCAGGTCGAGATCTTTCGGCTGTCTCCACGACCAGTCGAGGATCGTCGACAGCAGAATATGTTCCCGACTTTTGACGGGATCCGCTGCGATTCCCACCAGCCCCAGCAGGCTTGTCACCGTCGTCGCAATCCGTTCGCCTAACAGCTCACTATCCTGGATTAGCTCCTGCTCGGGAGCCGCGAAGGACTTCAGGATCGAAATCGGAAGTCCGGCGCTGCTCCCGGGCGTGTAGACACGAAAGTCGGCTGAGCCCTTGAGCCTTTGGATCCGATCTGCACCCTGCCCCCACTTCTCGAGGCCTTGCCTCCAGAGCTCGGCTTGCTGCCCGGCATACTCCTCGGCCGAGACCCCCTTCTTGCGCGCCTCGTCTGCATTCACCCAGGGGAGGAAGTCCTCCCCGCGCAGGCCGGGGAATGTGAGAAGGAGATTGGCGAGATCTCCCTTCGGATCGATCACGATAGCCGGGATGGCGTCGATGGCGGCCTCTTCGATCAGCCCAATGCACAGGCCGGTCTTGCCGCTCCCGGTCATCCCGACGCAGACGGCGTGAGTGACGAGATCTCGCGAGTCGTAAAGCAGGAGATCTCCGGTGGTCTGTCGCTTCTCCAGGGAATGAGACCGGCCAAGATAGAACAAACCCAGCTTCTCGTAGTCCTGCACACCGGCCTCCGTCTATGGGGTTTGTGCGCGCGCTTATGGTGAGCCCAAACCGATCCCCTTAGAGGGCCACCTTGCCGATGCGTGTCGCACGGACGCAGCATTCATGACAACATTAGCAGGCTGCAGGCAGAGAGTCCAGCCTTTGTTGAGCTTCTCTTGGCTAGCGGCGCGAATCCACACCGGGCGAGAGCCGCGCCTCGCTCCAGCTCCGTCTATGGCGAGGGTCCGGCGGCCTCAAACAGCCATGAGAATTCCTCCAGGTAGAGACTGGCGATCCGCGGGTCGTGGATCAGCAGCATGTTCTCGTCATTCCGCTCTTCGGCACTGGCAGAGAAGTTGTAGGATCCTGTAGCCACGACGGCTGAGTCGATGACGATGAACTTGTGATGCATGTTGAATGGATTTTCATCCAGACGCACGTCCAGCCGTGCCTGGCGCAGGCGAGCGTACTCGCTCCCCGTTCCGCCCACCTGCGAGGTCTCCATGACACCCCGGACCCGGACGCCCCGTTCGGCTGCGGCGATCAAGCGGTCGGCTATGGCATTCGAGGTGAGGCTGAAGGCGGCGAAATCGAGACTGAACTCGGCTCCGTCGATCAGGTCGATGATTCTTGCGGCGACCCCATCATCCGGGGAGAAGAGCACCTCCAGAGTCACACCGGATACCTCGAGGCTTGCATACGGGGTATCCTCCAGAGAGAGGGCGCCGAAACGATCTTGCTCAAACATCTCATTGAACTCGCCGGTGAAATCATCGGCCAGCCGGGCTGAGGCAATCCGGACCAGATTGTTGTTGTCCTGGAAAGCGGCACCGGAGGTCATGTTCATGGACCCGGTCCAGAGCTCGGCGCCGTCAATCACCATGAACTTGTGATGCATCAGCGGAGGCCTCTGGTCGGCATGGATGGGAATGCCCGCACCCATAAGGGCCTGTACTTCCGGTTCATCGGCGTTGTCACTCTCGATCACGAGCCTCACATCGACCCCTCGTTGATTCGCCCGGCGGAGGGCGTCTGCGATGTCACCGAGGTTGAGTGCATATACCGCCATATCCACTGAGCTTTGGGCCTCGTCGATGGCCTTTACAAGTTCTTCCTCGACCGAGCCCACCTGTTCTGACGAACCCGTGCTTGCCGGCTGCGTGAAATAGACCCGAATCGCTTCGCTGCCACCAATCGGTTCAGGTCCGATTGTCGGCTCGCGGGCAGGGAGTGGCAAGAAGCGAAAGACGAGGAAGAGCCCGACCAGGAAGACGAGCGCCATGCCGGGTGCAAGCCGAACGGATGCAACCATGTTTGAAGAGGCGCGGGTTGCTATTGTGGAGTCTTTACGTCGGATTTCCGTTTGACTGGAGTCTTCTTCGAGTGAGTCCATCGATCCCCCTTCATTGCATCTGCGTCATACGGCGGCACTTAACTCGTCGTGCGGCGTTGACGATCCGGTCACCCGCTCGGTATCCGCGATCGAGGCAGTGAAACCACAGTCTCCTCGCGTGGGTCGGCCAAGCAGGGCGATCGATTTCGAGCGTCACGCGTCTCTGATCCAGCTTATCACGACAGACAAGACGTATGCCTCCGAGCATGGGGAGGCATTCCTTATGTCCGCCCGGGACAGCATGATGCGTCCTGTTTATTATGTCAAGAGCTCTGTAGGGGGACGAGGCCAGGGCGGAGCCCGGGAGCCCCGGTTTGATCCCTCCGGACCCCTCAACCCGACGCCATGGATGGCCTCACCGCTGATGCGAACCCGGACGGCTGGCGGTGTTGCGGGGCTTTTTGCCCCACTAGCGCATTTTTCTGAACCTGCTGTACAATACCCGCCTGAGGCACTGCGGGAGCATAGAAAAGCCGAAAACTGAAGGAGGAATCCATGGCTAAAGCCGCAAAGAAGAGCAGTAGAAAGACGGCGAAGAAGTCGACCAGGAAGGCAACCCGGAAGGCCACCAAGAAGACGGCGAAGAAGGCCGCCCGCAAGACGGTCCGCCGAGCCAAGCGCTCGACCGCAAAGAAGAGCGTGAGGAAGGCCTCCAAGAGAGCCTCCAGGTCAGGCGCCAAGAAGACGGCCAAGCGCGCCGCCAAGAAGACCACCCGCCGACGGGCAGCCAAGAAGACCGCCAAGCGCGCCGCCAAGAAGACCACCCGGCGTCGCTCGGCCAAGAAGGCTGCCAAGAAGACCACCCGGCGGGCAGGCAAGAAGACCGCCAAACGCGCCGTCAGAAAGAGCACCCGACGGCGGGCGGCCAAGAAGACGGCCAAGCGCGCCGCCAAGAAGAGCCCACGACGGCGAGCGGCCAAGAAGACCGCCAAGCGCGCCACCAAGAAGAGCACCCGGCGGCGGGCAGCCAAGAAGACGGCCAAGCGCGCCGCCAAGAAGAGCCCGCGACGGCGAGCGGCCAAGAAGACCGCCAAACGCGCCGCCAAGAAGACTACAAAACGGGCGGCCAAGAAGGCTGCTAAGAAACCAGCAGCAAAGAAGGCCGCCAAGAAGGCGGCCAGGCCGGCTGCCAAGCCTCAGGCGCCGGCTAGAGTTGCAGCTCCAAGACCAGCTCCCGCAGCCCCCAGACCTGCAGCTCCTCCCGTTTCCCGTCCGAAGCCAGCACCGAAGACCAAGGCCACACACACGGTGGCCAGCGGCGAGAGCCTCCGCCTGATTGCACTCCGTTACTACGGCCCAGGCGGCCAGGAAAACTGGCGGGCGATCTACGAGGCCAACAAGGATGTCATCGGGGACAACCCGTACTTCCTCAAGCCTGGCCAGATTCTCAAGATCCCCGAGGTCTAAGGGGCCAGCACCAAAGACGCAACAGCCCCCCTGCCAATGGGGGGCTGTCGCGTTAAGGGGTACGATCAGTCTTTCCCGTCCGGCTTAAGCCCTTCCAGAATCCGGCGCGGCAGCCATGGGCCCTGATAGACCAGCCCGGTGAAGACTTGAACCAGTGACGCACCGGCGTCGAACATCGCTCTGGCATCTTCCGGACCGAACACCCCCCCGGCACCGACAATCGGGAGCTTGCCATCCGTCAGGCCATGCACTGTGCGGATGACTTCGGTGGCCAGAGGCCGAAGCGGTGCACCGCTGAGACCGCCTGTCTCAATCCGTTTCCGGTCGCGCAACCCATGGCGGCTCAGAGTGGTGTTGGTGGCAATCACGCCGTCCATACCGGAGCTTCCGATCGCTCCGCACGCCTCATCCAGGGCAGCGTCTGAAAGATCCGGGGCGAGCTTGACCAGGATCGGGACGTACCCCCGACCCGACTCCACAAGAATTCTGCGACGGGCTGCGAGCGTGGAGAGCAATCCCTCGAGCCTGTCCCGCTCCTGGAGTTCGCGCAACCCCGGCGTGTTTGGGGAAGAGATATTCACGGCCAGGTAATCGGCCTCGTCGTAGAACGTGTCGAGCAGGGCCAGGTAATCCTCAGCCGCATCCGCCACGGACGTTTCCACTCCCTTCCCGATGTTGACGCCGAGGATGACCCCTTTGGGGCGATGTTTTTGGATTTGCCCTAAGAGGTTGTCGGCACCGGCGTTGGGAAACCCCATGCGGTTTATCAGCGCCCGGTCTTGTGTGAGCCGGAAGACTCTTGGCCGCAGGTTCCCGGATTGGGGCTGAGGCGTCACCGTCCCCAATTCGAGATGGCCGAAACCCAGACCGGCCAGGCCGCGAATCGCTCGGCCGTCCTTGTCGTAGCCCGCCGCTAATCCCAGGGGATTCGGAAAATCCAGCCCGAAGGCACGCACGGTTGTACGCGGGTCAAACCAAAAGGACCGCCGGAGAACGCTCTCGATGACAGGGAACTCCCCCGCCGCCCCCAACATCTGCAGAGTCAAGTTGTGGGCCTGCTCGGGATCCAGCCGAAACAATAGCGGCCGAATCCAATCGTAGAGGCTCATCCCCCTCCGCCGGTCGCATCGGAGCTATTGATGAACGCCCTCACTTCGCTGACCTGGGATTGGCTGAGGCGTCCTTGCGCCCCCCAATGATCGAGGAGGACTTCGATCGTATAGACGGCGTGGAGCGTATACCCGGCTGCGGCGAGAGCGTCGGCAGCTCCGCTCTGCCGATCGATCAGAACTACGATGTCGTGGACGTGCAACCCTGCCGCCTCCAATCTGGCCATCGCCTCGAACTTGCTCTCGCCAGTTGTCGCCAGGTCGTCGACCACGACCACCGTCTCACCTGCGGTGTACTTCCCTTCAACGGCGAGGTGCCGCCCGTGGTCCTTGACCTCCCGCCGCGGATAAATCATCGGCCGCCCGAGCTGGAGGGCGATGGCCGTCCCGATCGGCAGCCCGGCATACGGGAGCGGGGCGATGCGGTCGAAGTCAAGGCTCTGGAGCAGCGGGGCGTACGCCGCCGCCGCCCGCGCCAGGAGCCTGGGTGACGAGGCCAGCAGACGCAGGTCGAAATAGACCGGCGACACCAACCCTGACTTGAGGACGAAACGCCCGAACTGTACGCAGCCGGCCTCGAAGAGATCGTCGGCCAGGCTCGCCAGCCCAGGCGACAGGACGGTCGCCTCCGATGCGATCCCCTCCCTCACAGAATTGATCTCGCGCCGCAACCGCTCGGCCTCTTCAGTAACATCGGGAGCGGTTGACAGCGACCGCGAAACGCTGATCAGCATTCCCAGTCCGTCAGCGCGCAGCCCCGCGCGCAGGGCGGAACGCAGATCGCCCCACTGCGCCCCCACACCCGGCGCCAGGAACCACAAGGACGGGGCCGCCGCACGCACGGCAGCCAGGATGGTCGGATCGGTCGCCGAAACCACCAGGCCCAGATTGTCGTAATCGCTCCAACCCGCGGCCTGCAGGGCAAGGTGCAGGTAGAGCGGAAGGCCGGCATCGACAATGAGGTTCTGCAGTGTGTCGGCACCCGGGTTCGAAGTCCGGCAGAGAAGAAAGACGCCGTACTCCGGGTTCGCCAATAATGGCTCGATGGAATCCGGGCCCAGGTATGGACTGGCGGTGATCGCATCCACCCGCAGCCTCTCAAAGGCTGCGCGAGCGTAAGCCATGGTCGTGGAAGGGATGTCGCCTCGCTTGGCGTCGAGGATGACCGGGGTTCCATCGGGCACGGCCGCCACGACCTGCTCCAGCACCTTCCAGCCTTCGCTCCCGAGTGCCTCAAAGAATGCTGCGTTAGGTTTGAACGCGGCGGCCTGTTCTTGTGTGGCCTCAATCAGCCGGAGACAAAAATCGAGAGCCGCTCCCGGGCCGGTGCCGCTCAGCAAGTCCGGGTGCGGATCGAGCCCGACGCACAGGAGAGACCGCTTGGCCCGGACGGTTGACGTCAGAGAAGTGAAGAAAGGCATGATTTGACCTCCAGCCGGTGGTCCCCCGGGCTGTGGTGACATGGCTCGCGGCATCTGCCCCTGCTGGAAGCCCAGACCCCGGGACCGTCCGAACTACCTCACGCCTTCCCCAGGACCATCGCCAACAGCGCCATTCGGACGTAAAGCCCATACTCCATCTGACGGAAATAGGCCGCCCGTGGATCCTGATCGACATCCATGCTGATCTCGCCCACACGCGGAAGTGGGTGCATGACGACCATCTGTTCTTTGGCCGCACTCAGGGTTTCCGGTGTGATCACATACGCGCCTTTGAGGCGCTCGTAATCCCCCAGATCGTCGAACCGCTCCTTCTGAACGCGAGTAACGTAGAGCACATCTGTCTCCCCCAGTGCTCCTTCCAACCCGGCATACTCGGCTTGAGGTACGCCCCTGGACTTCAATTCCTCGACAAGCTCTATCGGCATCCGCAAGATGTCGGGCGAAACGTAGTTGAGTTGCACGTCGTACAGCGAGAGCAATCTGGCCAGCGAATGGACCGTGCGCCCGTACTTGAGATCGCCCAGCATCGTTACCGTTAGTCCATCCACCCTTCCCAACTCCTCTACGATCGTGAATAGATCGAGCAGCGCCTGCGTTGGGTGCTCGCCGATCCCGTCTCCGGCGTTGATGATCGGCTTTCGGGCGTAGCGGGCAGCCTCCGCCGAGGCCCCGACTTCAGGATGCCGGAGGACGATGACATCGGCGTAGCACTCGAGGGTACGAACCGTATCCGGGAGAGATTCGCCCTTGGCTACGGATGAATAACGCACCTCGTTGATGGGGATGACACTCCCTCCGAGCCGTTCCATCGCCGAGGTAAAGGAAGAAGACGTGCGCGTCGACGGCTCATAGAACAGGTTGGCCAGGATTTTCCCTTTGAGCAGGTCGAACGTCCCCACCCGTTCGACCATCGCTCGCATTTCTTTGGCCACGCCGAAGATGTACTCGAGGTCATCCCGGTCGAATTGAGACACGGAGAGGATGTCTTTGCCGTAGAAGCGCGCCTCGCGCCGATCTCCAAGGGGCAGATGCGGGCTCAGCGCGCGACGTTCGTTGGCTGGGACAAATGTGGCCATTGGCTCCTCCTGCTAAGTCTGGGTTGGATAGTTGGCGTACATGTCGCGTCCGGTTCCTGGCCGGGCCAGGACCTGGCCGTCATCGAATGCGGTTTCGCCCCTGAGCCGGACACGGCGGAGACGCCCGCGCAGCAGCATGCCTTCAAACGGAGTCCAATCGCAGCGCGTGTGAAAGTCCGCCGCACGCACGACCCAGGTCGCTTGCTCATCGATCTCGATCTCAGTCTCGGGTTGCTCGGGAGACCGGAAGATTCGCTTCGGATTGGTGTGCATACGTTCGACGATGTCGTCCATGGTCAGCCGGCCTTCGCTGACTGCGACCATCCATAGCCCCAGCGCCGTCTCCAGGCCCGGAAAGCCCGGCGGCGGATCCGCACTGTCCTTCTCCGCTGAGGTGTGGGGGGCGTGATCGGTGGCGAAACAGTCGATCACGGCCAGGTTCTCCCAGAGTGCCTGGCGGTCAGCGACTGTAGCAAGCCTGGGTCGCACCTCGGCCCGGCCCAGGCCGAGGTGCGGCAGATCTTCATCAGTGAGGAAAAGATGGTGGGGCGCGACTTCACAAGTGACCTTGAAGCCTCTTTCCTTGGCGGCCCGGATCAGCAGGATTTCTTCCTTCCGGCTGACGTGACAGACGTGCAACGCGCGATCATGCAGGGCGGCCAGCAGGAGCGCCGCCGCCAGGCTGCGGCCCTCGGCGTGGACCGCAATGGGACTTGCCTTCGGCCACGTTTGGAAATGCCGCATGAGGTCGTACAGGCCATCCAGGCGGAGCGGACCGTAGGTCTGGTCGAGGTACATCTTCATGCCGCACACGCGACCGGCTAATCCAGGCGCGATCGTGATGTTCTCGTTTCCCGCGCCCAGGTAGATCCCGTAGTCGCACCGGGCTTTTTGGCCGGCGGCGAACTTGGCGGCCGATAGGGTTCCGCCGTCGGTCAGCGGTGGACGGGTGTTGGGCATAGCCAGCACGGCCGTGAACCCGCCGGCCAGCGCAGCGGCGGTCCCCGTGTCGAAGTCCTCTTTGTGGGTGCCGCCTGGCTCGCGCAGGTGGACGTGGGGGTCGATCAGACCCGGGAGGGTAATCATGAGGTCCCCCCTGATCCGCACTCAACGACAGTGATCGCCTTTCGTCCCGACGGCCTCACCCTCCTCGCCTCCCGGTAAGTACATCCGGGACGAACGGCCCCTCTCCGCCATGCGGCCCGAGCAAGGTCATGGCCCCTCAAGGCGGAGAGGGGGAGAGAGGGGGCGGGGGTAGACTTCCCGCGAACCGCAGATGGGATCTGGTTGTCCCATGCCCCACATCGTGCGCTCCCTCCGACAGAACCCCTCCTCCTGGCAAAAAAAGAGAGCCTTTCGGCTCTCGCTCGGGTGGAAAAAGACGCCCGCCTGGAGGCGCAGGCCTCGTCGCAGGCGGGTAAAGGAACAGGGATCGCTCGAAAGTGCATAGAATCTTCCGTGGCATTATAGGGCAAAGACCCTATCTGTCAACACGCGTGTGGCTTAAAGAAATCGGCCCGCTACGCGGGCCTCTCGTCTGCATCACCAGCAGATCGGGGATCATGGATTGAGATTGGTCGCGGATGAGGCCGGGCAGCCTAATTCAGGGCGGCGAGCTGGACACGGGTGGCGTTCAGTCGATCACGCAGGGTCATCGCCACCTGGGTCATCATGTGGAAGCCGTGGGCCGGATTCTCACGGCAGATGCGCCGAACGCCATCCGCCTCGAGCTCGATGACCGTCCCGTCCTTACGCCCAATCCCGGTCGCGCTGAGACGATAGGGCTCCAGGAGAGCCGACCAGGCCATGAGATCGCCTTCCACCAGGGTATCGACCGTCACCTCACGGTCATCCCCCAGGCGGTAGACGATGTCCACCTCGCCCGCGTCGAGGAACATGAGGTTGGTGGCAGTGGCGCCCTCTTCGAAAAGCCTCTCGCCGGCCTTGAAATGCCGTTCGTGGGCCAACATCGCCACAGCCTTGAGCAATTCGTCGGGCGCGCCGGCGCAATGCGGATAACGGCGGAGACGTTCCGGTGAGATCATGTTTTCCCTCTCCCTGCCTCAAGCTCTTCCAGGATCATTCGAACGGCGCCCGGGATGGCGGCCTGCACTTCTGGCGTCAGACTTTCCCTGAAGGATAGCACGTCCGACGCCTCAATTCCAATCAGCAAGATCCTATCATCCGCCGGCAGTTGCGCGCCTGCCTGGCGGCCGAACTCCAAGGCCGTCCTGAGGTTCGCGTCGTGGGCCGAGGCACTGTGCTGGGTGGGGATCCCGTCCGGCGAGAGACGATGAACCGTCCCAGGGGCTGCACCGCTGCAGATGGCATCGACGATGATGGCACGGTCAAACCCGATAAGGCGCTCCATCAGCCGCAGGCCGCCCCGGTAGTCTTCATCGACCTCAACGTCTGCGGCCCCGCTCAGCAACGGCTGGAGCCGGCGCACGGTGTGCAGGCCGACAGCGTCGTCGCACAGAAGCGGATTCCCCAGACCCAGGACCAGTGTCTTCATGAAAAGAGCGGCTCCCGGTCGTCTGGGAGCCGCCTGCAATCCAATCGGCTAGCTCAGATTCTTACTCAACCGCTCCACGACCGTGCCGTCTGGCGCTCGTATTGTAACCTCAAGCGGCATCTGTCCGGGGAGGGCGTGGGTTGCGCAGGCCATGCAGGGATCGTACGCCCGGAACCCCATTTCAATCGTGTTGAGAAGACCCTCGGTAACGACCTTGTTCTTCGTAATCAGGCCCTGGGCGGCCTTTTTGACCGACATGTTGATGGCGGCGTTGTTGTTGGTCGTTCCGACGATCAGGTTGACTCTGGTCAGGATACCGCGCTCATCGGTCCAGTAGTGGTGTGTCAGGGTGCCGCGCGGTGCCTCGACGCATCCGACGCCCTCGTTCGGCGTCTGGGTCGGCAGAACGCGGAAGTTCTCGCCGGTGATCTCGGGATCGGTCGCCAATTCAATCCAGTGCTCAGTCGCATAGAGAAGCTCGATCAACCGCGCCCAGTGAGTCGCCAGGGTGTGGTTGACCGGCTTGCCTCCCAAAACCTCGTACATGCGTTCGTACTCGGCCTGAGCCAGCGGCGTGGCCATGCCGTCGGCGGCGTTGAGACGCGAGAGAGGCGTTGCTTTATAGATGCCCGAACCGATCCCGTCGGTGAAGCCCTTCCAGCCGATCTTCTTCAAGTAAGGGAACTTGAGATACGACCAGGGTTCGACGTGCTCGGCAACGTATTCGCGATAGTCCTTGGCATGGTACTTGGCGTGCTCTTTCCCGTCCGGACCGACAACGCGGATCATGCCGTCATAGAAGTTGACGTGATTGTCGGCGTCGACGGTGCCCATGTTGTACGTATTGTGCACGAAGGCGTCGTTCTTGATAAGGTCAACGTAGGCGGGGTTGCCCAGGACGATGTCGTTGAAGAGTTGGATCGAGAACTTGGCGAATTCGACCGCATCGCGGCCGAGGCGTTCGATCTCTTCTCGCTGTTCTTCGGTGATCCCGCGACTCACGCCTCCCGGCAGACCCCAGTTTGGATGAACGGGCCGACCGCCGATCATCTTGATCAGGTGATGTCCGTCGTGGCGCATTTTGAGGACCTTGCCGGCGATGTCCATGCCGACCTTCTTGATGACCCCCAAGATGTTCCTCTCAGCCACGGGTGCGTCGGGCCCCATGACAAAGTCGGGGCCGGCCAGAGCATAGAAATGGGTCGTGTGGTCGGTTGCATAGAAGATGCTATAGAAGAGCTCGCGCAGCTTCTTCGCCGTCGGGGGCGGATCGACGTGGAACAGCGCATCGAGCGCTTTGGTCGAGGCCATGTGATGGGCCTCGGGACACACACCGCAGATGCGATCGGTGATGTTGGGCATGTCCTCGGCCTGCCGGCCGATGCAGAAGCGCTCGAAGCCGCGCAGCTCGGGCACCTGGAGGTAGGCGTTGGCGACGTCGCCGTCATCGTTGAGAAAGATGTCGATCTTGCCGTGGCCCTCGAGCCGGGTGATTGGATCGATGGAGATTCTGTTCATCTTCCGCACCTCTTCTCAGGCCGGCTCGGCCACGCGGCCGTCGCCGTTGTGGGCCAGGGCCTTGCGTCTGAGCAGGCTATTCGCCAGGCCAAAGCGGTAGAAGCTCCCGATCGGATCGGGGATGCCTTCCTGAATGATCCGGTCGATCTCATCCGGATCCTGCGAGTCGATCACCGAGGCCAGGGCGGTCATCATGCGCGCCCCAAAGTCGACGACGCCCTCGTTCGGCCCGTAGCATCCGATGCAGGGTGAGCCGACCGTCGGGCAGAGAGCCCCGCAGCCGGCCCGGGTGGCGATCCCACAGCACACCACGCCTTGTTCGAGGAGACAGGTATCCGGATCGGGGATGATCTCCCAGGTCCGTTTGAATTCCTTGATCTTCTTCTCGTTGCGGGTTCGCGGGCAGGTGTCGCAAACGGTGGTCGTGGCCCCGATGACACTCCCAGGTGCCGGGAGCTGGCCGGTCAGGATAGCCACGAGGGCATCCCAGATGCGATCGGGCTCCGGCGGGCAACCCGGCAGGTAGTAGTCCACTTCGACCGATTGACCCAGCGTCTTGACCGTGTCATAGAAGAGCGGCAAGTGAAGCGTGCCTTCGGGGACCTCGGTCTCGATCTGGGGTCGGACGCCGTCCGGGTTGTCCGTGCTGGGCGTATCGTGATAGGCCGTCTGGAAGATCTCCTCGCGAGTGTTCATGTTGGCCAGGGCCGGGATACACCCTTCGGCGGCGCAAGAGCCGAAGGCCACCAGGACCTTCGACTTCCGGCGCAGGAGTTGGGCCATGTATTCCTGCTCGCTCGTCCGAATGGCGCCGTTGAACAGGCACAGATCGATGCTTTTGTCCGGCATCTTCTCGATATCCCGGACCTTGCCGTCCATCACGCAGGGCCAGAGCACGATGTCGAAGGCTTCGGCCACCTTGAGGACCTTGTCGTCGATCCCCAGGACGGCGATCTCACAGCCCCCGCAAGAGGCGGCCCAGTACAACGCCAGCTTGCCTTTCTCAGGTGTGGGTGCTCCACCATCACTCATGCCGGCACCTCCATCGCTTCAGCGTGTTCGCGGGGGAGGGCCTGGATGGCATCCTGGCTTCCCTCGTTATCCGCCCAGTTCCCCGGCCAATGTAGCGGGCCGAGCTCGCGGACTTGGTCTACCATTTCATTGATCGCTGACGCGAGCAGGGCGCCCTCCCCGGCCGAGGCCCACTGCAGGCGGACGCGCTCTTCCTCGATCCCCAGGGCCCGCAGCGTATGCTTGAGCATCTTGAAGCGGCGGATGGTCTTGTAGTTCTGCTCGATGTAATGACACTCCCCGGGGTGGCAGCCGGCGAGCATGACGCCGTCGGCACCCAGGGAGAGCGCTTTCAGGACGAAGGTCGGATCGACGCGGCCGCTGCACATGACGCGGATGATCCGGATGTTCGGCTCGTATTTCATCCGGGCCGTCCCCGCCAGATCCGCCGCCCGGTAGGAGCACCAGTTGCAGAGGAAGCCGACGATCTTTGGTTCGAAAGCAGATTCGCTCATGGTCTCTTCCTCCCGCTACGCAGGTTCCAGCGCCGGCTGGGGGCTCTTGACGGTCGCGCCGTTGCTGCCGATGACATCGTAGAGCAGACCCTCCATCTCGGCGAAGATCTGATCGTTGGTGAAGTGAGCTCCGGAGATGGCCTGAGCCGGACAGGCAGCCACGCAGGTGCCACAGCCCTTGCACAGCGCCGGGTTGATGTAGCTGACCGCCTTGTCCTCGAGGTACTCGATCGCGTTGAACGGGCACAGCGTGTTGCAGATACGGCAACCGGAGCAGCGTGCCTCTTCGATCGTGGCCACGATCGGCTCGATGAGCACCGTCCCCTTGCTGATCATGCCTTGGACCCTGGCGGCTGCGGCCGCGCCCTGTGCGACCGAGTCGGGGATGTCTTTGGGCCCCTGGCAGGTCCCGGCGATGAACACCCCGTCGGTCATCGTCGCAACCGGATCGAGTTTCGGGTGGCGCTCGGTGAACCAGCCGTCGAGGCCGGCCGACACCCCGAACTTCAGGCCCGTTTCTTTGGCATCGAAACGGGGTTGGAGCGCGCCGAGCAAGATCACCATGTCGACCGGGATGCGCCGCTGTTTCCCGATGAGCGTGTCCTCGGCCTGGATGATCAGCTTGCCGTCCTCGCCCGGAAGCCGGGCGGCATCGGTCACCTCGGCCACTCGGCCGCGTATGAAGTGCATGCCTTCCTGAAGCAGTCGATCGTAAAACTCCTCGTAATTCTTGTGGAGCGGCCGCATGTCGATATAGAAGGAATACACCTCGGCCCCGGTCTTCTCCATCACCAGGTGACCGAACTTCAAGGCGCTCATGCAGCACACCGCCGAGCAATAGGCGTGATGCTGCTTGTCACGGCTCCCGACGCAGTGGATGATCCCGACCGACTGGGGTTCGGTCACACCGTCGCGCAGGAGGATGTGACCCTCGGTCGGCCCGGCGGCGTTGCACAACCGTTCGAACTCCAGGCTGGTGAAGACATTCGCCAGCCGCCCATATCCATACTGAGGGATCTTGCCGCAGTCGAACAGGTCATAGCCGGTGGCCATGATGACGTTCCCGACGTTCAAGTCGAGGTACGTGTCCGTTTGCTCGAAGTCGATGGCCTCGGTCGGACAGAACTTCTCACAGGCCTTGCACGTCCCGCGCTCGAAATAGATGCACGTATCCCGGTCGATCACGGGGAATTTGGGAATTGCCTGAGGGAATGGCCGGTAGACCGCCTTGCGGTAGCCCAGGCCGGCTTCGAAGACTTCGTCGACGACCTTCTTGGGGCACTTCTCGATACAAATGCCACATCCGGTGCAGGCATCCTCATCGATATAGCGAGCCTTCTTGCGCACCCTGACATCGAAGTTGCCGACAAAGCCCGAGAGCGAGTCGACCTCGGCGTAGCTCAACAGCTCGATGTTCTCATGCAGGCCGACATCGGACATCTTGGGCGTCAGGATGCAGGCGGCGCAATCCAGCGTCGGGAACGTCTTGTCGAACTGGGCCATGTGCCCACCGATCGACGGCTCACGCTCGACCATGAAGACCTTATGACCGGCGTCGGCCAACTCGAGCGCGGCCTGAATCCCGGCGATGCCTCCGCCGACCACCAGGGTGTTGGGATTGACCGGCACCTCGGTCGGCTGCAGCTCCTCTTGGAGCTGGACCCGGCGGACGGCCCCGGCGACCATCATCTTGGCCTTATGTGTTGCCGCCGCCCGATCTTCGGTGACCCAGGAAACCTGCTCCCGGATGCTGGCCATTTGGGTCAGGTAGGGATTGAGGCCGATCTTGCTGCAAGCCGTGCGGAAGGTCTTCTCGTGAAGATGCGGCGAGCAGGCGGCCACGACGACGCGCGTCAGCCCCTCGTTCTTGATGTCCTCCTGAATGAGCTCTTGCCCCAGGGAGGAGCACATGAACCTGTAATCACGCGCCAGGACCACGCCGTCGAGATTCTCCTTGGCCCAGCGTGCCACTTCTTCGACATCGACCGGCCCGGCAATATTCGTCCCGCAATGGCAGATGTAAACGCCTACTTTTTCGGTCATGCTACCCCTCCCTGATCCGGGGCATCGGCAGCGATTTGTCGTCGCGCTTCCGGCGCGTCTGAGGTGCTTCCTCAACCTCGACGGCCGTCCCGATCTTCCGCAATACGGAAGCCGCCGAGACGATCTCTTGTCCGATCGCCAGTGCCTTGGGCTCCATCCCCATGGCCAATCCGATCATCTGAGTGAAGTAGAGGATCGGAAGGTGGAAATCGGTGCCGAGATGTCGATTCACCTGGGTTTGGTAAGCGTCGAGGTTGAATTGGCACATCGGGCACAGGGTCACCAGAAGATCGGCCCGGTATTCGGCGGCGTTGTGAAGCAGGCGGCGGATGAGCTCGTACGCCGTCTCAGCGCTGATCTGCGTCATGTGACCGCCGCAACAGTGCGTCTTGAGAGGGAAGTCGACGACCTCAGCGCCGAGTGTTTCCATCAGGCGATCGAGGTGAGTCGGGTACTCCGTGTCGTCGAAGGATCCCCCGTTGAGATCCGGCCGCACGAGCAGGCAGCCGTAGTAAGGTGCCACCCGCAATCCGGTCAACGGGCGGGTGACCCTGGCACCCAGCGCCTCGTAGCCGACGTCGTTGACGATGACGTCTATCAGGTGGCGCACGTTGAGGGAGCCTGGCGTGTAATGCAGCCCACCGGCCGCAAGCGCCTGGTTGGTCATCTTGCCCAGACTCTTGTACTTGGCCATGTAGTGGTTGGTCTTCCGCAGGTTGAGGTAGCACAGACTGCAGGGGGCCACCAGGTCCTTCGGCTTGTCCTCGCCGGCCGCCAGAGCCAGATTACGCGCGACCAGCGCGTAGGCGGCGGTCTTGTTCAAGGACATGTACTCCGTCGCCCCACAACAATTCCAGTCCTCTACCTCCTCGAACGTCAACCCCAAGGGCCCAGCGATGGCCTTGGTCGAGACCTCGTAGGGCCGGGCGGTGCCAGTCAAGGAGCAGCCAGGGTAGTATCCGTAGCGCATCACACGCCCTCCAATGACTTCGCCGTATCCAGGATCGTCCGCAATTGGTCAATCCCCTTGATCCTCTCGGGTCGGAGAGGCATGCGGTCCTTGACGATCATCTCCAACCCCATCGGGCCGACGCCGACCTTACGCAGAGGGCTGTGAGTCAAGTGATAGCGGGTCGCCAGTCCAAACTCGAAGCTTCGGCCGTAGCTCTCGACGAACCCGATGAAGCTCGACGACCAATCCGGAGCGTCGCTATCATCGTAGAGCTTGGCCCGGACAGCCATGCGTTTGAGGGTGTACATGAGGTCGGTGATCGGGATCTGCTTGGGGCAGCGAGTCATGCAGTAGTAGCAAGTCACGCAATACCATGGGGCATTGCTCTGCAGCACTTCCTGGCGCATGCCGGCGTTGATCATCTGGAAGAGCTGCCGGGGCGTGTGATCCATGTCCGGTCCGGACGGGCACGACCCGCCGCACGTCCCGCATTGGAGACAGGTGACGAGCGCCTCGCCTCCCGGCGTCGCCTCGATCACCTCATTCAGAAATGCGTCGTCCTTGTTGCCTAGAGAACGGCTCATCCGGCACCTCGCCAGTGATCAAAAAACCTCACCTGTCCCGCTCGCCGCCTGAGCCTGGAGGGGAGGTGAGGTCCTATCGGGACTATGGACAGGCAATGCCATGACACAGTCTGCAGGCGGCGGCAACTACAGTATGTGAGAAGCTTCACATGCTGCGAAGTGACAGATGACGCGTACCAAACGGACGAATGTCAGGCTTGCGCCGTGGTTCACAATAGCCAAGATGCCCCGGGCGTTGCCCGGCCCTTGCGGGGTCTCGCCCGGGGGCTCGTCCGGCGTACACGACCCCCGTGTCTGTGGAGCGGTTCGACCCGCTACGCCCTGGCGGCCAGCCCAACGACCGGGGGGCCATCCACGCCCGCGCATCGCCCTGCTCTCGATCCCCGGATTCAGCCGGGCGCGGGTTCTTCTGATCTCAGGGCATCACGTCACCCTGCTTCGGTCCCTTGCGGGATGTACCCACATGAGCCCAGGATAAGGCCGGAGGCGGGATGGAGTGCTCGGAAGCGAAGCTTCCGGCTGGCCGAGGAAGGATCAAACACCGCAAGGTTCGGTTGCGCCCGGAAGCAACCTTCCGGACTCCAGAAGCGGGGTCTTGCGATCGGGCAGCCTTCGAGCGCATCCGAAGGCCCTCGGTGCCTTTCCACCCGGCAACCGGCCAGCCGCGGCCCTGCCCACTCCCTGAAATGGCATTTCCACGTTCAAATCCGCGGGCGCTGGGACAAGTCGACAGCCGGAATGGCATGCCGAGACCGAGGTCCCGAGGGATACCCACCTATTGGGATAACCTACCGACCAAAAGGGTGACAAATCCCACTGGGGCGGTCCGGAGCTTTACGGGGATGATCCTTTAGATAAGCAGCCAGGTGAGTTTGGATGGGTGAGGTGATGGACAGCGGGGCGCAGCCCACGGCCGGTGTTCCATTTCGTGTCCTGGCCGTCACTCAAGGTTTGTGGGGAGAGCGGATCGCCGACAACGTGGTTGCGCATGCGCCGCCCGATTGGGAGGTGAACGTCTGGGCCGCGCCGCGGGTTATCCCGCCGATCGTCGACGACCCGGAAGAGTTCCTGCCGGAGCAATTGCCTGCGACGGATTTGCTTTTGGCGTTGGGCGAGGTGCCGGGGTTGGCCCAGCTCATCCCCGACATTGTTCGCCTGACGGGCGCCAAGGCAGTCCTGGCTCCAATCGACCGCAGTGAGTCCCTGCCGTCGGGCCTGGCGCTCCAGGTCGAAGGCTGGCTGGCCCAGGTCGGTGTCCCTATCGTCTTCCCCATGCCTTTCTGTTCCCTGACGCCGGAGACCATCAACCGGCCTCCGCGCCTGGCCGAGTACGACGACCCGCTCGTAAGACGATTCGCCTCCCATTTCGGCCGCCCGGTCTTCCAGGTGGAAGTGGAGAAAGGACGGATCACCCGGGTGGGAGTGGTGCGCGATGCCGCATGTGGGTGTGCCCACCACGTGGCACAGGGCCTGGCCGGCATCTCAGTCGAAGACGCGGATGAGGCAAGCGGGATGCTGCACCACCACTTCCCGTGCCTTGCCAGCATGAACAAGGATCAGGAATACCAGGACACCCTGATGCACGTGTCGGGCAACTTCTTAAAGGAAGCACTCAACCAAGCGCTGGCGCCGTATCGATCGCCCACCGCGTATCTGCGCCCGGCGGGTTTGACAGACGACGATCGTCCCTCCCTACCGTTAGCTTGATGAAGATGCCGACAAGGAGATAGCGAGATGCCGCCTGAGACACCCAAGAGGAAAGGACGCACCATCGAACAGCGCTCGATCGACCCGGCCGCGCAAGCGATGTTGATCCGGGCCGATGAGCTGGGCCTCGACACCGCCTTCACACGCGCCGAACAGATGGCGCCCTGTCCCATCGGGGCCAACGGCACATGCTGCCGGGTGTGCTTCATGGGACCTTGTCGTTTGGTCAAGGACGGCCAGACGGGCGTGTGCGGGGCGACGGTCGAGACGGTCACGGCCCGCAACTTCGCCCGAGCCATCGCGGCCGGGGCCGCGTCGCACTCGGACCATGGGCGCGACTTGGCCTTCACCCTTCTGGCCGTGGCCGAGGGCGAGGCTCAAGGCTACAAGATACGCGACCCGTTCAAGCTCAAGAAGCTGGCCGAAGAGTTGGGCATACCGACCGACGGCCGGCCAGTGAGTGAGCTGGCGCACGATGTGGGCGAGAAATGCCTGGCGCAGTTCTCCCAACAGCGCGGCGAGATCGCCATGATCGAACGCGCCCCCAAGAAACGCAAGGAGCTCTGGCGAAAACTCAAGATGGTACCTCGCGGCATCGATCGCGAGATCGTTGACATCTTGCACCGCACGCACATGGGCGACGATCAGGATCCGGAACATATCCTCGCCCAGGGCATGCGGGCCGCGCTCGGCGACGGGTGGGGCGGCTCGATGATCGCCACCGATCTGTCGGACATCCTCTTCGGCACTCCAAGCCCACTAGTCTCTCAGGTCAATCTGGGTGTGCTGAGAAAGGATGAGGTCAACATCGTCGTTCACGGCCACGAGCCAACGCTTTCGGAAATGATCCTTGCCGCCACCAGCGACCCCGAGCTTGTGAGCCACGCCAAGGAAAAGGGCGCCAAGGGCATCAACCTTGCCGGCATCTGTTGCACGAGCAACGAAACACTGATGCGCCAGGGTGTCCCTTCGGCCGGCAACTTCCTGCACCAGGAGTTGGCGATCATCACGGGCGCCGTCGACGCCATGGTGGTGGATGTTCAGTGCATCATGCAGGCTCTGCCCAACCTGGCCCAGAAGTTCCACACACATGTCATTACCACCTCGCCCAAAGTCAAGATCACCGGCGCTATCCACATCGAGTTCGACGAACATCACGCGCTGGACATCGCCAAGGAAATCGTGCGCAAGGCGATCGACAACTACCCCAACCGGGGCGAGGTTAACATTCCGGACGTCAAATCGGACGTCGTTCCGGGTTTCTCGCACGAGTACATCAACTACATGCTTGGCGGCTCCTATCGGTCCTCCTTCCGCCCGCTAAATGACGCCATCATGTCCGGACGGATCCGCGGCGTGGTCGCCGACGTTGGTTGCAACAACCCGCGCACGACTCAGGACGCCAGCCATGAATACCTGGTGCGCGAGTTCCTGAAGAACGATGTGCTCCTTGTGGAGACCGGCTGCGGAGCGATCGCCAGCGGGAAATACGGCTATCTGCTCGGCGAAGCGGCCATGCAGTGGGCCGGACCGGGGCTGCGGGAAGTGTGCGAGGCCACCGGAATGCCGCCCGTGCTTCACATGGGTTCGTGCGTCGACAACTCCCGCATTCTGACCGTGCTGTCGCAGGTCGTGGCCGAAGGCGGCCTGGGCGAGGACATCAGCGACGTCCCCGCCGTTGGGATCGCCCCCGAGTGGATGAGCGAAAAAGCTATCGCCATCGCCACCTACTGCGCCGCCTCTGGCGCCTACGTGATCATGGGGATCAGCAACCCGGTCGAGGGCAGCCCGGTCGTGACGGATGTCCTCAGCCGAGGCTGGGAAGAGATGGTCGGAGGGAAGATCGAGTTCGTCGTCGAACCGGAAGAAATGGTCCGTCGAGCCCTCGGGCACATCGACAAGAAGCGCGAGGCCCTCAAGCTTCCGGCCTACGATCCTGAGCGGTTCGGCCGGAGCGGTGACTGGCGGGTCTTGGAGCTGGAACAGCTCAGTCCGGAAGAGCGCGCCGAGGCGCTCTACGGGCAGCCAGCGAGCGGGGACTAAGGAGAAGGCAGATGTCACGATACATTGCTACCCGAGCCATCCGCGGAGCCCACGCCATCGTGGGTGAGGCGGCTTCGATGCTTGACAAAGCTCTCTCCGAGAAAGGTGCCGACACGCCGGTCTCCTTTCCCAATACGGCCTACTACCTGCCCTTGATCCTGGGCATGACCGGCCGGGAGATCACCAAGGTCGGGGACCTGCAGTCCGTGGTCGAGCAGGCCAAGGGGCTGCTGCATCCGGTCCCACCCGACCGCCGCTGGACGCCCTATCTGGGCGAAACTCTCGACAGCGGAATGGCGACCCTGCTGGCCGAAGAGACGATCATGGCCCTGCGCTTCATCTACGGCTTGCAGCCGGAGATCATGCCCGGGTTTGCCCTTGCTGGCGGCACGGCCTTCACCAGCCCGGACAACGGCTCGGGCCCGAGCGCCGACGGCCATCTCAACGGTCCCATCGACGACATCCAGCTTCGCTCTTGGGGAATCCAACTGGTCGATGGCCGCATGCCCGGCTTCGCTGCCATCGTCGGCTGCGCCAAGACCAACGAGGTCGCCGTCAAGATCGTGCGCGAGTTGCAGCGACGCAACATCTTGACCTTCCTTTCCGGGAACGTCAACGGTCGGAGCATCATTCATCAACTCAAGGAGGAAGGTGTCGAGCTGGGCTATGACACCTACACCGTCCCCTTCGGCACCGACACCGAGTCGGCGATCTACGCCCTGGGCTTCGCCGTTCGCTCGGCGTTGACCTTCGGCGGGATGAAGGGTGGCCAGGCGCGCAACATCCTGCTCTACAACAAGAACCGGGTGTTCGCCTTCGTCCTTGCTCTCGGAGAAGTCGACGACCTGAAATACGCCACGGCCGCCGGAGCGATCAACTTCGGCTTCCCCGTGATCGCCGACACGATCATCCCCGAGATCCTGCCGACCGGCGTGACGACGTACGAGCACGTCGTCTCGATGCCCTTCAATGAAATCGAGGGCGCCGATGATCTGGAGCGGGCTGAGCGGCTGGTGCAGAAGTGCATCGAGATACGCGGCGTGAAAGTGCGTGTCACCGAAGTCCCCGTGCCCGTGCCGTACGGCTCCGCCTTTGAAGGCGAGGTCGTGCGTAAGACCGACATGCGGGTCGAGTTCGGTGGCAAGCACAGCCGGGCCTTCGAGTACCTGCTCATGGCCGACCTGGACGAGATCGAGGACGGCAAGATCGAGCTTGTCGGACCCGCCTTCGACGACGTGCCGGATCAAGGCGCGATGGACTTGGGGATCATCGTCAAGGTCGCCGGGCGCAAGATGGAGAAGGACTTCGAGCCGGTGCTCGAACGTCAAATCCATTACTTCGTCAACGGGGCCTCGGGCATCCAGCACATTGGCCAGCGCGATATCGCCTGGATCAGGATCAGCCACGCGGCGGCCGAGAAGGGCTTCAACGTCAAACACTTCGGCGAGATCCTGCATGCACGCTTCCATGCCGAGTTCGGCAGCATCGTCGACAAGGTCCAGGTGACGATCATGACCGAGCCCGGCTTGCACGCCGAGTGGCTGGCGAAGGCCCGCCAGGCGTATGAAGAGCGGAACGTCCGCATCGGGTCGATGACGGACGAGAGCGTCGACACCTTCTACTCCTGTACCCTGTGCCAATCGTTCGCTCCCAATCACGTTTGCATGATCAGCCCGGAGCGCCTGGGGCTGTGCGGAGCCTACAACTGGCTGGACTGCAAGGCCTCGTATCAGATCAACCCCACCGGTCCCAATCAGCCGATCAAGAAGCAAACGAACCTCGACCCGGTGAAGGGGTATTACAGCGGGGTCAACGAGTTCGCGCTGAGCGCCAGCCATCAGCAGGTCCAGGAAGTCTCCATGTACTCGATCATGGAGAACCCGATGACGGCCTGCGGCTGCTTCGAGTGCATCGCCATGGTCATCCCCGAGACCAACGGCATCATGGTTCTCAGCCGGGAGGATACGAGCATGAGCCCGGCCGGGATGACCTTCTCGACCCTAGCTGGCATGGCCGGGGGAGGCCTGCAGACCCCGGGGATCATGGGCCACGGCAAGTTCTACATCCTCAGCCCGAAATTCATCTCGGCCGACGGCGGGTTCAAGCGCGTCGTGTGGATGTCTTCGATCCTGAAGGAACAGATGGCCGAGCAGCTCAAGGAAGTCGCGATTCGCGAAGGTGATCCGGATCTGATCGAGAAGATCGCCGACGAAAGGGTGTGCACCGACGTCGAGGGTCTGGTGGCCTACCTGGCCGAGAAGAACCATCCGGCACCGAACATGCCCCCCATCTTCTGACGGCAGTCCTCGGACGGCGGACGATGGACTACGGATAGAAGACCGGAGACGGGGGACCGGGGACGCGAGGCCGATACGGCTGATCCTGCACCAATCGGTCTCCCGTCTCCCGTCTTCCGTCGATTTTCGCGGAGGCCTACATCCAATGACAGTTGAGATCCCGATCGAGAAATGGGCCGCCAAAGTGCGGGAAGTCACCCTTGGCGCCACCGCGGCGCAGGGCGGGACGCGCACCCGAACCGTCACGGTCGGCGGAGAAGGCACTCTTCCGTTTCTTTCCCATGAGGGCAGTCTGCCCCATTCACCGGCGTTGGCGTTGGAAGTCCGAGACCGCAAACCGGACGATTGGAGCCCGCTGCTATACAGGGCCTGGGGGGAAGCCATGGATGACCCGGGCGACTGGGCCAAGGCGGCCGAAGCCGCCGGGGCGGATCTAATTTACCTGGTCTTCTCGTCGACGATGGCCGACGGGAGGCCGAACACTGGCGAAAATGCTCGCTCTGTCGTGCGAAAGGTGCTCGGCGCGACCGGTCTGCCGCTGGCGGTCATCGGTCCGGGGCAGGCCGAATTGGACAATGAGCTGATTGTCCCGGCCGCCGAGGAGGCCAAGGGCGAGCGGGTGATGCTCGGCATCTGCGAGGACAAGAACTACCGGACTATAGTCGCCAGCGCCATGGCCAATGACCACCTGGTGCAGTCGAAAACGCCGATGGATGTCAACCTCTCCAAGCAGTTGGTGATCCTGATCCACGACATGGGTATGCCGCTCGAGCGAATCATCATGGATCCGACCACCGGCGCACTCGGCTACGGCATCGAGTACGGGTATTCGGTGATGGAACGTCTGCGGCTGGCCGCCCTGCAGGGGGACACGATGACCCAGCAGCCGATGCTCGTCAACCCCGGCGAGGAAGCTTGGAAAGTGAAGGAGAGCAAAGTCGGTGAGGGTGTACCGGCGGTCTGGGGTGACTGGGAGCGTCGGGCGCTGGCGTGGGAATCCGTCACCGCTACGACGCTACTCCTCTCCGGAGCCGACGTCCTCATCCTGCGTCACCCAGAAACCCTGAAGCGGATTCGGTCGGTGTTGGATGGGCTACGGGCTCCGGCCTGAGACCGACAGGGGCATATTGCATGAGAACCGGGAATTACCCGTTCAGGTCGAACGCAGTCGGCAGGAAAGCCCGAGTTCGACCGAGAGAAACCTAGCAAAGGTGGAGGCGAAGGATGCCCCTGACCGGCCTTGAAATCTACAAGCTGTTGCCACAGACCAACTGCAAGGAATGCGGATATCCCACGTGCCTGGCATTCGCCATGAAACTGGCGGCCAAGCAGGCCGAACTGAAGGCTTGCCCGTACGTCACCGACGAGTCGAAATCCAAACTCGAAGCCGCCTCCGCTCCACCGATCCGCCTTATTGAGTTGGCGGGAGCGGATGGATCGATTCAGGTGGGAAACGAGACCGTCCTCTTCCGCCACGAAAAGACCTTCTACCATCGACCGGGGTTGTTCCTGCGTCTGACGGACACGGACGGCGTTAACGAGGTCAAACGCAAGGCTGCCGAAGCCGAAGGCTATCGGGCCGACTATGTCGGCATTGCGCTTGGATTGGACGGCTTTGCCGTGGAAGCGAAATCCGGAGATCCGGCCGCCTTCAAGGCCGCCGTTGAGGCGGTTCAGTCGGTGAGCACGAAGCCGTTGATCCTGCTCGCCGGGACGGCCGACCTGGCGAAGGCCGGGTTGGAGGCTGCGGCTGGTACGCGCCCCCTGATCCATGCCGCCGATCGCGACAACTGGCAGGCGATGGCCGAGGCCGCCAAGGCCGCCAAGGCACCGTTGGCCATCCGGTCGGATAGCCTCGATGAGCTGGCCGAACTCACCTCATCCCTCGCCCAGGCCGGGCTTGAGGACCTGGTGCTCGACCCCGGCGTCGACACACTCTACAAGTCGCTCTTCACCCTCACCAGCCTGCGGCGATTGGCCCTGAAAAAGAGCTTCCGCTCGTTGGGCTATCCGATCATCACCTTCCCCGGTAACGACACGCTTCTCGCCGCTGAGCAGATCGCCAAGTACGCCGGGATGATTGTCGTGGACACGTTTGATCCGGCCCTCTTGTATGCGCTGCTCGTGCTGCGCCAGAACATCTACACCGATCCTCAGAAACCGATCCAGGTGCAGCCTGGGGTATACGAGATCAATACCCCGGACAAGACCGCCCCGGTGTTGGTAACCACGAACTTCTCCATCACCTACTTCGCCGTGGCCAACGAGGTCGAAGGCTCCGGCTGGCCGGCCTGGCTGGTCGTCACCGATGCCGAAGGGATGAGCGTTCTGACGGCCTGGGCAGCGGGCAAGTTTGACGCCGAACGGATCGCCAAGGCCGTCAAAACACACAACATCGGGGAGAAAGTCGAACACCAGAAGCTGATCATCCCGGGTCAGGTGGCCGTGCTTTCGGGTGAGCTTGAAGAAGAACTTCCCGGTTGGCAGATCATGGTCGGCCCGCGTGAAGCGGTCGACATCGGGTCGTACCTGAAGGCGATGTGGCAGAGATGATCCCGGTGGGGATTGCCGGCCGGGCGGGAGGATCATGATGACTTTGCATCTTGCGGACGTCCCCAACGATCCGTACCTGGGTTACGACGCACAAGAAGTGGCGCGCCTCGGGGCGGCGTGCTTGCATTGCCCGGCGCCCGCGCCATGCACGCTCGGCTGCCCGCGCGCGGCGGATATCCCGCGCGTGATGCGATTGGCCGGTCAGGCGGCGTGTGAGGGCCTGGCCTTGACTCGCTGGTTCTGGGATCACGAACGGGCGGAAGCCGCTCGGATCGGTGACGCCATTACCGATGCTTACAGCTAAGAAACTTGTTCCCAGCCTCGATCTTGAGGACACCCCCCTGGTCCAACGACGGGCCTGGCTCGGCCTGAGTCCGCGTGCCGAACGGCCCATTGATCCGTGTTACCCCACCCCGGTAAGAACATCCGGGGCGAACCCCGACCAAGGCATCGGGACAGGCGGCCCCCTTCCCCCTCCCCCTGCTTTGTGTCCGCCAGACGATGTTCAGAGCGAAGGCAGGGGGAGGGGGAGGACGCCCGAGGATCACCAGCCGTCGATCCCACGCCATCGCGCCGGGCCGAGTTCCTAGTGGCGACCCACCGCGTCACCCTGCTCCCTGCCGGCACAACGGTCGAAGTCCCCACCGGCACACTCATTAGCGAAGCCGTCCAACGGGCCGGCCTGACCTTCGCCCAACCTTGCGGCGGACAAGGACGCTGCGGCCGATGTGCTGTTGATGTCACCGGTCCCGACGTACGGCGACGATCGACCATCCGGCTCACGTCCGAAGATCTTGCCGCCGGACGCGCCCTGGCCTGCCAGGCGGTTGTCGAAGGCGATCTGCAGGTGACCGTCCCGGAGCAAGAGACGATCGAACGGCGGCTTGTGACGGACAAGACCGCTCGCAAGATCGAGTTGCCCTTCCCCTATGACCCGGCGAGCATGCAAACGGTAACGGCCCTCCCCGTCAGCCTGCAACCTCCAGACCTGCAGGACAACCTGGATGACCTGTCCCGCCTCGAGGTCGCGCTGGCTTCCCTTGGGTATTCGGAGGTGGAGACCTCCCTGAGCCTGCTCCGTCGCCTGGGCGGCGTGCTGCGCGCCTCGAATTGGCAGCCCTGGGTGGCGCTCGACACGAGTCGAGCGCAGCCCCGACTGATCGACCTGGCCGCCGAACCGATTACGCCCATCGGGCTTGCCCTGGACATCGGAACGACCACGGTCACGGCCTACCTGGTCGATCTCAGCGACGGGCGCGTTCTTTCCACAGCGGCCGAGTACAACGGACAGATCCAGTGCGGTGAAGATGTCATCTCGCGGATCATCTACGCCGGCAAAGGCGACGGCCTGGCCGAGCTTGGCGGCCTCGTGCGCCAGACGATCCAGGTGCTCCTCGAGCGCCTGCGTAAGCGGACCGGCGTGCCATCGAGTCAGATCCTCAAGGTTTCCGTCGCCGGCAACACGACCATGGCCCACTTGTTCCTCGGCCTCCCGCCCGAGTCGATCCGCCTGACGCCTTACATCCCGGCCACCAATCACCCCGCACCGATCATGGCCCGCGAGCTGGACCTCCCGGTTCACCCCGATGCCTCCGTGGATTTCTTGCCGGGAGTCGCGTCCTACGTGGGGGCCGACATCACTGCCGGCGTTCTCGCCAGCGGTCTGGCCGAGGCGGATGAGCTGACACTGTTCATCGACGTTGGTACCAATGGCGAGATGGTCTTGGGGACCCGCGAGTGGATGGTGACCTGTGCCTGCTCCGCCGGCCCGGCCTTTGAAGGCGCCGGTGTCGTCGATGGGATGCGGGCGACGGAAGGCGCGATCGAGGAGGTCTGGGTCAGTTCCGAGACTTATGAGCCGACTTACCGGGTGATCGGCGGCGGGCCAGCGCGCGGCCTGTGCGGGTCGGGGCTCATCGCTCTGCTGGCCGAGCTGTTTGTCACGGGAGTTATCGACCGTGGGGGCAGCGTGAAGCTCGATTTGGGAACGCCCCGGGCGCGGGTCGGCGATCACGGACCGGAGTACGTGGTCGCCTGGGCTGGCGAGAGCGCGACTGGGCATGATATCAGCCTGACCAAAGTCGACATCGACAATCTGATGCGCGCCAAGGCGGCCATATTCGCCGGGTTCAGCGTCCTGGCGAGCAGCGTCGGAGTCGATCTGGCCAACGTCAAGCGCGTCCTGATCGGCGGTTCATTCGGCAGATACATCAACGTTGAGAAGGCGATTCAGATCGGTTTGCTTCCGGATCTCCCCTGGGATCGCTTTAGTTTCCTCGGCAACACATCCGTCCTCGGCGCATACATGGCCTTGCTCTCGCGGGAGGCCCGGGCTGAACTCTCACAGATTGCCGGCCGCATGACTTACCTCGAGCTCTCGGCCGACAACGCCTTCTATGACAGCTTCACTGCAGCACTATTCCTTCCACATACGGAGATCGCGCGCTTTCCCAGCGTGGCCGAGGTCTGGGAGCGTCAGAATGGGCGGGAAGAAACCATGACGGCAGACGGTAGACGGTAGACGAGGGTATGAGACCGAAGAGGGAGACGGAAGACCGGCGAATGACTCACAGCGTCTATTCTCCGGTCTTCCGTCCCCGGTCTCCGGTCATTCTCGTCGTCTGCCGTCCCCGGTCTGCGGTCTTTACCGCCGTCTATCGTCTTTCGTCTGAGGTCGGTATCAACGGAGGTATGGAATGACAAGGGTTATCGCGCTGGCTGGTAAGGGTGGT
>Ga0209431_10000354_pt1 | contig 37621 bp, 24 predicted proteins | sample RifCSP13_3_FD_184021 | JGI IMG/M metagenome (GOLD analysis project Ga0209431, IMG submission 184021) | Soil microbial communities from Rifle, Colorado - Rifle CSP2_sed 13_3 (SPAdes) (version 2) | ecosystem: Environmental > Terrestrial > Deep subsurface > Rock core/Sediment | place: Rifle... | reverse complement strand
TACCCGCCAGTTCACCTGGACCGCAAGCAGCGATCAGGGAAGCGTCGCCGACGGCAGCGACACGTTGGGTCTGGCGGATGGACGCATCCGCTATCACTACACCTCTTTCACCGTCAGCTGAATCCCTAGCCTCACAATCCCTCGGCGCACCAGCCCGCCCCCGGGAGAGGCCCTGCCCGGGCTTAGCCGGCGTGGCAGCGGCGTGCGGGGTGGGGAGGACGGCGGCGGGGGCGCGTCGCCGCGTGTCCCCACCCAAACAGCCCCAATCAGCCTCATGGGCGCCTTCCCAGGTTGCGCTTTTCGGCAAGTTGTTGTAGGGTAGGCGGAGATCGGGGCCACTCGCCCGAGGGGGTGCAGGCATGGCCGAGAGACATGGAGCAGTGCTGATGAGCCCGGCCCATTGGGAGCCGGGCTTTCGCTTCTGCCGACCGCTCTGAACCGGACTGAGACTTGGGGGGAGTCGACCTCTTGTTCGAACCTCATTCGGCGCATTTGGTAATGGCGGCTGGCTCCACCGCGCCCGATCCCGGCCGATCATCCATGAAGATGCGCACCTTGGGAGAACGTTGATGCCACGGACTCGCCTCCCGCTCGTTTTCGCCGCGATGTTTTCTGCCTTGACAGTGGGGTTCACCTTCGTCGATGGCCCGATGGCCGCCGATGGCGGCAAATCTCCAGCGCCGGGCGCCACTGCGCCTTTCGACGACGAGCTGCTGCTCATCTTGGAGACGCCGTCAGCGATCGCCGCCGGGGAAGACCTGCCGGTCGGATGGCAGGTCCAAGGTTGGAGCGACCTGGCGGGCACGGGCGAGTTCGAGCTGGTCTTGCTTTTCACCCCAGGGTTCCGCCCTTCAGGCGTAGCGGTTCCGTCGGACTACATCTACCCGGGTGCGGAGCTAAGAATCCCGGTAACCGCGCCCGATGGAGTAGTGACATTCCAGATCACCGGGGACGATCAGGAGCCTTTCCGGTTGCTGGCGGGACTGCTGCGCGTGTCCGACGGTGAGCTGATGTCGACCGCCTCGGTTTCGCTGCCCGATCCTCGCTACCCGGAGCCGGCTTCGGGATCCGGCCCGGCCCTTCTTCCGGTGGGATGGTCCGGCGAGGCCTCAGGCTGGTTCGAATACGACTGGTCGGACATGGCGGGGAAGATGTCGTGGTACGGACCGTACTCCGGCGGCGCGGGCCAGGTGGCGCGGGCGCACGTGGACTTCACTTACGCCGGCCTGGCCGACGGGAGCGTGATCGAGGTATGCAGCCGAGGCGGCATCCCTCTTGGCGCCGGCCTGGCTCCCGCTCTGGCACGCGCCAGGCCGTCCATCGGGCCCGAAGCGCTCTTCACATTCGAAGGTTGGAACTGCGTGCGACAGACGCTGGATTTGTCGTCGGCGGGCTTCATCCAGATCGGGCACTTCGACGCGGCGGAAGGGCGGCATCTCGATCCGGATTCGGGTTCGGCGTTGGAAGACGCGGCGTCATACACCTGGGATGTGTGGGTGAAGTCGCTGGCGGGTGTGGGATACCCCGAACCTTCGGCCGTGGCCTTGCAGTCCGCTTCCGGAGGCAGCAAGCTCGCTTCGCTTCCTACGCTGCCGGGCGTGCAGATCGGCGGCGTCACCGTGAGCCAATCCTCGCCCGAAGGACCTCACCCCTTCGTCAACTTCGAGGACTTCGCTACCGACTGTCCCACGGGCGGCATCTTGCCGGGGGAATGGGGAGTTTGCTCGGCCAGCTGGACGATCTACAACGACAGCCCCTTCACGCTTACGGGCTGGGCTGGCTACGATTTGTGGCTAACGCCCGCGCCGGAAACCGCCCCGATCTGGTACACCTCGGAGACCCAGCTGTGCCGGGTCGGCATCTTCAACGCTGAAGTCGACTGCTTGATGCAGCCCGTGCAGAAGGGCGTTCCGCCCGCCAACAACTTCCCGGTGTTCAAAGCAACGCACTTTGTATCCCTCTCCCCCTGGTCCCGCATCCCGATGTCGAAGACCATCTTCTGGGGACTGGACCCCGAAACGCTGTGGGCCGCACTGCGGAGCAGCGCCTCCTTTTGCAAGGGCATCTTTGGAGATTGCCTCCTCAACCTCCCGGCCAACAGCCAGGGAGCGGCCGCTGACCCGATCAACACCTACACGGGTGGCTTCGACTACACCTTCGAAGACGTTTCGCTGCCCACTTCGGCCGGCCCGCTTGCATTGCAGCGTACCTACGCTTCCGTCTCGACGCAGACGTACACCGCGCCGCTTGGTTACGGCTGGACGCACAGCCTCGACACGCGCCTGATCTTCCCCGGTTCGCCGGGCGGCCAGCGCGGCGTCGTCTGGTTCAAGGCGCACTCCGCTAACCAGTACGCCTTCCTCGATAACGGCGACGGCTCTTACACCGCGACCCCCGGCGTGCTGGCGACGCTCACCCGCCAGAGCGGGCCGCCGGTCACCTACCGGGTGACGCTGAGCGACAATAACGAATACCTCTTTGACGCGAACGGACGGCTGCTAACGCGGGCCGATCCGCAGGGCCGCACCCAATCCTACGCTTACGACGCCAGCGGCCGTGTGTCACAAGTCTCGGCCGACGGCGGAGTGCGTTTCCTGGGATTTGTTTACGATGCGCTAGGCCGGCTCGCCTCGGTCGCCGATCACACGGGCCGCACCGTCACGTACGGCTACAACCTGAGCGGGGACCTGGCCTCCGTCGTCGATGTCCTCGGCGGTACTTGGACGTACAGCTACGACGGCTCCCACCGTCTGACGCAGGTCACAGATCCGCGCGGCACGGTCGTCCTCCGGGTCGAGTACGACGCCTCCGGCCGGGCCGTCCGCCAGTTCGACGGCCTCGCCAACCGGGTGGTGGAGATCACCTACAACCCGGACGGCACCGCCTCGATCGTCGACGCCCGGGGGAATACCACCATCCACACCTACGACGCCCGCCGAACGCTGACCGCCGTCTCCGATGCCGCCGGCGGCGCGACAGCGAAGGCCTACGCCGGCAACTTCCGACCCTCCTCGATCACCGACGAGGACGGCGACACGACCCAACTTGCCTGGAGCGCCAATGGCGCCAACCTGACACAGGTGGTCGATGCCGAAGGGAATCAGACCGACCTGAGCTATGACGCCCTCAACAACCTGACCTCGGTGACCGACGCCCTCGGTCATACGACGACCTACTCGTACTCCGGCACACTGCTCACCTCGACGACCGACGCCCTCGGGAACACGACGGCCTACAGCTATACCCCCGATGGCTTCCTGGCCTCCCTAACCGACGCCCGCGGCAACACCACCTTCTACAGCTACGACGCCTTCGGCCAGCGCACCTCGATGACCGACGCCCTCGGCAATACCTGGAGCTACGCCTACGACGGCCTCAGCCGGCTGACCGACACGACCGACCCGATAGGCCGCGTCACCCACAACGATTACGACGCCGCCGGCCGGCTGGGCCGCAGCACACGTAACTACGATCCCGGCCGCGGTCAGAATGAAGGCGGCCAGTTCAACATCGTCACCGAATACGCCTATGACGCCGTCGGCAACCAGATCGCCGTCACCGACACCTTCGGGCGGACGACGACCTACGAGTATGACGACGCCAACCGGTTGGTGCGCTCGACCGATCCCGCCGGCGGTGTCACGACCAACACCTACGACACCGGTGGGAATCTGGTCGCCACGACCGATCCGCTGGGGCGGACGACGACCTACGCCTATGACGAGCTAAACCGCCAGGACTCCACGACCGACGCCCTGGGGAACACGACCACCACGGCCTACAACCCCGACGGGACCGTCGCCGCATCGACCGACGCCCTTGGCCGCAGCACCTCTTACACCTACGACGATCTGAAGCGCGTGACGGTCACGACCGACGCGCTCGGCGGCGACTCGACGACTGTGTATGACGACGCTGGGAATGTTGTCGAGACGACAGATGCCCTGGGCCGGACGACGACCTACCAGTACGACGCCCTCAACCGCCTGGTGCGCCAGACCGATCCTCTTGGTGGCGTCACACAGCACTTTTACGACGCCGCCGGCAACGGCATCAGGACGACCGACGCTCGCGGCAACAGCACGACCTACGCCTACGACCAGCTCAACCGGCAGGTCTCGGCCACCGACAGTCTGGGCGGGACGACGACCTATGCCTACGACGCCGTCGGCAACCGGACCAGCGTCACCGATGCCCGGGGCAACGCGACCACCTTCACCTACGACGCCCTGGACCGCATGGTGGCGACGACCGACCCGTTCGGTGCCGCCACCTCAACGGCGTACGATGCGCTGGGCAGCGCCGTCGAGCGGACAGACGCCAACGGCAATACCACTTCCTTCGAGTACGACGTCCTCAACCGTCTGGTGCGCCAGACGGACGCGCTCGGCGGCGAGACGACCTTTGCCTACGACGCCGCCGGCAATCAGACCTCGATGACCGATCCCAACGGCCACACTACGACGACGGCCTACGACGCCCTCAACCGCCCGATCGCGCTCACCGACGCCAACGGCGACACCACGACGAGCGAGTACGACGCCGTCGGGGACGTCCTCGCCACAACGGACCCGACCGGCAACCGGACGACCTTCGCCTACGACGCCCTGTACCGGCAGACGCGCGTCACGGACCCGCTCGGCAACGACACCCACTTCGGCTACGACGCCGTGGGGAACCGCACCGCCATGACCGATGCCAACGGCGTCGTCACGCGCTACGAGTACGATCAGCTCAACCGCCTCACGGCCGTCGTCGAGAACCTCGACGCGGGCGGGCCGGCGGACCACCAGACCAACGTGCGCACCGAGCACAGCTACGACGCCAACGGCAACCGGCGGACCATCAATGATGGCAACGGACACGTCACCACGTTCGTCTACGACGCGCTGAACCGCCTGCGGAGCGAAGCCGATGCCCTCGGCAACATGACGACCTATGCCTACGACGCCGTCGGCAACCGGACGGCGCTGACCGACGCCAATGGCCTCACCACCGGCTTCGCCTCCGACAGGGCCAACCGCCTGGTGCGCATCAACTACCCCGCTCCCGATGCGGACGTGCTCTTTGAGTACGACGCCGCCGGCAATCGCACCTTGATGAGCGACGGCACGGGCGACACCACCTGGACCTACGACGAGTTGAACCGCGTCGCTTCTGTCGAGGCGGCGACCGGGCCCGTGGGCTACGGCTACGACGCCGCCGGCAACCGCACCTCGCTCGGTTATCCCGATGGCAAGCAAGTGAGCTATGCCTACGACCCGGCCAACCGCATGACCTCCGTCACAGATTGGGGCGGCCAGGAGACGGGGTATGCTTACGACGGCAGCGGCCGCACGACCTCGGTCTCGCTGCCGAATGGAGTGGTGTCGAATTACGCCTACGACGACGCCGGGCGGCTGCTCTCGATCTTCCACCAGGCCGGGGCGGAGGTCCTGTCGTCCTTCGAGTACACCTATGACAGCGTGGGCAACCGGGTGCGGGTGATCGAGAACATGGTCCTGCCGGAGACGCCGACCCCGACACCGACAGAGACGCCGACCCCGGAGGCGACCCCGACGGTCGCGCCCAGGCTAGCCGACTTTGTCCTGTTGGGCAAGGAGGGCGCCTGGGTGGAGCAGAATGGGCAGGTATTGAGCGGCGACGTGGGTGCCAACGTCGCAAGTGCCGGGCCGTATCTGGCGGATGAAGCCGAAGTCGCGATCGGTATCGGCGCGGATGTCCTCGATCCCGCCTCGCGCGTTCTGGGCGACAGCGTGTATCTCAGGGACAACGCCAGCGTCTACGATGTCTACTACAACGAGCTGACCGGTCTAGGAACCGTTCTCGGGCAGGAGCACACGCCGTTGGACCTTCCGCTCGTCTCCGCCTTCCCCGACGTCCCGGCCTTCTCGCCGGGGACGCAGAACTTCGACATTCCGCAGAACGGCTCGCTCTCGCTCGACGCCGGGGCCTATGGGCTATTGAAGGCTCGCAAGGGCTCGACGGTGGCCTTCACCGGCGGCGTGTACGACTTCTCCGAGTGGGACGTCGGCGAGAACGTGAGTCTCAACTTCCAGGCACCGTCGGAGATTCGCATCGCCGGGAAGCTGTCGGTCGATCAGGGCAGTTACCTCGGCCCCGATCCCGCTTCGACCGGCTTGGACGCGCGCGACATCGTGATCTACGTGAACGGGATCAATGGCGGCACGGGGAACATCGGTGCGACTCCCAAGGCGGCAAAGTTCGGGATCAGCACGGAGGTCCATGCCAATGTATACGCCCCGAACGGTACGCTCTGGCTCAGGCAGAATGGTGTGTTCACAGGCGCGTTCCTCGCCAAATGGGTGGATCTTGGGATCGGTGCTTCCGCCTCGCTCCTGAGCCAGTGGACGGAGGGCAGTGGAGGCGCGGCGGCCGCCCCAATGAGCGGCTTCGCCCGTCTTGCCGCGCCGAGGCGGCTGCCACTATTGCAGGCGACCGAGACGCCGACAGCGACGGACACGGCCACCGAGACGCCAACTGAAACCGCGACAGCTCCGGCTACGGACACTCCCACGCCCGCCGCCACCGACACACCCGTGCTGACAGACACAGAGACACCCACGGACACGCCGACACCACTGGCGACGGAAACCCCAACGGAGACACCGACTGAGACGCCCTCCGGAACCCCGACGGCCTCCGAGACGCCAACGTCCACCCCGACGTCGGCGCCTGCGTCTTGGAACGTCGTGATCGACTACGCGTACGATCCGCTGTATCGCCTCTCCGCAGCAGACTACTCCACGGGCGAGTTCTTCCACTACACGTACGATGCCGTGGGGAACCGCCTCACGCAAGACACCCGTGCGGGCACGAACATCTACACCTACGACATCGCCAACCGGCTGATCGAGGTCGATGGCGTGCCGTACACCTGGGACGCCAACGGCAACCTGCTCAACGATGGGATGAGCATCTACACCTACAACCACACAAACCGGCTGGTGAACGTGGCGCGAGGGGCGGACAGCTATGACTTCCGGTACAACGCGCTGGGGGACCGGGTGGTGCAGATCACGCCGGGATCCGAGATCAACTACACACTCGACCTCAACACCGGTCTGACGCAGGTTCTCGCAGACGGAACGAACGCCTACCTCTACGGCGTAGGACGCATCGGCGAGGAGCAACCAGGAGGCTGGCAGTACCACCTCGGCGACGCGCTGGGGAGCGTGAGGCAGCTGGTGGATTCGGCTTGGCAGGTGCAGGGAGCGAGAGCGTACGAGCCGTTCGGATCGGTGCTCACGAGCAGAGGCGGCGCAAGCTCGGCGTACGCGTTTACGGGAGAGCAGGTGGATGCGACGGGCCTGGCGTACTTGAGGGCGAGGTATTACGCATCCAACGGAGGCCGCTTCCTATCAAGGGATCCGTTTTCCGGCGAGGTCTTCTGGCCAATTAGCTTGAACGTATGGGCATATTCGGAGGACAACCCCACCAATTTCACCGATCCGACTGGTCTTATCGCTTCATGGGAAGCAGTCTACGCAGACCAATTTGTCGAGAGCTTGTGGCTAGACTACCACGTCCAGGTGGTGGTGGACTGGGGGTATCCGCCCGTCGCTATCCCTGTGCCCGAACCTGGCGATCGTACCCCACCATTGTGTTGGCGAGAGGGCAATTGGTCCCTTGATGAGTTGCACACGCTGTGGATGGGCGTATTGAACTTGGCGACCGCGATGAAGGGAGAGACCGAATTCATCCACAACACCGGGGGCATAACCGTGAGTCAAGAAGACATCGGCCGGTCCGGTGGCTTAACATGGCCCCATCGAATCAAGTACACAAGCTCCGCTTCTTCTTTCGGCCGATGGACCGTAGTACACGAGCTCAGCCACGCCTGGGACGCCAACTTCGGATGGGGCCTCTCCGCAGGTCTGGAGGAATACACGGGTGGGCACACAAGCCTCAAAGGAGGCGCCATACAGAGGTACCGCCTCGGTAGGTGCGACCCACCCAATTTCAGGCTTCCGGGATGCAACTCGGCCGGATACTTCTATGAAGGGCCACCAGCGGCAGGCTCCGATGTCAACTTCAATCGATTCGAGGACTTCGCGGAGTCGGCGACTGCCTACGTCTATCCAGATGAAGCATTCGCCGCGATGTGGAGGATTGTCCGGGAAGACATCCGCAAATATGGACCCGTCCTCTACTACTCCGACTATAGGGAGACAAGGCGGTGGACTTACATACATGGCCTTATCACCGGAAGTTCCGGCCAGTAGGTTGTGTCGGCGGTTGGCACGAGCCCAGCCAAAGGGATCCCAGGAATGGCCACAAAGCTGATCCCCTTCGCTCACGGTCTTCCGTTCGCGCTGATCTCGTTGCTTCTAGCGAGTTGCACGCAGTCAGTGGCGAGTAGGCAGGATGTGACATCAGCGTTTATTGCTAGGGGCTTCCTTGCCCAGGAACCCTGTGGACCTCCATGCTTTCTTGGAATGGAGCCGGGGATCAGCACTGAGTCTGAAGTGCGGGGAATCCTAGAAGAGCTTGGCCTCTACCAACATTGCGAAGGCTACGACACTGAAGAGGAGGGAGGTTCCCGCGGGCTAGTCTGCGGAGGTTTTCTCGTTGGCTACCGACCCGCTTCGGACATCGTCGAAGTTATCGGTTTTTCGCTACCCTCGGAGGCGACGGTCGATGATGTAATAGCCGTGTACGGGGCGCCTCAGAGTGCACTTGCCGGGCGAGAAGGAATCCCTGAGTTCCCGAAAACCGGAATGAGTCTATTCTACCCGCACATTCGGGTGACGCTGGGCCTCCCGCCTCAGGAGGGCACGGTGTACAAGGTCGTCCCTTCGACCTTGGTTTCAGGGGTAACTTACCACGACCCAGAGTCGTACGCGAGAGTCTGGGGTCCCGAGCTTCCGCGGTGGGAGGGTTATGGAGAGTACCCGCAGACCGACTTCTTCCATTCCGCTGACTGAGCGAGATAGGCAACGCCAGTCAATGCTCAGAGTCCGCAAATGTGCCTGTTCATTCGACGCGAAACGAGGGATCGTCGTCTAGTGGGACGGGATCAACGGTAGCACGGGCAACCTCGGTGCGACTCCCAAGGCGGCCAAGTTCGGCATCAGCACTACGGTCCACGCGAACGTGTACGCCCTGAATGGCACGCTTTGGCTGAGGCAAAACGGGCAGTTCACAGGAGCCTTCCTCGCGAAATGGGTAGACCTTGGCATCGGGGCTTCGGCCTCGCTGTTGAGCCAGTGGGCGGAGGGCTCGGGCGGCGGGGCGTATGCGCCCGCGATCGGCGGAAGCTTCCTGGCTGCACCTGTGTGGCTGGCTCGCCTTCAGCTCACGGACACTCCCACGCCAACCGATACTCCGACGGACACGCCTACCCCCACGGACACGCCTTCGGAGACGCCGACGCCGTCCGACACTCCCACGGAGACCCCGACGCCTCTCGACACGGAGACGCCGACTTACACTCCAACTCCAACCGAGACGGCCACGGAGACACCCACAGACACCCCGGTGCCGACCGCCACGCCTACATCAGCGCCCACGTCCTGGAGCGTTGTCATCGACTACACGTACGACCCGCTTTATCGCCTCACTGCCGCCGATTACTCCACTGGCGAGTTCTTCCACTACTCATACGACTCTGTCGGGAATCGGCTCACACAGGAGACCCTCGCCGGAACGAATGTGTACGCGTATGACATCGCCAACAGGCTGACCGATGTGGACGGCGTGGCGCACACGTGGGACGCGAACGGGAACCTGCTCGGTGACGGCGCGAGCGCCTACACCTACAACCACGCCAAGCGCCTTATCAACGCCGTGCAAGGGCCGGACATCTACGAGTTCCGGTACAACGGGCTGGGCGACCGGGTGGTGGATCTCGCGCCTGGAGGCGAGATCAACTACACCTTAGACCTTGAAGCCGGCCTGACGCAGGTGCTCGCCGACGGGACGAACGCCTACCTTTACGGCGTGGCTCGCATCGGCGAGGAGCAGCCGGGAGGGTGGCAGTATCACGTCGCAGACGCGTTGGGGAGTGTGAGGCAGCTAGCAGATAGTGACGGTGAAGTGCGACTGGCGAGAAGCTACGAGCCGTTTGGGTCACGGCTCGCTTCCGCTGGCGAGGGGACCTCGGCGTATGCGTTCGCCAATGAGGAAACTGACGCAACAGGACTTGTATACCTGCGTGCTCGATTCTATGACCCTCGGCAAGGGCGCTTCCTGAACGAAGACCTCGTTGTCGCCATCCCCACTCAGCCCACCACGTTCAACGCCTGGGTCTACGCTTACGGAAACCCAGTGACACTGACCGATCCATCGGGTCGGAGGCCCCCATCGCCCTGGGACAACCGAAATCTCACCGACTGGCTCCTGCGTGAAATGCGCGCAAATGCCGCCAGCCCTGAGGTGCTGCGCATTGCCGAGCTGAATAGGCTGGCCGCCCTGGTTGCATCAGTGCCTAACACGGATCTATTGGCCCTGGCCCTGAAAGGCATTGCCTTCGGCGACTGGATTGCACTTGTGCGCGACGGCGCCCGCTGGGACTTCAAGGACGACATTAGGGAAGAGCTTGATGAGAAGACGATAGCCCTTTGTGCGGACGGAGCTTGCGACTGGTACGAGTATTCAATTCCAGGAAATGTTCATTACGGGTACGTGGGGAAGGCCGGCGCCTTCAGCGATATCGAACTGCACGGCGGCGCGACGGTAGCCGAGGTCACTGACGAAGCGCACGAGGACCTCCTCGAAGATGCAGGCTTCTGGGTCTTGGAGACCCATCAGCCACCCTCATGCCTCTTCCCTTTTGACATTGATGTCTACGTGAACTTTGAGTGGTGGCCAACCATTTTCGACGACCCATATGACTTCGCCGCTGTGGACCTCGGGATCGACCTCTATGACGCGGGTCTGGACCGCTTTGGAGCGAAGCTCTTGGCAAGCAGCTCCAGGCTTAAGCACATGCCCGATCCCCTCGTTCCCTTCTCACACGAGAAATGGCCCTATCCTAACGGCTTCTTTGATGGGGAGGGCTAAGTATGGCGTGTTCTAGCTGGCGAGTCTCTATCGGCCTGCTACCGAATGCGTTGGCCGTCGCGGCCACGCTATCTGGCTGTGCGACGAGTCAGGGCGTGGCACCGGACGTAGAGATCGAGTCGCTCCTCTTGAATGAGCAGGACTTGCCCGGAGACTGGGTCGCGTCGCCTTACGGCCCGACCTCGGATTTCGGGTCGGCTCCGTTGGGCGGGGGATTGGGGCCAATCCGCGCGGTTGGGCTGCACTACTACCACCCCATCGGCGCCGGTAGTGCCGGTGCTTACGAAGATATCCTGCTCTTTCGATCCGAGTCCGAGGCGGTTGAGGCGATTGACTACCTGGTCGGCACTAGGTTCGATGACGGACCGTATGCCGTGTGGGTGGATGTACGGATTGATTTCCCCCACGCGTCGGAAGCGTCAATCCAGTGTACCGAAGGAAGGGCGGACACCATGTGCCGTGGCATCGCCCGCTACGGGCGATACGTTGTAGACCTCAAGGTCGATCTCGTCGCTTTCGCGGCCGATCGAGGCTATCAAAGGGTCATGTCCCTGGAGGACTTCGATGCGGTTATCAAGCGAGCTGACGAACTGATGGCTCCGACACTGGCCGATCCCGGCTAGCCTCGGTGGCTACCCGTTCCTCGGGAAGGACAAAGCCAGGTGGGATCTAAGGCCCGTTGTATCGACTGACCGCCGCTGACTACTCCACGGGCGAGTTCTTCCACGACGCCTACGATGCCGTGGGTAACCGTCTGACGCAAGACACCCTCGCCGGTACAAACACCTACGCGTACGATATCGCCAACCGCCTCGGCGAGGTCGATGGCGTTCCGTACACCTGGGACGCCAATGGGAACCTGCTGAACGACGGGGCGAGCATCTACACCCACAACCACGCCAATCGGCTGGTGAACGTTGTGCAAGGGCCGGACAACTACGAGTTCCGCTACAACGGGCTAGGGGACCGGGTTGTGCAGAACACGCCCGGCTCTGGGATCACCTACACGCTCGACCTCAACACAGGGCTAACACAGGTGCTGGCCGACGGTACGAACGCGTTCCTCTACGGCACGTCCCGCATTGGCGAGGAGCAGCCAGGAGGGTGGCAGTATCACGTAGGGGATGCGTTGGGGAGCGTGAGGCAGCTGGCAGATTCCTTCGCGCAGGTGCAGGGGGCGCGGACGTACGAGCCGTTCGGGTCGCAGCTGTCAAGCGTGGGCGCGGCAAGCTCGGCGTTTGCGTTTACGGGAGAGCAGGTGGATGGCACGGGGCTGACGTATCTGAGGGCCAGATACTACGCATCGGACGTCGGCAGATTCCTTTCGGCTGATCCTCTCCCTCGGGCGCCAAGGATGGGCCGGCCCGACACCCCTTGGGTGTATGGCCTGCAAAACCCGGTGACTAATGTCGACCCAACGGGGCTGCGCCCGCTGAGGATCTGGGCCTCCGCGTTCATCGCGGACCAGTCGATCACGTTCCCGTACGTTTACTATCCAAAGCTCTGGGACCCAACGTACTGGGAAATCGTATACAACGTACCTATCGGGGCGGTTACCCTAGGTGAGTTCGATGGCGACGGCCGGGATTTCTTTGATGGCGGGGTTCGGCCCAGCGCACGAGTTTGGCATGAGGTCGTCGTCGACAGCAATCCCCTCGTCTCCGCCTCCACTTCCACTTCAGGCACTGGCAAGACGCGGGTGGCTTTCATCTACTTCAACCCTTTGTTGGGGCAGACAGGGTTCGGGATTGCCGGCGCTCAGGCTCCTTCTCCTCCTCCAGCGAAGGTAACGCTGGCCCCTGAGCTGTGCTTGCTCTCCGTCTATATCGACATCTACGATGCCCCGGAATCGGGAACGATGCCACTGGGAGTTCCCATTCTTGGCATCACTCCGCCGGTCCGGTACCGATACTCAGTGGAGTTCGACTTCGCCCAGGGAAGAGTCACGTACGCCGGCAAACACAGCGGCTATCCGTGGCACGAGTTATACATCCAAGGTCTTTCGCAGCCCCCGAGAAGGTATGAACCAGACGGACTGTTCGGGAGCGGGGTAGACCTGTACCCCTGGGTAACAAGCGACAGGGTACTGGCGGAGGAATCCCAGGAATTCGAGCCAGATCCGGTTGCTGAAGCCATCTGCTCGTGCAGCCTTCCGTCGCCCGAGGAAGAATAGGGACCTACAATGGACTGCCCGGCGCCGCGACTCTTGGCTGTCGATGCTGCCCGTGGGATGCGTTCGGCGATCCTCTCTTTCGGATCGGCGGCCCTTGCGGCAGCAATCATGCTTGCGCAACCGGCACCCAGCACTCCGGGAGAGCTTCGGATGGTGCTCTTCTGGACGGTGCCTTTGGCGCTCTTCGTAGGTGCCGGCGCTGCAGTGGCGCCAAGGAGATGCCTGCGGCTCGCGGGCTACCTTCGATACGCGTTGGCCGCGCTAGTCGGAGCCGCGTGCGGAATCCTCTGGGGGATCATCGTCTTCTCCATCTTCCTGTCCCCCTATTTCGGCACATTCTCGATCCCGGTTGGCCCTGTGTGGGTGGTCGCAGGGATCAGTGGTTCTCTTCCCGCCGCAGCCGGGGGCCCGTCGCGTTCACTCAGGTCGTTTCTTGTCGCGGCGATCATAGCCAGTCTGGCCTCAGTCGCGGTGGGGCTCGGTGCGGACGCGCTGGCCATGGCTGTGTATCAGGAAAGGACAGTTCAAACCGTTTGGGTCCGGTGGTATCCGGGAAACCAGGCTCTGCGGCTTGATTCTCACTTGGTTGAGGAGCTAACCACTGAGGAGAGAGAGCGCCTCACGGAGTTAGGAATCACCGGGTACCTCGATTGGCGACTGAGCAGCACGCTGGAGCGCGGGCCATTCAGCCGAATTATCATCATCATGCAAAGGCCGATTTCCGATCCAGTTGAACTGGCTCTTCCTGAGCGGGAGCCGGTCATCTATGTGCAGCAGCCGGACGGCACCTGGATTGTCGACCCTCCAGGCGCTGCGATGCTGGAGAAGACGATCCGCCTCGCCCAAGACCCTGATCGTCCTCAGGCGACAGCGGCTTTTCTGAAAGTGCCCGGCGGGACCGTTATCTTCGGTGGAATTGACTGGTCAGCCGATCCGCCACCATAGCTCTTCTCCGGGCGCAAAGCCGAGCGAGTGTCTGCGCGGCCAACGGTGCTCTGTAACTGAGGCACCTCGGAGCGCACCGGCCGCAGCGAGGGGGGACGGCCAGTTCACCGGCGCCTTCCTCGCCAAGTGGGTGGACATGGGCATCGCCGCGACTGCCTCGCTGTTGAGCCAGTGGACGGAGGGCACTGGGGGTTCGGCCTCCGCGCCAGTGATCGGTGGAGGATTCCTTGCCGCGCCCGTGCGAGTGCCACTGCTCCAGGTAACCGACACGCCAACTCCGACGGATACTCCCACGGACACGTCGACGCCAACCGCGACAGACACGCCAACTCCGACCGCGACCGACGAACCCGCGCCGACCGAAACGTTGACGCCGGCTGAAACCGCCACGGACACCCCGGCGCCTCTCGACACCGATACGCCCACGCCAACTGCAACGGAGACGCCCTCAGAGACCCCAACAGCCTCCGAGACGCCAACGTCCACGCCAACATCGGCCCCCACATCCTGGAGCGTCGTCATCGACTACGTGTATGATCCGCTCTATCGCCTCACGGCTGCCGACTACGCCAGCGGCGAGCTGTTCCACTACACGTAAGATGCCGTGGGGAACCGCCTCACGCAAGACACCTTGGCAGGCACGAACGAGTACGCCTACGACATCGCCAACCGGCTAGTCGAGGCGGATGGCGTTCCTTACGACTGGGACGCCAATGGGAACCTCCTCAACGACGGGGCGAGCACCTACACCTACAACCACGCCAACAGGCTGGCGACCGTGTCGCAGGGTGGCGACAACTACGAATTTCGCTACAACGGGCTCGGCGACCGGGTGGTGCAGATCACGCCGGGGTCCGAGATCAACTACACGCTCGACCTCAACACTGGCCTGACCCAGGTGCTCGCGGACGGGACGACCAGCTATCTCTACGGGGCGGGCCGCATCGGAGAGGAGCAGCCCGGAGGGTGGCAGTACCGCCCACATCGCCCCTGATCCGGGCTGAATTGTCCACACGCCCCTCATTCGTCCCTCGCCGCGGTAAACTCGAGGCCGCCAACTTTACCCAGCCGCAAGCCGACGGGGTGACTGGCCCACCACCATCAACTCGCCCACATGACGATCGACCAAACCGTTTCCTGGATCGCCTGGAGTCTGCTCCTGACAGCCGTCGTGCTGGGGTGGGTGGCGGGCTGGCGCGTCTGGCGGGCCGGGAGGTTGCGCTACTACCTGCTGCGGCGTGAGCAGGTCGCCAGCGGCTGGCGCCTGTTGCTGGTGGCAGCCGCCGTCGGGTTGGGCGCGGCCGTCGTCTTCTCGCTGGGGCGGCGTGCCGCCTACGCCGTCTTCCCGCCGACCCCGTCGGTCACCCCCACCAGCACGCGCACGCAGACGCCGACCATCACCCTCACCCCGACGATCACGGTCACTCCAAGCATTTCGGCGACGCCCTCCCTCACTTCGACTCCGACCTCCAGCCCTACCCCGCAGCTTCCCGAGCGGCTGCTCCTGGTCTTCCAGGATACGGTGACTCCACGGCCGGAAGCCGTCCTCAGCCCGATCCTGGTGGCCCAGCGCCTGACGGCGTTCAACATCCCGGTTCGTCCGGCCGAGGTCTTCGACAACCCCCTCGGCCGTCTCTATGGTGCCTTTAGCTACGACCATCTCGACAACGGAGTCCGCTGGACCGCATTGTGGTATCTCGACGGCGAAGCTGTATGCTTCGAAACAAAACCTTGGGACGGTGGGACGGGGGGTTATGGCTACACCGAATGTTTGCCGGAGGGTGGCTGGGCCGAAGGCGTGTACGAAATCCAGATCTTCATCGGGACGACGTGGCAGGTGTCGACGCGGTTCGAGATACGTGGTGCCCCCCCGACGGCCACGACCACAGCCACGGCAGGGACCCCGGCGGCCCCGTGAATGTGCCGGGGGTGTTGCATGCGGTCTGGGATCACGGTGATCGCAACCGATTCATCACCCTCGAATCTGTTCAGCTGGCTGAGCGTTCCCAGAATCCACGGCTGACCCCACATCCGATCCTGGCTTCTCGAATCTGGAAGACTCAGGGCCGACACCGTGGGATCTGCGAGTGGGCAGGCGGTTTTCCCGGGACCTTCGAGCTATCCCGCTTTCCGGATGGAACGTAGACCACCTTAAGAAAACATGTATAATGACGGAGGAGGCAGCCGGTATCCGACAAGGCTGCTATCGTTGTCCTCGGGGCCGCCTCGATGGTTTCTTCCAAGATCCTGTTGATCGAGAGCGGGCGTGCCAGCGCCCCTTCGCTGGCCCCTGTCCTTGAAAAAAAGGGCTACCGGGTCCTCGTTCAGCACAAAGTCGACGGCGCCCTCAACTCTGCCCAGAAGGATGAGCCCGATTTGATCGTACTCGACGCCGCCTCGATGCAGGCCAGCGGCGCGCGCATGGCGCGCGCACTGCGCTCGGGCTTGAACGGCGTACCGATTTTGCTCGTATCACCGAAGGGCACCGACATCGAAAGCATTCAGGGCGCCAGCGTTGTCCTGGTGCAGCCGTTCACCCCCCGCAAGCTGATCAACCGGGTCGCCCGGCTGCTTCCGGGAGATTCGCGTTATCTGCTCGAAGTCGGTCCGATCCGTCTCAACCTGGCACAGCGCACCGTCCGCTGCCTCGGACGGGAATCCCGCTTGACGCCGAAGGAAGCGCGCTTGTTGGAGGTCTTCCTCCAGAGTCCCGGGAAGCTGCTCACCCGCGCCTCGTTGATCCGCCAGGTCTGGCATACCGACTACACCGGCGATACTCGCACGCTCGATGTGCATATGAGCTGGTTGCGCCGCGCGATCGAGCCGGACCCCAGGGAGCCGCGATTCCTCAAGACGATCCGGGGCATAGGGTACCGGTTCGACCTACCGGGATAGAACGGACATTCGTTTCGACGGCCAGCTACGCGCTCGACCCCCTTCAGGGCACACCCAGGGTGCGCCTGCCCTCACCCCTTCGGGTGCGCCGAAGGGCGTGGCGGTCTGCCCCCTGGGGGCGCCCGAAGGGGCGTAGAGACCGAAGGGGTGCCCGAAGCGGTGTCAGGTGTGCACACCCAGGTTGCACCCGCCCTCACCCCTTCGGGTGCGCCGAAGGGCGTGGCGGTCTGCCCCCTGGGGGCGCCCGAAGGGGCGTAGAGGGCGTAGAGGGCGAAGGGGTGCCCAAGGCCTGGGTGCGCTTTTCCTAAAAGGCACGACGCTAGTTTGCTTTGGGATATATGGGTCCCGCCGGAGGGTTCGCTACTCTGGCGCCCAACCGGCCCTGATGACCTAAGAGGACCCACGGCAGTACCAGGGAGCGGACCGAGCAAGGCTCCGTCGCTGCGGGGTAGGATCAGCCGACCGAGGGGGGAATCTCCGCCAGGTAGATCCTGCCCGAAGAATCGGCGGCGCGCAGTGCGGTGCGACGCATTCCGTTGCGAGAGGCGCGATGCTGGAGCGTCGGCAGCGCCGCCTCGGAACGCCAGGCGCGGACGACTCGGGCGCGGCTGCGGAACACCTTTCCGTCGTAGTTCCAGTCCGCTTCGAACCATTGAAAGCGTCGGCGCGGGCTCAACCTGGCGCGGATCTCCCGCGCGGTGACCTCCACGCGAACGTGGGGCTCGAGCCGCCTGGGCCGAGACGATCCGACCGTCCAGGATTCGAATCCGTCCCCTGGGCAATCGACGAGGAGCCGACGGTAGCCGGTGGCGTGCGCCAGCCCAGAGGAGTCACATCCGATCCAACGCCTCCCCAGGCGCGACGCCGCCACCAGGGTGGTCCCCGAACCGCAAAAGAAATCCGCCACCAGGCCACCGGGCCGGCTCCACGCGCGAACGATCCGGTCGAGCAACGCTAACGGCTTCTGGGTAGGGTAGCCGGTGCGCTCACCGTGGAGGCGGGCCACGACCGGGAAGAACCACCAATCTTCCGGCACCTTGCCTCGCTTCAAGTCCGGGACCTTGCCGAAGCCGGCTTTGCTCGAGCCGGCAAAAGTCTTCCACGTGCTTGGGTGATAGGGGATTCGAACGGCGTCGGCGTTGAATACGTAACGCGCCGACTTCGTGTAAACGAGCAGGGTGTCGTGTTTGCGTGAGAAGGCGGTGCGGATCGGGGAAGGGCCGTGATAGACCCACACGACCTCGTTCACCAGACGCTCCGGCCCGAAGATCTCATCCAGCAAGACTCTGACGTAGGCCGAGGTGTGCCAGTCCAAATGTACAACGAGCGTCCCTGTCCGGGCGAGCAGTCGATGGATCCATTCCAGTCGAGGCCGGAGGAAATCGAGATAGGCCGCGAGATCGGGCCACCGGTCATCGTACCCCGGACGCGTCTTCCATTCGTCCGGCCGCCGCGAATCTTCCACCGCGCCGACCCGGGCGGGATAGGCCTTGCCGGAACGAAAGGGTGGGTCGATGTAGACCAGATCGATCCGGCCTTCGAGTTCCGGATGCAGGGCGGACATCACGTCCAGGTTGTCGCCGTGGATGAGGCGGCCGAGCAGCCGGCGGCCGGCCGCCGGTGGCACGATGGACTCCCGGACCAGGGCGGATGGGGTTTGCGCCGGAGGGCGCGCTTCGGACCAGCTTAGATGGACCGGCCGAGGCCGCCGGCGGGACATCCGAGCGTCGCTACTTGCGGCCGATGCGGTGCTCGAGAATCTCGGCCAGCGTGGGCTGTCCGATTTCCTGGAGCTCGTAGCGGATGCGCTGGGCAGGTTTGTTCAGATCGAGCAGACGGCCGAGATCGATGGGCGTCCCGATCAGCACGAGATCGGCCTTGGCGTTGTTGATCGTCTGCTCCAGCTCTCGCACTTGTTCGTCCCCGTAGCCCATGGCGGGCAGGACAGGCCCGGTGGTCGGGTACTTGGCGTAGGTCTGGGCGATGGAGCCCACCGCGTACGGACGCGGATCGACGATCTCCGCCGCACCAAATCGTCTCGCGGCCACCCAGCCGGCACCGTAGGCCATTTCACCGTGGGTCAGCGTCGGTCCGTCCTCGACCACCAGCACCCGCTTGCCGCGGATCGCCTCCGGATCATCGACGAAGATAGGGGAGGCCGCCTCGACGACGATGGCGGATGGGTTCAGCGCCCGCAAGTTGTTGCGAACTTCGAGAACGCCTTCCGCCGGCGCCGTGTCGACCTTGTTGATGACGATGACGTCCGCCATGCGGACGTTGGCCTCGCCCGGGTGGTAGGCCATCTCGTGACCCGGGCGGTGCGGGTCGACCACGACGATGTGCAGGTCGCTGCGGAAGAACGACAGATCGTTGTTGCCTCCGTCCCACAGGATGACGTCGACTTCTTTCTCCGCCATACGCAGGACGCGTTCGTAGTCGACCCCGGCGAAGACCAGGACACCGCTTGCCAGATGCGGCTCGTACTCCTCCCTTTCTTCGATCGTGCAGTCGGCCGCTTCGAGGTCGTCATAGGTGGCGAAGCGCTGCGCCGCCTGCTTGTTCAAGTTGCCGTAGGGCATGGGATGGCGGATGGCCGCCACCCGTTGCCCAAGCCCGCGCAAGATCCCGGCGACGCGGCGGCTGGTCTGGCTCTTTCCGCTCCCGGTGCGCGCGGCGCACACCGAGACCACGGGCTTGCTCGAGGCGATCTGCGTCGCCTGGGGGCCGAGGATGCAGAAGTCGGCGCCGGCCGCCAGCACCTGCGACGCTTTGTGCATGACGTAGGTATGAGAGATGTCGCTGTAGGCGAATACGACCTGGTCGACCTTGAGCTCAGGGATCAGCCGAAGCAAATCGGCCTCGGGGTGGATCGGGATGCCGTGAGGGTAGTGTTTTCCGGACAGCTCGGGTGGGTAGACCCGACCCTCGATGTTCGGTATTTGCGTGGCCGTGAAGGCGACCACCTGAGCATCGGGATTTTCCCGGAAGACGACGTTGAAGTTGTGAAAGTCCCTCCCGGCGGCCCCCATGATCAGAACGTTCTTTCGCGACATAGTGCGTTGCCCCTCCTCGCAGGGTTGGCGGTTTGTCGGCCCTTACATCTGCTCGGGCGTCGTGATTGTCAGAAGGTGCAGAGCGTTCCGCAAGGTTTGCCGAACGGCCCGCGTCAGATGCAAACGGCTGGTCCGCGCGTTCTCGCTGTCCGCCTGCAACACCGGATCGCTGTGGTAGAACGCGTGAAATTGCCGAGCCAGGTCGTAGGCGTAGTTCGCCAGGATCAGCGGGCGATAGTCGGCCGCCGCCAGCTGCACCACGGTCGGGAAACGAGCCACCAGATCGATCAGCCCGACCTCATGCGGACTGAGTTCGTGGTCGAAGCGCGGCCCGGGCGGCGGCTCGCCGGCTTTTCGCAAGATGCTGCCGGCGCGGACAGCCGCGTTCTGGAGGTAGGGACCGGTCTGCCCGTCGAAGCTCAACGCGGTCTCATAGTCGAAGACGATGTCCTTGGTGTTGTCGACCGAAAGGAGCGCGTAGGCCAAGGCGCCCAAGCCGACCTGCGCTGCGACTCCCGGGCGGAGATCCTCGGGCATGTCGGGATTCTTCTCGGCGATGACCGCCTGCACTCGCCGGAGGGCTTCGTCATACACGTCCTTGAAGAAAACGACGTTCCCTCGCCGAGAAGACATGGCGCCCTCCGGCAAGGTGACGAACCCGTAGGCCAGATGAAAACACTTGGCCGCTTGGGCGAACCCCCATAGCTCGAGGATCTTGAAAGCCTGTTGGAAGTGAAGACTCTGGCGAACGTCGACGACGTAGGTCGAGCGGTCGATGTGATAGCGCTCGAACTTCTGCCGGGCAAGGGCCAGGTCCTTGGCCAGGTAGAGGGTCGTGCCGTCGCTGCGGAGCAGGACCGCTGTGCGGTAGCGTTCCTTCTTGAGCCCCAACTTCTCGTCGATGCGGACGATCACCGGCCCGTCGGGTCGCTCATCCTCGGCGATTCCGTCGCGGATCAGCTCCTCAACGATGTCCTTGGCCGGCGCATCGGCCTCGCTCTCAAAGAAGAAGACGTCGATATGAGTCCCTAGCAGTTCGAGGATGGCCTCCAGCTCGTCGAGGCTCCAACGGCGCGTCTCTTCCCACAGCCGGCGAACGTGCGGGTCGCCCGCGTCCCAGGCGCGGAGCATTTCTCGCCGCTGGGCGTCGTAGGTCTCCCGTAGCTGCTGCTGCTGGTCGGTTTCATCGGGCTGTGCCGTCACCAGGCGAGTGGCTTCGGCGTAGATCTCCGCCAGCCAACGCCCGCGGGCGAAGATGCCCTCCGGTTCCTGACCCAGGTGGAACCGTTCGTACGCCCAGACACAGGTCAGGACGCCGAGCCCGACGTCGCCGGGATAGGATGCCCGCACCGTCGGAAAGCCGGCGAATTCCATGATGCGGGCGAGCGATTCGCCCAAGAGCGCGTTGCGGGCGTGGCCGATGTGAAAGGAGTGATGCGTGTTGGGTTGGGCGTACTCGATCATCACCCGTTCGGATTGGGCCGGGGCTCGTCCGTAGTCGTCTCCAGCCTGGCCTACGGACTCGACCACGCGGCGGGCAAACACGGGCGTCTCGAAGTACAGGTTGACGTAGCCTCGATCGGCTTCGATCCGCCCGACTCCGGGGGGCGGCCGCAAGACGGGGGCGACGAGCGCGGCCAATTGGAACGCGCGCGCGGGGACAGCTCCACGCTTTCCGTTGCGACCCTCGGCCGCAGCGGCCTGGAAGCAGACCGGGCTCCCCAGTCCCCATTGGCCGGCGTAGGGAAGGGGGGTAAAGCCGATCGGGCCGGGCGGCGGCGCTCCAGCGGACTCTAGCGCCTGCTGAAGCTGCGTCTCGATCGAGTGAAGTTCAGTTTCGAACATGACCGGCCCCGGGAAGCGGCGGATTATAGCATGTGGCGCTTAAGCAGAAGGACCACGACCATCGGCTTCGACGGTCGTGGTCCGGGAACACGTGAGGGAGTTGGCTAGCGCCCGCCGGCCTTAGACTTGCTTAGCGACCGCTGCAATCGGCTCTTGCGTCGGGCGGCGTTGTTCGGATGGATCACTCCGCTGGAGGCGGCGCGGTCCAACTCCTGAATGGCCGCATGAACCGCCTCCGGCGATGTGGCCTGGCCACTGTCGACGGCCCGCCGAGCACTCCGCACGCTCGAGCGCGCCCGGGTCCGAACGCGCGCATTGCGGAGCCGGCGCCGGCTGTTCTGTCGAATCCGTTTCTTGGCAGACTTGGTGTTGGCCAACCGATCCTCCTGGCCCTCTTTCGGCGGCGGGGCGAACGCTCATCATACTTCGAACCACGCGTTGTGTCGAGGGGTGACGAGGCCAGCTAAGGAATGCGAGGGCCGCGGGGCGGAGGTCCTCGTCGCGAAGGCAGTCGGGGGAGGGGTGGGGCTTCACGATGGTGGCAACTCGGCGGCGCAATTCGATGAGTACCACTGGGCTTCGGTCGTGCGGTCGTCCTGTGCCTGGCGGGCAGCTTCGTCGCCGATCCGGGCGGCCTGCTGCAGGTTGACGATGGCCGATGGGCTCCACGCCCGGGGCAAGACCATCAGCGGGTCGCCCACGGCACGCTCCGTCTCCCCCAGCGGGATCCAGTTGAAGAGCAGCGGGCCGCGCGAGAAGGCCGTGAAGCCAAGACGGTAGCCCTCCTCCCGGGCGATCTGAGCGCTGAGCGGCGTGAAGTTCCCGCCCGGCCATACGAATGCCAGAGGGCGGGCTCCGAAGTGCTGCTCCAGGATCGGGATCGAGCCTGCGATCTCCTCACGTATCTCGTCCTCCGGCATCCCCTCCACGATGTAATGATGGCGGAGACCATGCGATTGGACGTCGAGCCGGCCGCCCTCGGCCAGGTTCTCCATGAACGACCACAAGTCGGGGCCGGTATCGCCGATGATCCAGCTGAGGGTGACCGTCCAGTCGAACTGCTCCGCGACCGGAAGGAGGACTTCACCGACGACCCCGGGGCGACGGTCGTCGACGATGAGCATCATCGACCGTGGCGGGATTCGCGCGTTTTCGGTGAGGAATCCGATGAGCTCTTCGGTTGTGACCGTCTCGAATCCGAGGGCGCGGGCGTCGTCAACGGTCGCCTGGAAGTAGTCGGTGCTCACGGTCACGTTGTCGTCGAGCATGCGCGCCGGCTCGCGGATCGAATGGTACATGATCGGCTGCACGACCGTCCCCGGAGCGCTGCGCTCCGGATCCCATCGCCGTCGCAAGTATTCGCAAGCGTCAGTCAGGTAGCTCTGGGGTTCGACGCCGGGGCGAAGTTGATCGGTGGTGAATCCCGAAGGTGGCGTGAGAGCCGTGGTTGGGGAAGCTGTCGGAGGGGGCGTCGGAAACGGATGCGGCGTCGTTATCCTTGGCGCGGTGGGCGAGGGCTGATCTCGTTGGGTCGGCGCCATCGTCGGCAGAGCATCGCTGGCGGAGGACGCAGGCGCGCAGCCTGAAAGGAAGACGATCGCCACGAAGGCGAGACCTCCCCTCGAGACCTCCCTACGCCATCGGTTGCCGCGTTTCAAGCGGTGCGTGATCGGGATCAAGTCGGAGCCCCGCCTCCATCCGACTCTATCATTTCTGCTCCAAGTTGAATGCTCCGGTCGACTCGGGTAACTCTTTGTTTGAGGGCTTGAATTCCGATTCCCCAAGCAGACCTGCGGTCAGCTGGCCCCAGGTTACTGGGGAAGAGGGAAGGGACTACGAATCAGGGAGTCGGCGTGCGGGAGGGAGTCGGCGTGCGGGTGGCGGTTGGGCCTGGAGTGAGGCTCGACGTGGGGCTAACCGTGGCGGTGCGGGTCGGGCCTCTTCCGGTGAGCTCGAGGATGTGAGTCTGGGCGAGCGCGATCGTCTCTGGCTTGGCGTGCTCGAGCGAGACGAGAAGCTGCCATTGGCGCAAGGCATCGTCGATCGCCGGAGGCGTGAAGTCCTCGAAGATCATTCCCAACAGCGCATAGGACTCGCCCTGCTTGCGATCGCGGCTGATCCGGTCCTCCTCCTCGATGGCATTGGCCAGCGCGCTGTTGGCGGCCTCGAAAGCCGCCGCCATCTCCCGTTTGCCATAGTAGGAGCGGGCGACGCCATACTGGATGTCCCAGCTCGATCGGCCCAAGCGTAAGGCGTCGCTGAAGTCCTTCAGGGCCAGGTCGTATTCGCCCCGGAAGTTCTGGACGTAACCTCGAACGATGTACGCCTGCGATAAGCGGTCGTTCATGGCGAGAGCTTGATTGGCGGATTCGAAGGCGCTGTCGTATTGACCGACCCCCAGATGGGCGCGAGCGAGGGTGGCCTGACCCACGGGATCGTCCGGTTCGTAAAGCAAGTAGGTCTGCAGGGGCCACAGCGCCGCGTTGTAGAGCTCGTTCTCGACATAGGCCCGGCCCAGGATGAGATAGCCCAGCAAGTTCGTCGGGTCGTTGGCGCTCCCTTCAATGGCGTTTTCGAGCCCGTCGGAATAGGCCGTGTGGTTCAACTGCGCCTCGGCCCGCCGGATGTACAACTCCGGTTCGGTGGCGCCGGCCTCGATTGCCTGACCCAGCAGTTCGTCGGCGTTTTCCCATTGACGGCGGCTGTTATAGAAGGCGGCGGTCTCCAGGTAGGCCGCGGCCAGAAGTGGATCGGCCTCGATCGTCCGGGCGTAGTCCTCGGCAAGCGTGTTGGGTCGCAAGCCCTGGATCGTCCGAGCTCGGCCGAGGTATGCCGGAGCAAACTCGGGATGCGAGAGGACGGCCTGATCGTAAGCCTCGACGGCTGCCCCTGGACGGTCGAGTGCACGGTTGGCTTCGCCCAGGAAGTACCATGCATCGGCCGCGTCCGGTTCGGCCTTGACCACCTCGCGCATCGAGTCGGCAGCCTCTACGTAGTCGCCCCGCTGCAGCGCCGCGAGGCCATTCGCATAGGCCTCATATTCCGGCCGGGGAGTCACTCCGAGCATCGTCGTAGGTGTCGAGGTGGATTCGACCAGGAAGGCCAGCGGCGTCTGGACGAGTTCCGTGGGGACAGGCGTGCGCATGATGCGCGTCTCAATCGGAATGGGCGTCAGGGTCACCGTCAGCGTGATCGTCGCCGGGGCGGAGGTGTGCGTCGGGGTCCTCACCGGCGCGAGGACGGGAGCCAGGATCGTCGTCGCCGGTCCCGCAACGAGGAGAAGAAGTTGGAGGAGGGCGGCCACGCCGAAGAGTCCGAGAATGATCAAGACTGCCAGGCGCCAGGGGAACCGGAATCCGCCCGAGGGCGCGGCCGGCCGGGTCACCACTGCCGAAGCGGTCTGTCGGCGGGCGATTTTGATCGCCGAGGCCAGTTCATCCTCTTCCGGGCTGCGGGCGCCGAGAATCACCAGGCCGCGCAACGCCGATCGGTTCGACGGGTCGAGTTTGAGGGCCGACTCCAGGCAGTAGACCTTCTCCCGACCGCTCTCGACGACCGAACTCATCCATATCCAATACTCGGGATTGGCCGAATCGGCGCGCAATAACTTCGATAGCAGTTCGCGGGCGCGCGCCCGGTCACCGGCGCGGGCCGCGGCAATGGCTTCGGTGAGGGAGGATTGAGAGGCGAGACTCATGGCACCCCGGTTGCGGAGTCTAGCATAGGGGCCGGTGAGCGACAACGCTATGGACCGTTTGGTACAATGCCGCGAGATGCGCCGCCTGTCTTCGATCGCGGCCGGGGTCGCGCTCACAGCGTGGGCGGCCACGGCTTGCGTGCCGCTGTCTTCTTTCCTCGTGCAAGGTGCGACGGAAACCCTGGCGCCCTGGCGCACATCGACCGCGACTCGCGTGCCCGCCACCCCGGCGCCGACCGTCGCGGCAACGAGCGAACTCGGCCCTTCGCCCACGCCGTTCAAGCACGTTGTCGAGAAGAACGAGACTCTCCTCCAGATCGCCGCGTTGTACGGAGTGAGTCTCGATGCGTTGCTGGCGCTCAATCCCGGATTGAATCCTACGGTGTTGAGTATCGGTCAGGAGCTCCTGATCCCGGGCCCGGGGGGCGAACCGATCGTCGCCCTGATCCCGACCTCGACTCCGATCCCCCTGGAGCTGCAGCCTCCTTCGTGTTATCGGCGCCCCTCCGTCGGAGTGTGGTGTCTGACCGCGGTCCGAAATCCTTCGACGCAAGACCTGGAGAACCTGGTCGTCGAAATCCGTCTGGAGGGGGCCTCGGGCAGTATCCTCCACTCGACGCAGGTGTTCCCGCCGCTCAACCTGCTCCGCGGAGGCCAGATCATGCCCATGGCGGCCGCCTTTCCCGAGACAGCGGGAAGCGAACCGCACGCCCTGGTACTCGGCGTGATCCCGGCCAACGACGTGGACAATCGGTACCGGACCCCGACGATCGTCCGCACAACCGATCGCCTCCAAGAGGGCGGTCTTTCGTGGATCACCGAAGGGACGATCGCGTTACCGCCGGATGCCATGGTGTCAAACCGGACTCTGATCCTGGCCACAGCGTTGGACGATGCCCACCGGGTTATCGGTTACGCGGTCTGGGAGGCCGATCCGACCATGCAGCCCGGCGAAGTGCGGCCCTTTGCCATGCGGGTTTTCAGCCTTGGGCCGCCGATCGCCCGCGTCGAGGTCTCAGCCGAGAGTTACGCCCTGGCAGACGAGTCCGGCTGAGCCGATCGGCTCAGGGTGCGGCCGGGAATCCGAATGTGTATTGCAGCAAGGCGGTTCCGCTGGCATCATCGGCCGTCGCCTGGAGCAGCACATTGATGATCTCCCCCGAGGTCGGGTTGGCGTCCGTCCAGCGCCACTCCGTTCGGCCCTTCTTGTCCGTCGCCGGGAGGCGCTCCTGGCGCTCGCTTTGACCACCGATCCACCGCAACAAGACGGCGGCGCCTTCTATGGCATCGCCGTTCCGCTTCGAGACACGGACGACGATGGTCTGTTCTCGCCCGGGTTTCAGAACGACGTCGGCCAGCGAGGCTTCGATCTGAAGGGTTTCGGCACGCGCCGTCCCAGCGGCCGAGACCGGGACACCTACGACCTCGGGCTGCGCAGTCGGGAGAGGATGCTCAGCGAGGTAGGGCCGTCCAAGCGGAGCCAACTGGACGGCCAGGGAAGGCGGCAGGTCGTAACGATACTCCAGGACACCATTCTCGAAGCGCTGCGTGAATCGATTGGGCAGCAGGACGGCTTCTTCCAAAGGCAGACCCAGCAGCTTCTCCCCACCTCTGGCATGGTAGAAATCGGCGAAGGCCCATAGGACGTTGTGTCCAGTCTGCTCGAAGTAGCTGCCTCCCGGCTCGCCCGACTCGGGCACTGCTGAAGTCGCTGGGCCGAGGTCGGAGCCCAAGGGGCGGAAGTCGGCGCGGCGGATCGAACCATCGGGAGAGAAGACCACTGCCCTTTCGTAAACCTGTTGGAGCGCACCGTCCTCCGTCAGGTAGGGCGCCGTCAGCGGCTGTCCGAAAAGCGCCTCGCCTCCATAGGCCTCGAGAAACTCCCCGAAAGGCCGCTGTCGAACGACTCCGGGAAGAACGAATGCCTCCGGTTCGAGCCCGAAAGAGTCGGCTGGAGGGCGCGCGCCCAGTCCAAGGGCGACCAACCGGCTGTCCGCCGGGCTGGAATTTTCCGGGCGATAGAGCCCGGCGTTCTCAAAGTACTGGACGATCTGCCCGTCGCGGAAGGCGACTTCGGTGAGGGGGGCACCGACGACCGCCTTCCCTCCCAGCTCCGAATAGATGTTGGCGAACCCGGCATAAAGGCTGTGCCCGGTCTCGATGAAGTAAGCCGAGGCCTGCCCGTCGATCGGTGGAACGGGGGGCTCGGCCAAGCCGAGGTTCCAGCCCAAGGGCGCCAATCGGACCTCGCTCCGTGCGCCTTCCCTTTCCTGAATCATCTCGACGGCGAGAAACGTCTGGTGCAGGCGGCCCCCCTCGCGGCGAGGCGCTGAAATCGGCGGCCCGAACGTCCCCAGGCCACCGCCCTGCCTCCAGAAGGATTCGAACTCGGGGGCGACAGCGAGGGCCCTGGCCGACGTCGCCTGGCTTCGGCACGAGGCCAGCAGGGACGTCAAGAGAATCAATGCAAGCAGGCTGCGCGCGCGGCGCGATCGGCAAAGGCTCACGGCGACCGCCGACTATACCACCGCCGGCCTGCTTGGTTAGGCCACGTGGCACCCTCCGGTAGAATTGGCGGTCGGGCCCCTGGATGCCAGACATCCGCCGACTTCCGACCGATGAGCGCGGGCAGCTTGCCCCGCTGTTGAATCTCCACTCTCCAGCCGACGCGGCCGCGGCTTACTACGCGCTTGACCACCCGGCCGAACGGGTCGAGCTGTATGTCGAGTACGCCGGCAATGGAACACCCCGCGGGTTTGTGGCGCTGGCTCAGACCGGCCTCGACCTGTTTCGCCGCCTGGCCCTTCCCTTCGCCGCGCATCCGCTCGGGTTGGTGAATCTGCTGAGGCAATCGCTCCGGCCGCGGCAACCAGTCCTCTTGATGTTGCCTCTCGAACAGGAGCCTTGGGTTGACGGATTGGTCGACCTGTCCGACGGCCGGGTCAGCGATGTATATCGCCTGCACACCTCCTCCTTCCAACCGGTTCTCAACGTGATGGTGGTCGCCGCCGAATCACCGATCGGAGGGGTCCGATTCGAGATCAATTCCGCTTCCGGATCGCATGCGGCGGCCGGCGCCAACTGGCGCGGACCTCGTTACGCCGAGGTCTACGTCGACACCGACGGCGAGGCCCGGACGCGCGGATTCGCCCGCTCGGTGTTGGCGGCCATGGCCGGCCAGCTTCTCTCCGAAAGGCGCATCGCCCTGTACCGCGTCGACGAGATGGACGCGGCGGCGCAAGCTGAGGCCTATGAAGTGGGATTTCGTCGAACGGGGGATCGATCGCTGATGGCTCAGGCCCTGCTCAAAGTCGAGATGTCAGGAGACGGCGAATGATCCGGGCGGTGTTTTCATTTCCGCCCGGCTTCCTGTGGGGGACGGCGACGGCGGCGCACCAGGTCGAGGGTGAAAACCGCGACAACGACTTCTGGGCCTGGGAGCAAGAGCCGGGCCGCATCGCCGAAGGACACCGATCCGGGCCAGCCTGTGGTTGGTGGGCCGGACGCTGGGCGGAGGACCTCGACCGCGCCGCCGAGTCCGGCCAGAACGCGCATCGACTTTCGCTGGAGTGGAGCCGGATCGAGCCCGCCCCGGGCCGAGTCGATTCGGCGGCCCTGCAGATGTACCGCGACATCCTCGAAGGGGCCCGCCGCCGCGGCCTCCGTCCGCTGGTGACGCTGCATCACTTCACCAATCCGAACTGGTTTGTGGAGCGCGGCGGCTGGATCAACCCGGAAGCGCCGAGCCTCTTTGAGCGGTACGTCGAAACGACGGTCGGCATCCTGCAGGATCTGGCCGACGAGTGGATTACCATCAATGAACCCAACGTCTACGCCTATGCCGCCTACATCGCCGGAGCCTTTCCTCCCGGAGAGACAGACCTGGCGCATGCGCTCGACGTGCTCCAGCATCTCGTCCTGGCCCACGCCCGAGGGTACGCCGCGATCCACCGCCTCCAACCGACGGCCAAGGTCGGTTTGAGCCATCACTACCGGGGCTTCGCCGCCCGGCATCGCTGGAATCCGCTGGAGAGGACGGTCGCCGGAATGCGACACCGCCTCTTCAATGAGGCCGTTCCGCGCGCCGTCGACGATGGCTGGCTGGGCTTGCCGGGCCGGCGGATCCACATCCCGCAGGCCGCTCGCACCCAGGATTTCTTCGGCCTGAATTACTACACGACCGAGGCGGTGGCCTTCGATCCGCGCCGGCCGCGCGAGCTGTTCGGCCGCAGCGGGTATCCTCGCAACTCCGACCTCAGCCCGACGGGTTTCATCGCCAATTCGCCGGAGGGCTTCTGGCGCGCCCTGGTCTGGGCTCGACGATTTCGTCTGCCGATCCGGATCACCGAGAACGGGGTCGAAGATGCGGAAGACAAACTGCGGCCCCGTTACCTGGCATCACACTTACGCCAGCTGTGGCGGGCGGCGAACTTCAACTGGCAGATCGAAGGCTATTACCATTGGACCTTGGTCGACAACTTCGAGTGGGAACGCGGGTGGACACAGCGCTTCGGGCTTTGGGAACTCGATCCTGCGACTCAAGCCCGCACCAAGCGGCCGAGCGCCGATTTCTTCGCCGACATCTGTCGGCGCAACGCCCTTACCTCGGAGATGGTCGGGCGGTATGCCCCGGAAATCTTCGACGACCTTTTTCCTTCCGGTAACGCCGGCCGGGTCGCCTTTCTCCCGGCGGCGGAAGGATGAACGGCGCAAGACCGTACCTCCTGCGTGCAATCCTGGGCGCCGCCTCCCTTTTGATCCTTGCGGCATCGAACGGACCGGCACAGCCCTCGCAGCCGAAGCCTCCTTTCGGGCTCCCGTTCGGGTCCCTCCCCGGCCCTGATACCTGGCTGCTCACCCAGCCGTACGGGAACACGGTCTTCGCCTACCGCGAGCGTCGCTCGCTCTACCGAGCAGGTCAGGGCTTGCACTTCGGCGTGGACCTCGCCGCACCCTGTGGAACGGAGGTCGTGGCCGTCGGCGGGGGCGTGGTGGTGGGGATCGACCAGGCCGCGCATGGTGCCGGGCCCCACAACTTGATGATCGATCACCCCAACGACTACGCCTCCTTCTACGGACATCTCTTGGAACGTCCGCAACTCGATCTCGGCGAGGAGGTTCGACGGGGACAGCCTATCGCCAAAACGGGCGATCCGGACTTGAGCTGCACCTCTCGCCCGCACCTGCACCTCGAGATACGTGAAGCGCCCTCCCACCGGCGAGCCTTCAACCCGATTCCGCTGATCGACGCCGATTGGGACCGGATCGCTCTTGTTGGAGGAAATCCTCTGAGCTTTGAACAGGACTTGACCGATCCGCGCCGCTGGCAGCTTCTCAGCGACCAACCCGAAGTGTTGTTCGGCGGCGATCTGCTCAACGACTATGACGAGCCCTGGCCCCCACAGCCTTGACCCTCGGGGACTGGCGATGTCTGCGACCATCCTGGCGTTGGCGGGATGCATCCGCGCCACCGCGGCGCTGCCGCCGGCGGCAGCCATCTCGGTGACGCCGACCCCGCTGATCCCGCTGGAACCGACGCCTGTCCCAACGCCCTCGAGCTTTCCGCTGACCGAAGCCGGATGCTGCGCGCGGCCGTGGTGGTCGGCGGACGGGAGCCAGATCCTCTTCGTCGACGATCCGCCAGGGGACGGACCTCTGGGGGTCTATGCCCTATCTCCGGACGGAGGAGAGATTTCACTGGCATCGCTGTCCCTCTCGGGTGTTCCCTTATCACCCTTGGACTTGTCCGCACCCGCGTTGGACCTTCCGGCCGCGGCTCGGAACATCCGCCTCTCGCCTGACGCAGAACAAGTCGCCTGGAGCGAGGGAAGCACGGAGCCTGTGAACGTGGACATGCGCCGGCGCTCCGTCTGGGCTTCGAATATCCAGGATGGGATTCCCCGTAGGAGACTGACGCTGATCGGCGGCGACCTGATCGGCTGGGCTGGAGACGGCAAGGCGTTGGTCGTAAGTGGACGACTCACGGAAGGCGGGCAGGGAGGGGTGTGGCGGGTACCGTTGGACGGAGGTCCGCCCTTGCTTCTTGCGCCGGGGGAACGACCGCGCTCAGCCGTCTTATCCCCTTCCGGCGAGTGGGTCGCTTTTTACCTGGCGTTCGAAGAAGTCCCGGCGCGAAACGGCGTGTGGATCGTCCGGACGTCGGGGGATAGCGTGCGGTCTCTCCCCGGCTTGGCCTCCTATCGTTGGGGAAGGGAGGGGCAGTTTCTTTTCGTTCCCTACACCGTCGGACGGATCGGGCTCACTCTTCTAGAGCTGGACCTCGGCACCGGGGAGACGACTGTCCTCTTCGATGAGGATGCGTTCCCGGGAGGCATCGCTTCGAACGAATGGTCGGCTTCCCCTGCGGGCGACCGCATTGTCTATCGATCCGCGGCCGATGGCCGGTTGTGGGTGATCCATCTAGGATGAGCCACGCAGACCTTCATCGGCACGAAACGCACCCGAGCTCGAGCGGGCAAGTTGAACGAGCCCCTTTGCGGCACTTTCGAATGGAACGTGGAACCGGCGACGGCAATAGGAGCCCACACGGACGCGGAAACGCACGCACCTCGCATGCTATAATCCGCGTCGGCGGGCGTAACCCGCCATCCCCTCGGAGAGGTAGCGTAGTCTGGTCTAACGCGCGCGCCTGGAGAGCGCGTGAGCCGAAAGGCTCCGTGGGTTCAAATCCCACCCTCTCCGCCAGTCAGGGTACGAAGCCGTTGGCTCGCCAGCCGTTTTCGGAGAAGCTTCAAGCTGTTTTGAATTTCAGGTAGCCGTCGGAAGGAACCACGCCGCCAAAGCCGCGAATGGATAGCCGGCAATGAGCCATCCAGTGAGCCGAAGGATTGGCCGTGGGGCAACCGTGAATTCGTCATCCGCGATCCCGACGGCTACAAACTCGTCATCTTCAACGGAAATAGAATGCTCGGCAGTAAGCAGCATCTGAACACGACTCGTCAAGGAATGGCCACTCACGAGAAGCCTTGGAATCATCCTTTCCGCTCGGGGTCAAGGCGCGGCGGGGGGAAGGGGGTAGGTGGATTTCCGTCCGTCGAGCCTAGCCAGTTCCATTCCGCTATTCTCCAATAGACGCCGCCGACACCGCGCCCGTGGTGTCGCTGTGTTTTCATCTCTGATCCGGCCGCGGACCGTCTGGTATACTGCGCCGCCGTGCGGCGCCTGTTCGATTTGCTTCATACGAATCCCGAACGCGGGATGCGGCTGGCGGCGGGCCTGATCGCTGTAGCCGGTCTGACGAGCCTGGCGTTGGCCACGCGCCGGGAGGTGACCCTCATCCTGGATGGGAGCCCTCGCACCATTGCCACCCATGGGCGGACCGTGGCCGCTGCATTGCGCGAGGCGGGTGTGCGCCTGCGCCCGGCCGACGTGAGCGTGCCCTCACCGGATTCGCCCTTGCCCGACGGAGGGCGAATCGAAGTCAACCGGGCCCGGCCCGTCCGCATCGATGTTGACGGTGCTGCCAGGGTCTATGTGACGGCAGCCCTGCGTCCTGAGAACGTCCTGGCCGACGCCGGGGTACGACTTTACCCAGGCGATCGGGTTTGGGCGGATGGGGTTCCCTTGTCCGCGGCCGGCGGCCTTCCGGGCGCGCCGGGGCGGATTCGAGTCGAACGGGGTTTCGCTTTGACGGTCGACGAAGGCGGAGCGAAGGGGCAGCTTCGTTCGGCCGCCCCGACGCTCGGAGAAGCGCTATGGGAGTCCGGGATCCAGGTACGTGCCGCCGACTCGATGTTTCCGTCGGTCGGGTCGTCGCTGGGAGGGGCCACCGGGATCCGCTATCAGCCGGCTCAGCCGGTGGCGGTGGAGGTCGACGGTCGCAGCGTGTCGTCCTGGGCGGCGGGCGAGTCTGTGGGTGACGCGCTGGCCAATGCCGGCGTCCCGCTGGTGGGCCTGGACTATTCCGAACCTGGAATCGAATCCCCCGTGCCCGCCGCCGGCGCTGTGCGGGTTGTCCGCGTCACCGAAACGGCCGACATCGAGCAGGACGTGCTGCCTTTCGAAACGCGCTGGGCTCCCGCCCCCGAAATCGAGATCGACCACCAGCAACTGGTGGACGCGGGTGAGCCCGGGGTAGTCGCCCGGCGGACGCGGGTACGATACGAAGAGGGCGAGGAAACACAGCGCGCCGAAGAGGCCGAGTGGGTGGCGAGCGAGTCGCGCGATCGGGTCATGGGGTACGGTACCAAGATCGTCATCCGGACTCTCGACACGCCCAGCGGACCCGTCGAGTATTGGCGCGCCGTCCCAATGTACGCCACGTCCTATTCCCCCTGCCGGCTCGGCGTCCCCAACTACTGCAGCACGACCATGGCCAACGGCGAGGAGCTCGAGCAGGGGAATGCCGCCTTCATCGTCCGCTGGTATCGTGCGATGCGCGGTCAGTATGTGTATGTTCCCGGTTACGGAGCGGCCAAGATCTCCGACACGGGCGGAGGCATTCCGGGACGCAACTGGATCGATCTCGGCTACACCGATAGCGACTACGTCTCCTGGCACAACTGGGTGACGGTGTACTTCCTCACTCCCGTGCCGCCGGAGTCGTTGATTATGTGGGTTCTGGAGTAACGGGCATCCCCGATTCGGCGAGGGGCCCTGACCCCTCCTCCGTCTCGCCTCGAGCCGGGCGGCAGGGCCTGTGGCGGCGAGCGACCCGCCTGCTCTTCGGAGACATTGCGCGGCAAGGTTATCTCTCCGGTCTTGACCAGGCCCTGATCAGCCTCACGAACTTCGCCACGTCGATCATGCTGGCCCGCGCCCTCTCGCCGACTCAGTTCGGCGCGTACGGCGTCGGCTTCATCCTGCTTCGTCTGGCCCGGGCCTTTCAGGAAGGCCTGGTCGTCCAACCTATGACTTCGCTGACCCCGTCGCTCGAGGTGGATGGCCGGCGCGGCTACCTCAGCGCGTCGGCCGGTCTACAGCTGGGCCTGGCATCGGCGGAAGCCTTGGCCTGTGCAAGCCTCGGTTGGATTCTGATTCGGCTCGGCAACGACGTCGCAGGACCGACGCTTTTCGCGATGTGGTGCCCGCTGTTGTTGGCCCAACCGCAGGAATTCGTCCGGCGAGTCTTCTACACCCTGGATCAGGTAAGCCTGGCGGTTCTCAATACCCTCGTCTCGAGTGTCGTTCAACTGCTGCTATTGGCCTGGCTCCTGGCCGCCGGAGCCGAGTCCGGCACCGTCGGGCTGTATGCCATTGGTTGGAGCTCAGGCGCAGCGCTCCTGCTCGCCTTGATACAGTCCCGCCACATCTGGATCCGCCGCGGCGTCGATCTCCTTGCGACCTGGCGCAAGAACTGGCGTTTCGGGCGCTGGCTGCTGGGCGGCACGGCCGCCAGTTGGACTGCCGTGGAGGTCTACCCGGTTCTGACCGCCGGCCTTGTCAGTTTCGCCGCCACGGGCGCCTACCGTGCTCTTCAGAACGTGGTCGCGCCGATTCATTCGCTGTTGAGGGCCATGGACACATACTTCACCCCTCGCCTGGCCGACCGCCGACATATCGCCGGGGCGGCCGGCGTCGTGCACATGGTTCGGCAGATGTTTCTGGTGACCGGGCCGCCGGTGGCCCTGGTGCTGGTTGTGGCCGTCGCCTTCGCCGAACCGATTCTGCGCCTGCTCTACGGCGAAACCTATATTGCCTACGCCTCGGGGATGCGCCTGATGGCGATCTTCTACGCCCTGTGGTACTCGTTCTGGCCGATCCAGTCGGCGTTGAAGGCACTGGAGAAGACGCGGCCGATCTTTTTCGCCGGCATAGCCGCCCTAATCGCCATGGCCACCGTCGGTGTTTGGGCCATTCTCCGCTGGGGGGTTTATGGGACGATCGTCGGGCAGGCGTTGAGCGCGTTGATCTTGTCGGTGGTCTTATGGGCGACGTGGCTACGGTGGGTGCAAGCCTCGCGACGCGAGACAAGCTCGGCGCGTGCGTCCCCAAGCAGCTAGCTAGTCGGCTCGAACAGCGGCTTCGGAAAGCGCCTGTTCGATCATCTGGCGCGTGATGGGATGGTAGGTCGGTCGGTTTTCCTTGGACAGCTGGCCGGCCTCCTCGCGCGCCCAATCTGCCTGTGCCAGCGTCTGGTAGATCAACCGGCGGGCCGAATCTACGATCGGCTCAGCTAGTGTAGCCACGAACGCGGCAGACGCCCGTTCCAGCCGGGTTGCCAGCGAAACCAAAAGACCACAGCGAACGCGATCAGGATCAGTTTGAGGTCGAAACCGAGTCCAGCGTGCGCGATGTACAGCCGGTCGAAACGCAACTTTTGGCGGGGGGTCAGGTAGTAATGTCCGACGACTTGCGCCAACCCTGCCAGACCAGGCGGGAGGAGGTGGCGGTCTGCATACTCCGGCCAGCGCGTCAGGTATTCTGCGACCAACACCGTGCGCTGGGGGCGGGGTCCGACCAGGCTCATCTGCCCGACAAGAATGTTGATGAGCTGAGGCAGTTCGTCGAGGGCGGTCTTGCGCAGGACGAGCCCGGTTCGGAGAACTCGCTGATCCTCTTTCTCGGCCCACACCGGCCCGCTCTCGGCCTCGGCGCCGCGGACCATGGTGCGGATCTTCCATTGGCGGAAGTTCCTCCCCGCCCGCCCGACCGAGTTCTTGACGAAGAAGAGCGGCCCGGGGTCCTCGAGCCAGAGCAGCAGGCACACGCCGGCCGCCAGGGGACTGGAAATGAGAATGGCGAAAGCGGAGCCGGCGACGTCGAGCGCTCGCTTCCCGCGTGGAATCGGGGGCATGGTTGGAAGGCGAGCGACATGCGCCTCAAAGACTTGGCGGAGGACTCCGCGCGGCGGGGGGTAATTGTCTTCCCAAAGGCCATCATCGCGGGTGGAGGCAGCCAGCCCTCCGAGGAAGGCACCCAGTCCCGCGAGCAAGATGAAACCGATGCCAGTCGGCGAGGTGGGACGTCTGACCAGGAGGAAGGCTGCCACGCTCCCCGCAAAGGCGAAACCCACGGCGATTCGGTACAGCCAAGGCGCGCGGCTGGCCGTCAGATGCCTCAGACCGCGGTGAAGCGAATAGGCCAGCAACGCAGCAGAGGGCACGACCGCGAGGAGGAGCGCCGGCGTCCCTGCCCGCCCTCCACCGCTCGCTAGCCGGGTGCCCCCGGCAAGGATCATCAACAACAGGAGCGAGCCGACGACCTCCAGCGAGCCGCGCCATGGACGGCGAGAGAGCGTTGCACGCTGGGCAGTCGCTGTGTCGTCGGATCGCGTGGTCACAGAATGCGTTCGGGAAATCCGCAGCAGGCGAGAGGGTGCGATGGCGGATGATACCCTCTGCCACCGATGGGGTCAAACCGATCGGCGCGACCGGCGTGATACAATTCGCCGGCTTTCCCCCCGGTTCCCCTTCGATGAGATCACCACGTCGCGTTCGACCGATCATCGTTATTGGAATCGCGGCCGCGGTGCTGGGCGCGGTCGCTGTCTCGGCGTCGGCGTTGTCGAATCGGCTCGCACGCCCCTTGGGACCAGCCCTCGAGCTGGCGACCTCGACGTCGGCGCTCAACGTCCCCGCGGCCGGATTGGCATCGAACGCGACGGCGTCGGCAACGCAGGAGCCCTTGTGTGGTGGGCCGGCGACGATGGTCTTGCTGGGGATCGGGGCCGACAATCGACAAGACAACTACCTGTATGGGCTGGCCGACGCCATCCGTGTGGCGAGGGTCGATTTTCGCGTTCCGGCGCTCTCGGTCCTGACGATCCCGCGCGATCTGTGGGTCGAGATCCCCGAGATCTCCGACCACTACGGCATCACCCACGGCAAGCTCAATCAGGCCTACCTCTATGGCAACCCCGGGATGGGTTACTACGACGGACCGGGCGCCGGGCCCGGACTGTTGGCGCGCACGCTCGACTTGAATTACGGCCTTCGCCCCGATCACTACGGGGCGGTCAACATGCAAACGTTCGTCCGTCTGGTGGACGCCGTTGGAGGCATCGACCTCTATCTCGACCTACCTGTT
>Ga0209431_10000350_pt1 | contig 37868 bp, 41 predicted proteins | sample RifCSP13_3_FD_184021 | JGI IMG/M metagenome (GOLD analysis project Ga0209431, IMG submission 184021) | Soil microbial communities from Rifle, Colorado - Rifle CSP2_sed 13_3 (SPAdes) (version 2) | ecosystem: Environmental > Terrestrial > Deep subsurface > Rock core/Sediment | place: Rifle... | reverse complement strand
CTTTTGGGTATAAGAACAGTTGACGCAGGAGAGGTTGGAGTTGTTACTCGTTTTGGAAAGGTCACAGGAAGAACTTTGGAACCTGGTGCCCATTTAGTTGCTCCTTGGATTGATGGTGTTTTGAGATATGATACAAAAAAAGTCATATACGAAACCACAACCGAGGAAAAACAGAAAGGGAGTCAGGCTGATTATAAAGATTATCCAGTTGATACAAACACAAAGGATGGACAAAGAGTGGATGTCTATTATACAGTAAGATTTAGTGTTGACTCAACACAGGCGGGGTGGGTTGCTCAAAATGTGGGTTCCCAAAATGCTTTAGTGGAAAAGATAGTAAAGACGGAATCACGCATTTGGGCAAGAAACATCCCAAGGAGATTTGACGCGGAACACCTTTATACGGGCGAAGGCTCACAAGAGGTACAGAACGAGATATTTAATTCCTTATTAACAACCTTTAAGACAAATGGTTTAGTTCTTGATGGAGTTGGTATAAGAGAGATTAAATTTAGCGACGACTATATTCATGCGATAGAGCAAAAACAGATTCAAGCCGTGAAGGTTGAAACTGAAAAGAATATTGCCGAGCAAGCAAAGTTCCAAAAAGAAGCAAGGATAACCACCGCCGAAGGGCAGGCACAAGAGCAGAGGTTGCAAAGAGAAACCATTTCAACCGAGCTTTTACAGAAAATGCTTATCGAGCGATGGGATGGTCACTACCCACAGTATTTGATTACTGGTGGTGGTGCCAGCCAATTCATACTGCCATTACCTAACCAGTAATGCTTATGCTTTGCTTCCTTCTTGGGGAGCAAGGCATGGGAGGTGAAAAACAATGAGATTACTCATTTTTGTATTGGATGCATTAATTCTATTTGCAATATTTTTCAGTGTTGTTTACTTTTTTGCGCTGGGTTATGACAAGGGAAGAAGAGAAGTTAAAAAGGGTTCAAAACCTGCTCGAAAGCCTGCTGCACGAACTCGAAAGGGCAGTAGACGAGCATGAGGTGATGATGCACCACTCAACCTATTTCAGGTTGAGTGATATCCTTTCAAGAGCAAGAAGGATTATGAAAGAAATATGTCGTTAAAAAGACACAAAAGACAATTAGGCATAGTAAGTCCCAAACAACTGCAATCTCCGATTGTAGTGATAGGAGCAGGTGGAATTGGTAGTTGGGCGGTTCTTGCACTAGCAAAAATGGGCTGTCCCAATATCACCGTGATAGACTTTGATATAGTTGAAGACCATAACGTAGCAACTCAATTTTATAAAGAATCACAAATAAAAATGTTTAAAGTTGATGCTCTTGAAGAAAATGTTTTACTTTTTACAGGTGTCGGAATTATACCCATCCCTGTCAGATGGGAACAGGTGTTTGAGGACGAAGATTTCCAAGAGCACTTAAAAGAGTCAATTGTCATTTCGGCACTAGATTCTCTGGCAGAAAGGAAAAAACTTTTTAAGTTCCTTACAGAAAAGAAAATTTATACACATTCCTATATTGATTCCCGCATGGGGGGGGAGCTTTTCCGAATGTTCACAATTGATTGGTTTGTACCAGAAAGCGTACAGAAGTATACCGCCAAACTGTTCAGTAAAACCAAGGTTCACAGAGAGCCCTGCACGGAACGAGCAATCTCATATAATACCTTCTTGTCTGGAGCAATGATTGCCCATGCGGTTAAGCAAATTTTAAAAGATAAAACCTTTGTGCCAGAAATTTATGTCGATATTAATAATGTTTCTATGTTAAATTAAATGTCAATACTAGATTTGTTCATAAAACGAAAGGAGGTGAGTGACGTGGGTAGAAAGAAAAAGGAAGAAGCAGAGATAATGGTCAAAGTGGCCCGAACTGGTTCTAAAGTCGTCGAGGTAGCCCTTAACGGCGGGAGAGAGGTTCGAGATGCACTTGAAGCCGCTGGTATCTCAAAGAAAGAAAGCGAAGAAATTTCTGTTAATGGTGAGGAAGCCGATTTAGACTATGAATTGGAAGACGGCGACCGAGTAGTCCTGACCAAAAACATTGAGGGCGGTCTTTAATCCTGAACGAAGGGGCAGGACTCTGCCCTGCCTCTGATTGAGGATTAAATATGGCATCAATTCGTAGTTTAAATATGGAATCAATTAGTAGTTTCTTAGACCCATTATTAGGAACCACTGCGGAGTCAGAGGGCGCGAAGGTGTCGGGTGGAAAAAAGAAGAAAGTTACCGTTGATTCTTCTGAGGAGGGTGTGGTTAAGGCCCTGACTGGATTTCTCAAAACCAAAGAAAAAGAACTTAAGGACAAACTTGGTACCAAGCAAAAAGAAAAAGAGGATATAGACGCAAAGATTAAAGATTTAATCAAAAAGGCCCGAACACTTCAGTCCACCACTGGTAGGCTCGCCGAGAAGTATGAAGCCACTGTAAACAAAAATCGCAGTGAAGTTGTGGATGACTATCGTAAACTGATTACTAAAATAAAGCTCCTTGATTTTATTGAGAAGTTTGAAGTTGACAGCGAGAAAAGGATTTTATTTACGACTGTCCCAATATCAGTTCAAAAGAAGACGTGGTTAAAACCAAAAAAGGCGGGCAGGTACCAAATAAGAATTGATTTCAAGAAGGGAAATATCAGTGAAGGAATTCAAGGAATTAATATTGACCAGCATTATAGAGAATATGACCACCCCAACATTAGAGATGCCAAATTTTGTTATGGCAGCAAACTTGCGATTGATGTTGAACAGGAATATCGCGAACAGGATTTATACGAACTTGTGATTGATTTAGTTGATTTACTTCGTTCGCCTAACGACCAAGACGGATTTACTCGCTGGGGATACTTTTTCAAAGGTGCGAAAAAACGCCCCAAAGGTTATTCTTTTGTAAAACACGACCAACGGGACATTGACGCTGGTGCTACCCATGAATGGACTACTTACAATTTTCAACAAATGGCTGTCGCCCCCAATGTGGCTTATTGGAATGACACACTTAGTAACACCTATAGCTCAATGGCTTCTACAGCAACACAATATTATGGAGGTTTTCAGCAAAGAAACGAGCGGGAATCAATTACTATCCACCTGCTTCGATTGGGTTTTGTTGACCATCGAACGGCCCAATATTACACCGACCGAATTTTACAAAGAACGAGGGGGCTCGCTCCGTCTTCAATTGATTTAAGAAGAATGAGTTCTGACCCAAACTCTGATGCAGAACTTTATTATCGTTTTCATACGGATTATGCAGTATCTGCAAGCATGTCTACCGCCCCACCACCTCCCGCCGAAATCGTTGATAGGATAATGGTTCCAGCAAATTTACTAAGACCAGAAGGCTCTGCTGGACCAGACCCAGAAGCAATAACAAGGATGGAAAGAGAAATGGCTGAAGACCGCCAAAGGATGGAAGAGAACATGAGAAACGAAGCCGCAAGACTACAAGAACAGCAACGGAACTTAGTTAGCTCGTTGGCCCAAACGCCCCCATTTTTAGTTGACGAAAATGAAGATTCTAATTCCAGTTAATATTTATCAAAAGTTGAGAGGATACGCTCAAGCCACAAAGTTTGAGATAAGTGGTTTGGGGAAAGTAAGTTTTGACGGGAAAAACATTCTTGTAGAAGACATCAAAATCTTTGACCAAGAAGTAAGTTCCGCTAGTACAAAACTAGACCAGCGGTCTTTAGCGAGATTTTATGATGGATTACTTCAAGCTGGAGAAGAACTTGCTCCATGGAAGATGTGGTGGCACTCTCACGCAAGAATGGAAACCTTCTGGTCGGCAACCGACATCGCGACCATTGAGGATTTTGACACAGAAATGGATGTTGATAATTGGGTGTTAGCATTAGAGACCAACCAGGATGACGAAATAATCGCCAGAATTGATATTTTTAAACCCCTTCGAGTAACCGTTCCTGAAGTCCCGTGGGAGATTCATTTTGAAGACAAAAGGATTGAAGATGCGGCCTTCTCTGAGGCCATGTTAAACATTAAATTCCCCAAAGAAAAGAAGGCAAACGGAAGAAGTCCATTAAGTGTCTTCCAGAACAAAGACAAAAATACACTTCATATCTCAGGAATTGAACACGACCAACTTTTTCCAGATAGCACAAAAACAATCACGGTAATGCGTGGAGGAAAGATAGTAAATGAGAATAAACAAGAAGAAGCTTGGGATGATTAATACCAAGCGTTGTAAACGATGCAAAGAATTCTTTTTTCCGTCAGCGGGAAACCAGGTGCTTTGTCCATATTGTCAAAACAGACCTTATCAGGGCAAAGGACGGCCACCCAAGCACATGAAGTGCGAAATTTTTGGGTGCAACCGTTTACATTCAGGCAAAGGATATTGTGACGTACATTACAAACAACTTATTGGAACGCCAAGGGGTACAAGGTCAAGAAGACTCAGGGCAGCACAAAAGTGGCTCGAGGAGGGTGCGGTAATGTGTGAAATGTTTCGGGACTGCGAGGTCTATTTTATCCCAAAAGCAAGGAATCAATACGGAATCCAAAAAATCTGTCCGACCTGTGCACTTAAAAGGGATTCCAGGCCCAAAAGAGAAAAAACAGGAAGACCAAGAAAAAAGGAGAGATAACTTGTGCTCCCCTGCTCTATCCTGGGCGGGGGAACAGAGGCTACGCTCAGCCTAAAAGAGAGGAGGTGATTAATATATTAAATAAAGGATTTGTTAAATTAAGTATACTCTTCGGGGTAGTTCTTGGATTAGTAGCTTTTGCAGGATATTTGGTTTCTGCAAGAAACGTTGAAGCGCAACCTAATGGGGATAACCATGAAGAAGTTTGTTATGGAGATTGTCCTACCGTTAAATGGACTTACTATTATTGTCCTGAGGGGTATTTACCTCATAGGGATAGTTGTAGAAAGTTAGTTTTCAACGGAGGCCCCCGCTGGGAATATACAGATAAAGTTGAAGGAGATACGTTTAACGTAACCTATCTTAAGTCTGAAGACCCAAGTAAATGTCATCAGCCTTCTGTCGACCAACTTAAAGATACTTATGAAATGAGTCGAGCGGAAGCAGTTGCTTTTACTCAACAGCATGAAGAATGGTTGAAAGCAGAGGTGGTTGAGTGTGAGGAATCAAGCGAATGCGAAACTCTAATTAAGAATCTTGGTGATGAAGAGTTTCGTGAGGGATGGACTAACAGATGTTATGAAAGCCCTGAAAATCTTGCAAAATGTACAAACATTTTAAGAGAGTGCGAAGTTAACGTCTGTAGAATTCTTCCTGAACACCCGAGATGTCAGCCTGAGAAAACCCCAGTCTGTACAGATGAAGGAGCAACAAACTATGGTGGTGAGGATGGTAAGTTTGATGAGAGAACTGAAACCTCTGATAATAAGCTATGTACTTACAATACCCATAGATGGTGCTTACTCAACGAGGATGAGGTAACTTATACAGCAATAGCAGTTCCTGATAATGAGGAAAATCCAAAAGGAAAACCTTGGGAAACAGGAATGGACGCTAAGTGTGAGTTTCCTTCAGAACCAGAAGTTCCAGTAGAGCAACCAAGAGGAACAACTGAAGCAGGTGCGCCACAATGTACAGACAGTACCCCTTTAGTGTTGCCGTCAAATGTACACGTAATAAGAGGAGATAATCCCGCAACACCAGAAGTAGAAGGTATGGATACGGCTACTGTGAATTTCTTTACAAGTAGCTCTAATGCCAACATCTATTTCAAAGAGGTAAGTGCTTCTGACTGGCAACATTCCGCAAGGGATATTGTTGTTACAGGAGGCTACGTATCTTATGTCATTCGTGACTTGAACCCAGCATTAGGTTATACGTTTGGTATTCAAGCGGCTAACTCTTGTGCAGGGGGAGAAACAGTAGTAGCAGTGGTCGTAGATGGCCCAGCTTCTACAACATTCCCATTGAATTATTGGGAGTGGTTGAACTAAGCTGATAGTTGGGATAAGATGAGCGAAAACTCTTGTCCCAACAATTGAGCTTATGAAACTAAAATTACTAATTGCTTTCATTTTGGGTTTTGCATTGGCCTTTTATCTTTTGGCTTTTAATGAAAAAGTTTTTGTTGAAACCAACACGAAGTTAATCATGAGTCCAGAAAGATTTGCCGAGGAGTGTCGTAACATTTGTTATTATAATGTGATGGGGGAACCTTATCCTGGCTCTTGTGAATCCACGCAAACCAATTAATTGGGTTTTTGTGGTGGGGGTTAGACGGCCAGCGACCTTTCTGGGACGCACTTCCCCGTTAATTGCTGGCAAGGGTCTTTCATTCCCTATTCACCCTAGCCCTCACCACCAAGATTAGGGCTTGACAAGATTAAGTAAATTTGGTATAGTATACCTATGAATAAAGGAGACTTAAGAGAAAGTAATCGAAGAGGCGGCTTCTACTGGGACAAGGACGGAAAACCATATATTTCGGTCACAACAATTCTTTCCGTAATAGCAAAACCACAGATTCAGACTTGGTATGGAAAAGAGGTTTACCGAGCAATGGTTGTTGACCCTACCCTCTCAGAAAAAGACGCATTGGCGGCACCATACAACACTTCAAAGTCAGCAATGAGCCGAGGTACAACTATCCACTCCATTGTAGAAACCTATAAACATACAAAAAAATATTTGGAAAACGTCAGTGACGCCTTTAAGCCATACGCACAAGCTTTTTACACATGGGTAGAAGACAATGACGTTGAAATTTTGGAGAACGAAAAAACCGTTGTTAGCAAAAAATATGGGTATGCAGGAACGCTCGACCTTTTGATTAAGTTCAGAAAGAAAGGCAGGATTTTGATTGCAGACGTCAAAACTGGGAAAGATATTTATGACGAACATTTCCTACAATTGTCAGCTTACAAACAAGCCTTGTTTGAGATGGAAAAAATAGACGCGGGAATGGGTATAATCCTTCTTTCTACTGGAACCGACGGGAAAGGAACAGGAAAATATAAATTCCAAGAAAATGATTACTATTTCGATGAGTTCATGGCGGCAAGAAGATTGTGGATTTGGAAGAACCAGGGTTTAATAGCCAGCGTCAAAAAGCACATGGCGGCAAAGAAAGCATCCGCACCCAAGCCAGGGGTGAAGGTTGAATCCAGCGAACAAGAACAAGTGGAAATTGCGGAAGGAGGTGAATAGAACATGTCTAAAATTAGCATTACTAAAAAAATCGGCAAATCAGAATTTACATTCTGGGTTGATAACGAAGATTTTAGAGAAGCCTTTGCTACAGCAGCGTTTTATGGACAAACTCCAGAAAAGTGCGGAATCTGTGATGGCGATGATGTCATGCTTGATTCCAACAGAACTCAGGAAGGATATCTTTACGTCAAAGTAAGGTGCCTGAATGAAAAATGCAGAGCGGCTGCAACTCTTGGAGTCTATAAGGACAATAAGGGAGGTTTCTGGAAAAAGTTCGAGAAATACGAACCCAAAGAAGAATCCGCTCCCGCTGAAGCTCCTGCCGAAAAGAAAGAAGAAAAGAAAGAAGGTGGAGAAGAGGAGGGATATCCTTTTTAATTCAGACGTGTTAGCCTATGAGAAGATTTAATTATATTACCGTCGGATTAGTTCTTTTGGAACTAAACAATGAAATACGGGAAGATTTTCTAAAGGCAAATCCTGATACACAAGAAGAAAATATCCCTCGTCTCTCCCGAGAGACTTTCTATCGTCTTGAAAAAAGACTAAAATTACCTACGGGAAAAAGGACTTCAGGTACCCAAAAATGGAGGGTATACAGCCCAAAGGAAAAGGAATTGATAAAGAAAAGAATAAAGGAGGAATACAACCTTGTATAAATTTGCCAAAACAATGCGAAACATTCGCCTTTTCGCTTACATTGCTATAATTTCTTTTCAGATTCAAACAGTAATTGGAGTTGGAACAGAAATGGTAACTGGCAAAGTAAGTGAAGTAACCCTTTACAGAGGGTTCTCTCTTATTTGGTCTCTTGTTGCTTTGTTTAGCATAAAGGCCATGCACGAGATGTGGGAAGCGCTTGATGACGTAAGTCGGGATATTCGGGCATTAAAAGAAAAAGGACACCTTCAAAAAATTGATGACCCGATGGGGGCAATCAGAGAAATGCCTCTTGGTTCTATTTCTTTTGGGCCAATGACACAAAAAGAAATGTCCGAGAAGGTAGGATTAATCCACAAAATCCTTGAAAAAAAAGACAGAAACGAGCCTATTAACTAAACTCCCCATTGACACTTCACGGTACTTGTAATAATAATTAATTAGTTTTGGCTGCCCCATGGACATACATCTATGTAAAAATTGCAGCCGCCCCATAGAAAAGCGAGACTACGAAAGCTCCAATCGGTTTCGGTCTCGTAAATTCTGTTCCCAGCCTTGTTCTAAGTCTTACATGAAAGAACACAAACTGGGGTGGTTTAGTGGAGAAAAAAAAATAAGTTATCCTGATTATCGAGAACCAAGCCATGGTTGGGGAGGTGTTGGCAAACGATTGGTTTATTAAATGGCAAAAACGAATCCTGCGGCACGTTCGCTTAAATATCTTCGGGAAAATGGTTATACAGCCCAAGTGGTCGAACGGTTTAATTACTTTGCTCACGTAAGACAAGACCTCTTTGGATTCATTGATATCGTTGCAATTAAAGAAGGAGAAAACGGAGTGTTAGGTGTCCAATCTACTTCAACAGGGCATAAGTCTGACAGAAAGAAAAAGGCAGAAACTTTTGACGCATTAAAAACTTGGTTAAATGCAGGCAATAGGTTTATTGTCCATGGGTGGTCTAAAAAAGGACCAAGAGGAAAAAGAAAACTGTGGACACTTACTTCTCAAGAGATTCGTCGTGAGGAACTAACTTCTTCCAATCCTCTTTGAACATAATTACGACCTCCATATCTTTAATCTGAACCATAAATAAAGGAATTTTGTAAGTCAGAAGTGCTTCTTTATAAATCTTTTGAAGTTTTTTCCGATTAAGAGAATAGGAGTCTTTTTCCGTGAATTTGCTTTCAACCAAGTAATCATTGCTTCGAGAGTCGCCAGGGTTATACCAACGATTACCAGAGCCCCGTACTCTTTTGCCGTCAATTGTCTTAGCGTCATTTTTCTCCTTCAGTTTCCAGTTCTTCATGTTGTTCACAGGGATATTTTTTATCCCAGTCCTCCAATAATTTTTCGCATCTTTTGCATACTTGGCTACTTTCGCCCGCGAAACATTCTACCTCAAGTGCTTCATCGTGTTTCTCGCAAAAAGCCATTCCTTGATGGTCTCCACAAAAGTACCAACCACAGTTGTAACAGAGGTAGGCCAGTCCTCGGTCAATTTCTTTTCGGCAACCCCGCTGGTGGCATTTGCACGAAACTCCATACCCCCGCTTCATTGGGTGACCACTGTCAAATCTACTTATTTCGTAGTAGGCGTATCCCATTAAACCTCCAATCTTGATATTATTTCCCTGATTCTTGCCGTTGCAAACTCGACAACATCAGTGTTTTGACGAATTCTTGCCGAAACGTGTGCTACAACTGGTCTTTCAGTGCCTACACCACCAACGCGTGGTTCCTTATTTGGGGTAGATGTAGTAACGGTAATCAAACGGTCTTCCAATAGACTAATTGTTTCCAATAAGCTATTTAACATTTTTTCCTGTGCCGAAAGAGCATTTTCAATTACTGGTGCTTGTGCTGTTGCCGTTGCTGTGTTTAGAACGGCGTCTGCTATTCCTTGTCCTAGTGCCATATTTACCACCTCCTTTCTTGTTCATTACTCTCCACAATTTTCTAAACCAAAACGTATGATAGTAGGCAATAATTTCGTCATTTTCTGCATTAAAGGGAATGTTTCTGTCGGTCAAGATGTGTTGGACCAAATGTAGAGTTTCGTGCATCAAAGAATAAAAATCTTTTTTTCCTCTAATCCAAACCAGATAATCCCTGGTTTTTCCTCCATCCTTTTCTTCGGTGTCGATTAATGAAACACTTCCGTCCATTGTGTCGTAAAACTGGTCATTAACAATGGTTTTGGTTTTCTTAAACAATGCTTTTAACTCTGCCGCGGACGCACCCCAAACAAAACGCACTTCTGCTTGGAATATCGGTTCATAAATTTTAGCTACATTTACTTTTTTTTTCATTCTCCAATGTGTCCATCAAAAAAGAACTTAAAACTTCCTGTCCTGTGGGGAGCTGCGGTTTTGTTTTTTGTCACATTGAACAAGACAACTTGTCCGACAACCTCACCAGACTTCTTTCCATCTGCATACAGCAGGTCTTTATCCCGCTTAACCTCCAAACGAATGGAGGAATAGAATCCTAATGCCATTCCTCCCGTTGTAGTCATTCCACCCCCACCCCAGGTTGTAACAATCTTACGCAGTTGGTTGATGAAAATAATTAAGGTTTTCCTATTTTTGGCCGTTAGTTTGGGCAATCCCTTGGACATAAGTCTTGCTTTTGGTGCCATAAAGACTTTTTCAACCGATTCTATATATTCGTCCCGCGTGATTATTGCTCCAACCGAATCAATTACAATGACGGCGGGTTCTGCTTCGAGAAGTTTTGCAACGACATCAATAATGTCCTCTCCGATTCCTGTTTGAACCAAGGCCAGGTCTTCTACTTTTACACCAAGTTTTCTGGCAAACTCTGGGTCAAACGCTCCCTCAGCGTCCACGTACACACAGTCTTTGTCAGTCTTTTGCGCTTGGGCAATAATAAGTTGAGCAATTAAAGATTTGCCTGATGCCTGTAACCCATAAAACTCCACCATTCTACCCATTGGAAATCCCCCACCAACTGCCTCGTCAAGTTTTTTGATGCCACAAGATATGCGTTCGGCTTCAATTCTTTCCATTTTGCCCAGCCTTTGAACGACTGTTTCGCCAGCCTTCTTGTTAATTTGGGCCATAATCTCGTTAAGCGTTGTTTTTGTCATGGATATATTTTAATAACTCACGGTAACAGGTTTGGTGCATTTTAAATTTCTCTGCCTCCTCACCCGAACCAGGTGAGAAAAAAACGTATCGACGATATTCTTTTGCTTGCCTTTTACAAAAATCACATCTCTCGGCAACTTGGGGAACGTCACCTTTTTCTTTTTCCTTTACTTCTTGTATTTCATCCTGGAGTTGTCGGGTGGAGATGTTACGAGTCGCGGCGTCTTCAATAATCTCGAATCTTTTATTTGAAGCAAACTCTTTTTTAGATTCATCATAACTGTCCGCAAAACTTGCTTGGTAGTGATGGGTAAAAGACATATGGGGAACTCTTGTTTCTGGAGGAAACGCACGGGCCACACGGACGTAATTGGCCACAGTGCTGCGGGGTTCGTTAACATCGGTTGCAAATTTTTCGAGGGATTCGCCACCAAATTTTTCGAAGAGTTTTAAGAGGAAATCTGCTTTAAGCCACGATACAGAATTAGTAGCCTCATTGAGTTGAAGATAGGTAGTAATCCAGTCCTCCCACGTCTCGAGTCCTTTGACGGCTTCGTCATCAAGATATAGAGGATAATCCTGATGCAAACGCGTAATCAGATTCATATTCTATACTATTTATAGCATCACTAATCGCTTAGCACAACTACCAATTTAGCCTCGGGGGCCAACCTCTGCTGCAACTTCCCCATTTCTGATAGAGGTCTGAATTTTGGACTCTTCGTATACTCCTTTGTATGAAATTTGAGCAGTACCAAAGACTACAAAAATTGTGTTGATTATGTCATCAAGGGGTGCCCATCCTCCAAAAGTGAAGTAACTGATTGCAACCCCTACTACAGAGCAGGTTGCAGCACTAATCCAGAATCTTGCGTCAGAATTTGCAATTTTTCTGTTAATTAAATCAATAAACGGTGGTAATAAAAATCCTATAAATTTAACCATTTCCACGTTTAATCACCCCCTCTTAAAAAGCTTTGCCCAAAAGCCCTTTCCTTTGTTAAATGCTAAAACTTTCTTTTTTTCAACGGCCTCTTTTAAATCTTGAACCTCGCTTACCATTGGCCCTACCGCATCCGCGACTTTATCTTTGACCCTTTCTGCGTTGAGGTTAATTGCGTTTCTAAGTTCTCGAACTTCTTGCTCCAGTCCCGATAGGCGGATTTTAAAGTCCTGCATATCACGTCTATCGTGTTCCAAATCACGGTCAATAGACGATAAATCATTTTCCAGTCGCCGCTGGCCCGCCACGAGCACCTCATATTGGTCCCTCATTAGAGCCGTTGGTCCTTCTAATGGAATAACGGGCTCTTCTTTCTTTGTACTTTTTTTTCCCATTACCTATAAAAGGGTAACACGCTAAAAAGGAGAAAGTCAAAATTCAAGCAGATAATTTGGGGTTTTTATTCGTGGTTTTCTTTGACAACTTCGAATCCTTCAATAACTATAGAATCGCTTGTCTTTCGTAAGTAATTTATTTCCTGCATAATTGTAATCTTTAGATTATATCCACCAAGGGGAGATACAGTAGGTAAGTTAGCACTAACAATTAAATTTCCACACCCAGCAGCCGTCTGTGAAGTTTTTTCAAGTAGAGGCACTACATCTTTTATACCATCAAAAAGTTCTGCTGTTATGGTTATAGGAACATTTGTCAACTTGCACACCTCAACTCTAAAATCTATATTAGAACCACGAATAAGCTGCTTGTGTTGTACATGAGTATCTTGGTTGTGGGTAATGCCATTAACAGTTACATTCTTTAATTCCAAATTTGTTTTTGGATAAATAAGATTAAATCCCAAGAAACCTATAAAGAAAAAACCAACCAGTAAAGTTAACATAGAAATTATGTTTAGTGACTTTGTTGAATTCGAAAGTTCTTTGGCTTCCATATTATTTTATAACTACCAGCCCGAGTAGGGCCACAATTACACCAGTTAATATTATACCAACAACACCATACACAATTTTTTTTATTGGGTCAAATTCAGCCTTAGTAACATAATCATCTTCAAGTTTTTGTTTGATTTCAGTTACTTCTCCCCTAATATAGGAAATGTCTTTTGCCATTTCGGCCAATTGTACTTCGGGTGATTTCTTTACCATAATTAAAAAATGCCAGCATCAAAATGGTGCTGGCAGTGCTTGCCTAAGCATTTTAATGGAATCAAACCAGCAGCCATTTTGTCAACCCTTAATATCGAGTTACAAAGTTAGTTCCTCTTTCTTTCATCAATTCATCTAATATCGCGGCATATTCGTTCATTACACTTGCAAGATTAGACGCATAAACATCTCCTGCGTTAGGATTTCTTTTTGAAACAGGTCCTGCATACTTGTTTGAGTACCACTTCAGGTCTTCTCCCTGTCTGAAGGGTTCATAAATCATTGAGTTATGAACTTGTCCTGGGTCAAATCCCGCTTCAGCAGTTCTTCCTCCAATTGCCGAAATAAAATCAATTATTGCCTGGTCTATGTCCTTGGGATTATAAGTTGGAACAAAAACTCCCCAGCCGAGGGCTTGTTTTGGTTTATTTACCAATTCTGGTTGCTCTTCAAAGTCTCGCAATCCCCGCGACTCCAAATGAGACTGTGCTACGGTCAAAAATGGATACTTTTCATAAATTGGATATTTCATTTGTTCTTCTATTATTTTGGCTGCATATTTTGAAATGGGAGCTCCTTTTGAGCCTTTTTCAAGTGCTTTTATAAGCTCTTCTCTTGTTGGATTGCCAGGGACTGGTGTAGGAGTCGGAATTCTGGTTGGAACGGCCGTAGGGGCTGCTGTAGGAAGCCTGGTGGGCACTACTGAGGGCGTAGGGGAAGAAAGTGGCCGACCATAGTAATCGTAACCAAATTTCTTCTCTAGTGCCCCCCTGACATCTCTTGGTTTATTTGCCCACTCGTTTGCTCTATCAAGGGCTCCAACAATCTTAGTTTCAACTGTTTTGGGAATTGTCTTCAGAAAAGGAACAAAAGATTGAGCCTGAGTCGCAATGTTTTGCGGGGAATAATTACTTAAAGTCTTTATGTTTTTTAGTGCTTGTTGAAATGCTGATTCCATATTAGTAAATTGTTGCTCCCTGAACATTTGGAGTTTGCGGTCTGATTGTTGATGTGGTTGCAGTCTGTGGTGACGGTAACCTGTATGCACTAGCTTCGTACCCTGACGTTAATGGTGCCCTGCCCAACCCACCGAGTGCCCCAAAGGCTGCCTGTCGTTCTCCTCGCAATAGTTGAGAAAGAAATCTTTGTGCCATTTCTTTTTGAAGCTTTTCCGTATTCTCAAGAAAAGTTCGGTAGCCACCTGGCCCTGCAGATGTTCCTCCTCCTCCAGCTGGAGACGGACCATAGAATTTGGTACTAGCAGGAGGTAATAGCGCGGGAGCACCAATACCAGGAGTTGTGGGCATTCGTGGAGCCAGAATTTTGTTCACATAATTAGCTAATGCAAAAGCTCGATTGGCGGCCGTTCCCATTTGGTTGGCAGGAATGGCCATATGAAGAAGCAAGTCTCTTAACGTATTTAACGTTCCACCATTTACAACCCCAGCGCTTGCCTCTTTCCTTTGTGCTGCCTGAATTTTTTTAGAAGGAGTTGAAATTTTTTCTTGTCCTGTTGTTCTTAACATAAGCCCACCAGGAAGTGTGGCCACTGAATAGTCTCGTATTTGACTTTGGGGAACAGGGGCCCTGCTGATTTTCAAATTAATCAACTTATTAAAAGTTTCCCTTGCTTGTTCTATTGCGCTTTTTATTTGTGCCATATTATCTTCCTAATTGACTGATTGTCATCGGCATGGTTGCCTTTGGTAATGCTATTTCTGACAAACTTGGTAATTTCAAACTCGCTCCATATCTATTTGGGATAACAGACGCAGGTATATCGGGAATACCAGTTGTCAACGCCCTTAATTTCAAAGGAGCAATATCGCTGACCCCAAGTTTAATTCGAGCTTGTTTTGCCTGCTCCAAACTCGGTATCTTAAGACTTATCTGTTTTTCATAAGGAGCAAATCCACCGTAACCTTCGGTAGGAGAAAGCCCCAGCTCTGCCCGAGCCATTTCGGTTTTCGCAGCAGTTGCTTCGAAGTATGCCTTTACATCAGGGTTTGCATTTACATATCGGCTTCTTGCCCCAGTTCCTTTTGGAAGAGTATTAAAGTAATCTAACTTTGCTTGTAAATCTGGATTCGGTTCAAGAAAGTTTTGGTTGGTCATGTGGCTATTTACCTCTTCGACTGTCCACCCTCCTCCTTCTGTTTCGTTTAAGATTTTAGCAATTTGTACTGAATCATAAGTTCCATGCAAGAATAGTTTCTGAACGCTTTCCATTCTCTTCTGGGCATTTTCTCCCTGTGCCTTGTCTTCAAAAACACCAAGACGAATCATTTCTTGTTGCCACTGCTTGGTTTTATCCCAATACTCAGGAAGCCAATCCATGCGCTTGTCTCTTTCTACCTTATATTGTGGGTCTCCAGGATAAAATGTTTTTAGCAACAAAACGCCGAACTGCTGGTCTGGCGTCAATGTATAGAAGGGGGCAATGGGGGTTCCTTGTTCCTGCGCAGATTTGATTGCAGCTTCTGTTTCCGCTCGAACAATATCAGGATGTGCAAGTCTATCTAATGCATTAGCCATTGCGCTTCTTTTGTCATAAACAACTAACCCGTCGTCTTCGTCAAAGAAATATCCACCCTGTTTATGTAATTTGTCCCAAATTGCCTGGTCTTCAGAAGAAAGAGTTCCCCGAACTTCCTTCAAATTCTCATAGAAATATCGGGACTGCAAAGATTTGCTTTCATAAAACCTTGTTGGGGCTTCGAGGGCTTCAAGCATATTTTGATAGTCTGGTCTCTTTTTATATTCGACTCCCCAAACATTCGCATTTGTAGAATGAAACAGCGCTTCTATCCACGGATGATTATACTGAAGGGCAATATATATAGCAGATTTCTTACGTCTTACTTCTGGCGTATCGTCATCTGCAAAAATTTTTCTGCCGAAATAATCGCTATTTGTAGCAGCATCAAATACATGGCGAATCATGAAAGAAAGAAGATTTTTTCCCGTCTCAGCCATCTCTTGTGTGTCCCATTGTCTGGCCGCATCTAAGAAACCAAGTCCATATCGAACGACTGTTCCTGTAGATGGGAACAGAGGTATACCAAGAGTGTATCCATCATTTAATGGAATCAAAAGCTTGTCCTTTGTTTCTGGAGGATTTTCTTTCAACCTTCTTCCTGTTAACGCATAGTTAAGCATATTGTAGGCTGCCAGTACAAAGATACTTCCTAACATTAGATTAAAGTTAGTTCTATTTTCCAGTGACAAAGGATTATTCAACCTAATTTTTCCCCCCTCAACCCTAACGGGCAAGGTTGACGTTAAGGTATTTAACCACGACCTCACCATTGTCTCCCTGTAGTGGGGAGCAAAGAAAAATGTTGTTAAAACGTCATTCATTACCTTACTTCTTAGCGCTCTGTCTTTGGTGTCTACAATTCCATAAAACTTTTTAACAGCATCCGCCGCGACATCTGCTGCCTGTGTAGAAGTATATCCTTTATGAAGTGCAGCCTTTTCAATCTCATTAAACATGCTTATTTGAACCAGTGGCATGAACTTTCTGAAGGTTGCATCAAAGATTGCCTTTTGCCATGTTCCCCTGAATCCTTTCCCAACAAACTTGTTTTTGAAGGAAGGGTTCATTAGGTCTTCAAGAGTATAAGTGTGTCGAAGCGGAATATTTCTTGCCACCATCTTCTTGATTTGGCCAAGGTTATTCTTAAAGAATTTAGTTGATTGTCCTGGAATTAATGGACGCAAAGTGCTCCCGACCAGTGAAGTCATTCTTTTTATTGAATAAAGGGGAGAGGTTAATAATCCACCAATATTTGCAACGGTTTCTCGATAAAGTTGCCCGAATGTCCACGCATTAAGTGGTGTGTATGGAATACCCCCAGAAAGACCCAGGTCCTGCATGGCACTTGAAACTTGAGCAATTGCGCTCATGCCTTTTTCAAATGCCCCCGTTGGTTCTTGTGGAGAAAATACTTTATTTAGTGTGGCCGCAATAGTTTTGGGAGCATAATAGTCTCCTGCAACCATTCTTTTGTCCCCAGTTGTGGTATCAACTGAATATGCTCTTCTTATTCCTGGGGCGACAACGGGCATGTATCCTGGTAACTTTCTTGCTTGTGGATAAGGAACCAAAAGTCCAGTTTCTCGCATTGATTTGAAAGCTTCAATGTTTGCTATGGTTTGATATAGTTTTCCAGCGTACTGGGCTATGATTGGGGCAGGATGAGTGAACTTTGGTTTAAGCCCCATTGCAATACCCTCTTCATAAGTTGGAATAATTCTTTCGTTTGCAAATCGGAACTTAGTCTTCCATTGTCGATAGGCGCTTGCCACGTCCTCCATCTTTCCCTCCCAAATGTGGGTGATGTAGTTTTCAAGATAACCAATATCAATTTCAGGAGTATCTTTTGCCACTTGATAAAGTTGGTCAAAAAGCACCTTTATTCTTTGAACATGCTCGTTAATTACTGGGTCTTCTGAACCACCAGCCTCGACCGCACGGATTACATCCATCCCTTTTTCTTCTGGAATATCAAGGAGTTGTTCTGCTAATTCAGTTGCAGTTATTTGAGCTACGTCGTGTTGGCCAATCATCCAAGACAAAATCGTGTTAAATTTGTCTTTATCGTTTCTGGACGTCAAGTCTGCAGGAAGACCTTCGACTTTTGCTTTATTTCTGAAATCTGTCTGTGTTTCCTTTTGTGCCTCTTCAGTAAATCCTTCTGGCCCTTCAGGGGGGGCAGGCGGAGGCGCATTTCGAGGTGGTTCCGCAGGTGGTACTGCTGGTGGGGGCGCCACCGCCTCTCCCTGAATCAGCCTAGTCTCTCGGTTTTTTTCTAATGCCTGCATTGCCAACTCCTCATTTGTTGGCGCAGGTTTCTCTACCGCAATTGTTTCAGTTTGTAGTCCTTTAATTTCTTTATCAATTCCCTTGACTAAATTGGCCAATTCTTTCTTCAGGGTCGTAAGCTCTTTTTTATACATCAACTTCCCAAACCTCTTTGTGTAGAAATCGTAATTTCGAGAGGCATCCTCGATGTCGCCAATTTGTTTTACAAACTCGGCTCTTACATCATTAAGGTGATTAATTCGTTCCATTGCCTCTGGAGCAATTCTTTCAATTGTCTCTGGGGCAACTGGTTGATATCCTCGATACTTTGCCAGAGCTTCCATACCCAGCTCTTCCTCGGTCATTTCGGTTGGAGTTTTGAACATATCGACATGGAATCCTCTGAATTTTCTTAGGTTTCTCATTGCCAACCAGAAATCTTCCGTGTTTTCGATGCTTTCTTCAATTTTGGGGGCCTTCTTTTCTACACGGAACGCCTCAACCGCCTTTTTGTCTTTGTCAGTTATTTTAGTCTCCCACCATGAAATTCCTTGCTCATCCTCTACTTCTTTTAGGTCTGGTCTAAGTTTTCTTAAAAACTTAGGATATTCTTCTTGGTATCGGTCATAAATCGTTTGTTGTTCTTCGGTCAAATTTGCCGCATCAAAATCTTCAACCATTCCCTTTGACAATTGTTCCGTGTACGCATCTGGGCGAAGAACAATAATCTCGTCCCCCACGGCATAGTAGCTTTGTCCTGTGTCATCAGACCACTTCTGTGCAAACGCAAGGGGGGTAGGATATTCTTTTCTTAGGTCTTCATCAATTACCTCACGTAGTTTTTCTTCCAAATCTTGACGATTATTTTTGATATAGGTAACTGGGTTTTCTCGATATTTAGTCATTTCGCCGACAGGAAGAACTGAATTAATCATTCGACTTAAATCCATATCAACTACGCTATCTGCGCTAAGATGGTCGAATTCATATACAATCCTGTCCTGAAAACCATTTTCTATTTCCTCGTCAACAGCAGTCTCCCAGTTAAATTCATTATCGATTTCATAAGAAGATACGGCAGTTACTGTGTCACCAAAATCTTCAAGAACTGTCCAGTCTTCTCCCCCATACTCAAAAGTATCTCCTGGAACTGCATCCTGTGGCACAACTCCACTACCGACATATCCTTCAATCCGCGAAATCGTTTCCCCTGTTGGAATTTGAATTTTGTCTTTTCCGTCCGTGGCTGCTTTTGCAATTTCTTCCTTGAAAATTCTTTCAAACCACACGTTCCTGTACGGCCGTATTAACTTCTCCATCGTAACCCCCTCTGCGGGAGGGTCGGGAAGTAAACTAATAACTTTTTGATAGAATTTATTTCTCTCTTGAAGTTCGGGGATATATTCCTCTCTTTTGGCAATATTTTCTTCATCCATCCTAATATAAGTTTGGTATTCTTCTCTCTTCTCCTGCGTTAAAGTTTTGTCTTCAAGATTTCTTTTAAAAACCTCAAGTTCTTTTTGCCAGTCCGCTATTTGCCCCTCTGAGTAAGTAATTCTTCTTTCTCCCTCGTCAATGTATCCTTGGATTTTTCCCGCATGCCTTTTGTCCAAAAAAGTTTCCTTCACAATATCTTTGGTTCGTTTAGTTGCATTTTTTATTCCTTCAATTGAATCAAGCTCAGAAGAGGTAACCAATTCGTAAAAACGATTTAATGACTCAGGAGAAACAAACTGTCGTTCAAAATCCTCTGTAGGAATCTGGAAAAGGTCGGACTGAATTTCAATTAATCGTCTGGTTCCGCCAGTTTTTGCTCCATATGGATGCAAGTCGTCAGTAAATTCACTCATGTCATCCATGTCCTCCACCCGCACATGGGCAAAGTAATTGGGGAAATTTCTGAAGTGTCGTCCCATCTCTGTTGGGAAGGGAGACGAATAAATTCTTTCTCGGTAATCATAGACGCCACCCCGTACTTCGTCAGGAAGAACAATATTCTCCCAGCTGGTTTCTGTTCCAGCCTCAAGTGGAAGCAAGTTTCGTCTATATTCTTTTGCAAATTCGGCAACATTAACTTTGCCGTCTACTGCTAAGCGATTAGCAATATTTCTTGCCAAATCTCTTTCCGCCTGTTTCAACCCGCCCCTGTTGGTTAGATTCTCAATATGTTGAACGGAAGTCACTCCTTCTTCTCCGCCCTTAACTTCGTTTATCAATGACTGGATTATTTTAGAGGTAAGGTTGGGTTGATGAACTCCCATTACAGATACCCCTGGGGCATCCCTGTAAGAAAGAGCAAACTGTCCAGACCGAACACCCCTTGCTCTTTTCTTTGCAAGCATCTCTTGATAAATTGTCTGAACCTGGTTCCTCTTTCCAATTAATCCTTTTAGGTTGTTCCATAGCCAATCAAAGAATTGCTGAATTTTTCCAGCCACTCCAGTTTGCTTGTTCTGCATCCAGGTCGCAAAGTTTTCTGCAAGAGCTTCCTCTCCCGCCTTGTCTTCTTTTATTGACAGCTCCTCCTTTATTTGTTTCAGGGCGTCCTGATGAAGCTTTTCATCCGCAAACATGTCTACATACGCATGGAATGCCTCATGATAGACGGTTTGGTCTTGAACTTTTCCGTCTTGTTCTACTGCTTGAATAAGAGCTGAAGTATATTTTCCTGCTGCAATTTCTCCTGTTGAAGTCACAATTGTGCCAGGGTCATTTGCCATAAAGGCAATTTCACCTTCGTCAAAAAATTGACCAAGAGTATTTAAAACCTCTGAAGTTTCAAGGTTGTATGGAGATTCTTCTACTTGGACCCTGTAGCCCTCTGTGGGTGGAACGAAACTTCTAAGTTGACTGTAGTCTCTGGTTGCCCCATCCTCCTCGCTGCCTCCGACCAAGAGGCGTCTTGCGGCCCAAGCCACCGTGATTTCGGGTTGTATTTCTTGACTAAGGCTTCCATCTCTTTTTGTGTATAACCCTCTGATGGCTTCTTCAATTTGGTTTGCTTCGATAATGAATTGCTCATAATCTTTAAACTTGCTTATATTATACAACAAAACTCCCGAATTGTCACTATGGAAAGTTGAACCTGCAAGACCCAAACTTTGAATTTTATCAGAAATAATCCTTTGTTCTGTGTTGGTTAGGGGTCTTGAAAATCTGATGTTTTTCTCTGGTTCAAAAGTAAATCCACTCGGTAATTCTTTACCATAAACTTGACTCTCGGGCAATGCAGAAAAAGTTTCAGAGAAATGAACGGTTCTCTGGCCCCATGTTTCTGCAACGTTAGAAATTCTTTTTATAAATTCTGCTTCAGATTCTTTTGGCATTGTTGCTTTTACTATTAAGGTTGGTTCAGACTCGCCAAAATAGGTTGAGTGGCTTAGTGACACATCTAGTTTTATGTCGAGGGTGTCTGCGAATGCGTTGACCAAATCATTTCGTCCCTGCTCCAAAAGTTGCTGTCTCACTGTTGCTGCCTGCTGGTAATTTCCAGCTGTCCATGCCTGGTTGTATTGGTTGGTTAAATCAAAATAAACAGTTCCAGTCATGGCGGGGTTGGTTGTAGCTGGAGTAATTCCAACACTTCTGGAAATTTCTTCGGGAGCAACTTGGGGTTCAACTCTGAATTGTTCTTCTGGCCGCTCTTCTTCTGCCACGGTTGTTTCAACTGGCGTAATGTTCGCCATACTTCCCTGGAAAGGAGCCATTCCTACATTTGCAAATCCGCCCAGCAATGTGCCAAAAATTCCTGCTTCTGGGACACCAGCCATTAATCCTGCCAAACTTCTGTAATTTTCATCATAAACTGCTTTTCCAACATTAGATACGATTTCCTGTATTGACTCCTGGACACCCTCTCTAAAAACTGCGTCTTTAACAAATTCATACGCATGTTGCTGTATCGACTTTTGAACCGCCGCTCTTGTTAGGTCATCCAACTTTGCCATAGGGAAAGCTCTTTCCAGATAAGCATTTACAATACCAACACCAATTCCAATTGTCCTTGCTGTTGGTTCTGGAACATTATCTGCAAGAGCGTCTGTGTAAGAAGTTCCACCCTCTAATACGAAAGCCGTTCCCAATGCAGCATTTCCTGCCAAGACAGGATTTTTTGTCACAAGGAAGGTTCCAACGGCTGCAGCCAAATTAAAAAACAATGAAGGAGCGTTAAGTAAAAGTCCTCTTGCTACAAATTCTGGGTCACTAAATTTCTGTTTTAATCCCCATTCTGGATTATCTGCCTCAATGGCATTCTGCTGAAGAAAATCTTCTACCTTCTGTTTGTCTTCCAATGCTGAAGTAGACAATCCTTTTGCCCAATAGTCATACACCCGCGCGTATTGTTCTCTTTCTTCTGGAGAATTAAAGTAATATGCAGGAGTAGCATATTGCAAAACCTTTCCCATTCCCTGTCCGCGCATTATGTCTGACACACTTCGAAGAGTCATCGCCGCAGTTCCTTTTGTTGCCAGTTTAAGCTGTTCGTCTATATATGGCCCATATTTGCTGACATATTTAATTGGGGTTTCGGTTTGCAATTTTACTAAATCCTGTGCCATTCTGGATTTCCAGAAACTTGGTCCTTGCTCAGCTAATTCAGGAGTGAAATATTGTTTTGGTCCAGCCCTAACGATATCGGCGGCGCTTCGAATATTTGCAGTAAGAGCCTTGCCAGCTTGAGAAATGTCTTGGACTGGTCTGGTTTTTGATATTGTGGTTTGAATATCCCCAAGTCTCTGTGCGGTAGGGGTAGTCCAAAAACTTACTTTGCTTTCTGGTTTAAAATAATCTTTTGCGTCACTTAAGAATCGACTGACGCTTTGTCGTCTTTTTCGTTCTTCCTCCTCACGACGACGAGTCCAGTTACTATAGTCACTTGTTAAATTGGAGACACCAGAAGAAACAGCGCTTTTTGCGCCTTGAGCGACACCTTTTACAAAACCGAGAGCTTCTTCCAAAGCTGACTTAAACGTTGCCATACCATATCTGTATCAAATTTTTTAAAGCATTACCACCTGCTTTTAAATAAGACCCCTTCGTCTTAGTTCTTCTTCCGTATTTCCTGTGTTTCCTGCATACGGATTATAAGAAAGTTGAGAGGTTGCTGCTGTTGATTGACCAAAGCCAATATTTATTTCAGACATGATTGGTTGGACGATTGCTGCTATTTCTTGTGGACTAAACGACCTATTTTCAACCTTTTGTGCTTGCTCTACTGCAAACTGTGCTAGACCCATTCTAAATGCTTGCTCGTTGTTTTTGACAGACTGTGCTTGGTCTGCAGCGTTCTGAAGGGCTTGCAATTTCGCAGACGATTTATCTCTCTCAAGTTCATATCTTCGGCCAGCAATTTCATTCAATGCTGTTTGGAAATTGCCATTGATTGTTCTAATTGCATCTTCTTTCCAAAGTTTAAGGTCATCCTTTTTCTTTGAAACATAGTTATTCAAACTATTTCTATTCTGCTCCGCCTGTTGAACACCAGCCATTTCTTGTTGGCCAAGTTTACCCCTAGTTCTTAGGAATTCTTGATTCACTAACTCCTGTACAGCAGGGCCCGCCGAAGAGCCAGCCCCAAACCTCGACAAGCCCTGTTGGATAAGGTTATTATATGACCGTAATGCGTCTGCGTAAGCACTCCTTACAACTTCTCCCAATTTTCTTTCTTGTTCTGTAAGAGTAGATTCTAATTCTCCCTGTTCTGTTCCAATCTGTTCTCCCCACACACCAGCCTTATTTTCTACTCCTGAAATATCTTCTGTTTGTGCCCCTCGAAGTGATTGCTCAAGTTGATTAAGATAATCGTAGCCAGGACCAAAAGCTTTTTCTATCTCAGCGTTAACATCGTAACCGCCCCCACCGCCTCCGCCACCACCAGTTTGTCCAGACTTCCACTTCGCTTCCCAGTCTGCCTGTGCTGCCGTTGGGTCCCAGCCAATGTATTTATCTGAAGGATAACTACCAGCACTACCTTGTTGTTGTTGAGGTTGCGAGGCGGGCTTTGCCGCTGGTTTTGTTCCTCCTGAAGTTGTTGCTGAAGAACCAGTCCCAGAAACCCAAGCCGACTGACCAGTGGGAGATTGATTAGTATAAGTATCCCCTGGCCCATACTTAAAAGAACTAAGGTCATCTGACCCATATTGGAATTCGGGGACATCAGATTTAGTTCCGCCTCCTAATATATTAGAAAGAAAGTTCCACATAATATGTATTCAATAAAAAAGCGACCAATTAAATTTGGTCGCTCATATCGGTGCTCGATTGTTGAGCTTATGTTTCAAGTAAAACAAACCATTCGCAAGCTTGTCAACTACTAATTAATAATAACATCAAATTAAAAGATATTTGTCAACTATTTCCTTTTCGCAATCCTTCTCATGTTCTGTGCAAAAATTGCTTTCTTTGCCACCTTGCCACCTTTTTTCTTAGCGGCGGTAATTTTTTTAGAAGTTGCTTTTCCAAAAGAACCAAGGGTTCCTTTTTTCTTCATTTTAGCAACCGCTTTTTGAATCCACTTTGCCATACGGGCCACCCCCTTATTGACCACCTGCTTTTTTCCATGCCCAAAACTTTTTCCAGGCAATAGAGAATAAAGTTCGCCAATCCAAGTTTTCTGCTGTTTGTGACTTTAATGCTTCAATGATTGAATTAGCACTCTCCAACTGTGCCTGCCAAATTACCTCTTTTTCTGATACTGCCGATTCTACGGCCTGTTTTACCTTGTCGTCACAGCTGTTTTGACAATTGTCGATAATTCTTTTCTGGTCATTAATTGTTGACTTAATTGCTTGAAGTTCCATAACCCCCCAGGGGGTCCCTAAATCAATTTTTGCTTGAGGGTTTGTGATAACTTCCGATGGAGGTGTCGGGGTTGGAGATGGTGCCAATAGAACTTTTGCTCTTTCAATTATTTTATTGACATCTAACGTCCCTGGACAAGCTGTTGCCGAATATTCATTGTGAATCCTTATGTGCTCTCTGTCTAAAGGAATTGAATGTCGTCTGCAAATATCTGCAATAAGCTGTGCAGAAGTTTCGTGGGTTTTGTCGGTCGGAACTTTTCTTGTTCCATCGTCCAAAAGCCATCCCCCCTCGTGTTCAATGCCAATTGATTCTTGATTAATTGTCCAATTAGACGCATGCCAGGCAGTATCCTCTTCTTTAACATATTGATGGATTTCATCGTCTCCTATTCCGTAATGTGCTGAGGCTTTTCGGTCGGGATTAGCGAAGGTGGCGTCTGCACTTTCAAGAGTTCCAACAATCCAATGCATTACGACTTTGGAAATTTTCTTTCCGCCACGACCGACGGTGTAGTTGTTAGTATGAGCTCCTGTCCACTTTATATCCATGTTATTGCATGGTAGGCATTTCGGGTTGTCCTCCCGCTGGTGGCCCCCCCGCTGGTTGTCCTTGCGGCATCATCGGAGCAGCTTGTTGAGAAGCACCTTGTTGTTGCGATGCCATTTGCTGCATTTGTTGTTGTGCCATTTGTTCTCCTTGTTTTTGGTCACGAGCAACCAACTGCGTCAACGCACTGATTAAGTTTCTAACCAATCGGATTGTTCCTGGGTCACTTGATGCAGAAATATACGCATGGAGGTTTTGAATTGCACCAAGAAGGGGTTTTGTATTATCTCCAGTTTTTCCTGGCTGAAGTTCTTCTGGTCCCATCATCACTTCTTCTCCCTGTCCCTGTATTCCTCCTTGCATCATTTGGCCAGTTGGGGCTGACTGAGCGGGGGCGGCAGGCGCTTGCCCCTGCGCAAAAATACTGGCAAAAGGATTTTCATCCAAATTCAATGCTTGTCCTCCCTGCATTGCTGCTTGTTCTCCTTGGGCCATTCCTGGCATTTGCATTCCGTTTGGCATATTTAATTGGTATCACGCTGTGTCAACCATTGCAACTGTCTTTTTTTATCTTCCGAAAACACGAAGACCAGACGCAACGCCGCCACTGGCATCAATATCCATTGTAAAAATATTTCCTGGTGAAAAGTCTTTTGTCGCAATTGAGGCGGTTGATACATATGTGCCGCCCCCAGGAATTGTTAGTCTAAGATTTCCAAGAACAGATGTCATGTTTTTGTTAATATCGATAATCAATGAAGCACCTGAAGCAGGGGCTGATAAAACAGCCGTAAAATGAGTTAATGTTCCATATCTACTTACAGGAAAAGCTCCTCCCACCCGCGTCCCTGGAGTTCCTGCAGAATCTACAAACCAACTTAATTCTGTGGGTGTATTAAAACCGCTTATAGAAGCACCAGAAGCATATAAATGCCGAGTAACTATAAGGTCATTTGTATCCATCCCGTAATCAAATGTTGCCCATGAGTTAGTCACAATCTTTCCGCTTGAGTCATGACTTTCAGCAAAAGTATCAAGAAAGTCTCCCCAGTGGGTTGTTGACCAAACTTCTTCTACCATTGCTCCAGCCGAATGGGCCTGGTTGGTCGAACCAGCCTTTCCCCTTACACATCCAGTAACCGAACTTCCTGAAACACCTGCAAAAGAAACATATTCACGGTTGTTGGGGGTGGCATTGTTATTTGAGTCCACTCTATCAATTACCAAAACGCCAGGATACTGAAGGTTTGAGGTTGAAACCAAATCAATCGTTTCTGCCGATGAAGTGATAGCAGAATTTAGCGTTGTTGTAAACGCATTGCTTGTTGCTGTTTTCCAAATATTTATTGCCATATTATTAAGATGCCGCTAATGCAGCAAGTACGCTTGCCCCCATTGGGCCACCAATATATTGAATATAGGCTGCGGTTAGATATTCAGGCTCATTGCTTGAACTATCTCCTGTTGTGTTTGCACTAGCCCAGCTTACGGTGTTGGAATCTATAGAGCTAACGCTTCCGTGAGACCTATCTTTATTCATAACTTCCCAGCTACCACCAACACCGTTCTGTCCCACGTCTCCGTTTTGGTCGTGTCTAAGGTTGGTTGAACTTGACGCACTGGAATGAGTATGAGACCCCCCTGTGTGCGTGTGCCCCTGCGCGGCATGAGTATGCGTATTTGACCCCCCAGTATCCCCTATTTCTCCAGAGTTAACTGCAATTTTTAACCACTTGCTTCTCATGTCTTGTGTTCCGTTTGAGCCATCACAAAGAGCCCATCTTCGAGGAACGTTGGCCAATGTTCCTAACCACATTCCTATTAATCCCAGGGGAACAGGTTTCGTTCCTCCACTTGTATTCTGGACGGCCTGCAATTTTTTATAGGCAGGCTCTACTGTTTCAGTGGTTGTAAGTTGAGCAGAACTTATACTCCCCGCAGTGTTGGCGTTTGCAGCATAATAGTGATAATGGTTCAAATTTGCCCTTCCTCCACTTGAGCCCTGTCCTCTACGGCCACCACCAGGTACTCCTCCAGACTCCTTTAACCACTGTGCGTGAGAGTGCGAACTCTCGGTGTGGGTATGGGTAAGGTCATGAATGTTTTGCGTAGAGCCACCTGTATCTCCAGCATCTGCTCCAGTTGCCGCCCCTTTGAGATATTTGTCGGTAAGGTTGGGTGTTCCTCCCGTTCCATTACAGTTAGTAAAACCAGAAGCAATTTCCGATTCATTAGACCACAGCCCCACCGCTTGGCTTGGTACTAGAGTAGGAGAATCTGCTTTTATAAAAATAACTTTATAATAGGGTGGGTCATTTGAAATACTTGCATAAGTAGAAGTAACACTTGATAACCCTCCATCACTTAATCCAGAGACGCTTGCTGCGTGGTAGTGGTTTGCAGTTAGTTCCGTTCCTCCACTGTCTGAATCATTTCCGTCTCCACCGCTATAAGGAAGATTGAAAATATGCGTATGTGAGGACATAGAATGAGAGTGTGCTGATGAAGAATGGGAATGGGTTGAATTTCCACCCGTTTGGTTTGGATTAGTACCATCGGCGGTTGCTTTTGGATACTTTCCGTCAAGGGTCGTTTGTCTGGACCAACCACCAGGAATACTGGCATTAGTGCCTGTCCAAATTAAAATTATGTTTGTTGCAATTGTAGCCATTATTAAATAATTTCTTTCTCAATTATTTGACTTACTCTGTAAAACGGTTTTTTAAAAAGTCCTTTTGCTTTCGCAATAGCCTCATCTGATGTTTCCGCAATTACTTCATAACTAATTGCATCCACGAGAGTACCATTTTCTTGTTTCTCTTCGTAGCCCACGACTACGAAAATAAAAAAACTTTTTATTTTACTATGCATATTTGATTTACATGTTCTGGCCTGCAATGAAACCGTCGTAATTGCCAGAAGAAACTACAATAAACACAAGGACATCTATTTTGCCCGCTGTGGTAGTAAGCGTTGGTGCAACCGAATCTTCCCATTTAATTGTAGAAAACCAGGTACCAATTGTATGGCTACCAGCGCCACCTTGAATTAATCTAAGTACAAAAATCTGTCCAACCGTTGCATTTGAGATAGTCAGGGTTGGGTCCCCACTTAAAGTAAGCTGAAAAACGTTGCCTAAAGAAAGGTCAATATTAACCGTCGGTGAATAAGTCAAGGTTTCTACTCCCTTTGTATGCTCTCCCGTCGCTGAGTGCTCAGCTGTCCAAACAGTAAAAAAATCATTCCAATGAGTTACTGACCATACTTCTTCAACAACTGCGCCAGACCCGTGCGCCTGCTCACTTGACCCTCCTACCCCCCTGTCACATCCAGTGAGAGAACTACCAGATATTACTGTATAAGAAATATATTCTCTTGAGGTTGGCGTAGCCACCCCATTTGCATCAACTCGGTCCACAACAATTATCCCTGGGTATTGCAACCCAACAGTGCTTGTTAAATCAATGGTCGTAACTGAGTCCGTTATCGACCCATCGAGCGATGTTGTTATAGCGTTTTGAGTACCGACTTTCCAAAATGTCATATTTTCTAATTATTATGAAATCCCACTAACCATATCCCTGTCAAGCGGTTACGTTCCAACTTGATGGACTGTTCCCCCTTGCCTGCGGGATACCGACAATTTTTGCTCCAAGCAATTCATAGTCTGATGTATTTCCCGTTGTTCTTACTTCAATTTGTACAATTCGAGAAGATTTGTAAAGGAAAGCCCTCTTTGGAACCTCTCCCGCAAAAGAACTTGCATCATTTAATGTTCCTCCCATAATGGCTGTTCCCATTTGGTCTGTTCCTATTCCAGAAGTTCCTGAAACACCACTTGAAGATGTAGAAAATGATTTTGCAATTGCGGTTACACCTTCACGGTCTTCGGTGTAAATATTGACGTTGATTACCCCAACGATATCTCTGAAGTTCATGAAAACTTCATTTATGGTCTTAAAGATAGTCCAGTCACCAAAATCTTCTCTTCGGGATTTAAAAATAGTATTAATTGCCGTACCCTTATCGTCTTGATAGTTTTTGCCGAACTCAGTCACATATTCATCGTTAGAATCTATTGCAACCCATCTTTCTACTCCACCAGAGTCAACGTAGCTTGCCCATTGAGCAATTCCAAAAGGAGTTGTCCATGGACCAGTAAAAGAAAGTCTTTCTCTGTCAAATATGATTGATTGTCTTGAGTTAGGAAAAGAAAGCACGTATTTTTTGTCAATATAGGCAGCGCTTGCAGAAATAAGGTCAGCGTCTGTCAGTCCCTCAAAAAATGGTCGAATTTTTGCCGAAATTTCGTTAGCGTTAATAACATTCAAAAGCTGTGGTTCATATCGAAGAATATAAATTCCTTTTCGATTTGAAAACATAATATCATTTTCCACGGGCTTAATAGACCTGTGTGAAGAGCATCCTTGTGAACGAGTAAGTAATCTATATGTTGGCTCAAGAATTGTATATTGTCCAAAAGTAACAGTGCTAAGACGAAGCTCCCAAACAGAAGTTTCCTTGAATACAACTATCGTTTGGGTTGAGGTTGATGACTGGTAGTAGGTTGCCAATCCAGTAACAATTTCCTCAGAGTCTGGTTCGATATAAATATATCCTCCACCAGCATACCAATCAAATCTTTCCTGCTGGGGATACCTACCAGAAATTACAACCTTGCTTGGCTCACCAGGAATTCCTGCAAATACAAGTCTGTCCTGGAATCGAAGAGAATATTTGGCCTTCAACCCCCCAGTCGAGTTGGCAAGAGGAACTGTCCTAAACGCATCTGTGGGCGTCTGGCCATAATCATCAAACTGAGTTGTTGTGTTATCGGTACCTCCAATCCAGACCTCATCACCTGGAGACCCTCGGTAAACGTTGTAACCAGTTAAAACCCCAGAGGCGGTTGAGACAGGCGACCAGGTAACTCTTATTCTCGTGTCGGAGAGGGTTTGAGGAAGAGTCGCAAGGGAATAGGCGTCAGAACCAAGAGTTTCTCCTCCAGAATTAGAGTTTGCAGTGACCCTCCACGACCACTGAGTTGTTCCCGTCGCAAGAGAAAGGTTTGTTGCAGTTAATCCTGCTGGAGTTGAAAGGGTAACAAAGCTAGTTAGGGTACTGAAATCGTATTTAACCATCTCTCGTGTTTCAGAAGTTATGTAAACTTTGTCTCCAAGTTGTATCCCTTCAACATAAGAAGCAGAAGGCCATGAAGCACCACCAATCATTGCGTAGGAGGCGCCAGATTTTTTAACAAGATATCCCCAGCTGGTCATTGAAAGAACCTCTCTATTTTCACTTGAATCCTTATATGCGCCAAGGAACCGACCATATCCAGTAGGAGCGGAAAGATAGAAGTCTTGACTTCCCCATCTTTTTGTTGGAACACCAGAACCAATAAGCACAATATTGGTTGATTGGGTCATTTCGGCAGCATCAACCTCATTTTCTCGCAGAAGAGTATTGAGCCCTTTTCTCCAGGTGTTCCACGTTACAATAGCATCACGCGGAGGTTTGAATGGTGGTGTTTTAAGTTTTGCTAATGGCATAGTATGTTAATCTCTCCCTATCCTGAATCCCATCTTTCTTAAGGGAGCAGCTTGCACATACTGGGGGTTGCCATACGAATTGTACTTCGCCAGGTTGGCCGCCTCGACCATCTGCATAAGCTTTTCCCTCGCTTTTGCTTCCTGTTGTTGAAACCTGGGGTCAGAACGGGCTTCGAGAATATAAGAAATTGTTCTGTCAATTAGGAACTGAGAATCAGAAGTTTTGGGCACCTCTGAAGGAGAAGCAAGTGATGTTGGGGTTGAATAGTATTGAATTTGAATTGATGCGCCCGACGAAAGAGTTGCTGGGTGAAAAATCAAACTATGTCCATCTTGAAAGTTTCCAAGTTGGTATACATATTTGTCGGTAGTAGTATAAAGTCCTTTTTCCTCTTCAGGAATATCAGGAAATTCTTCACCTTCAGCCAACCCACTAACCACATAAAGGCGGGGAGCAGCAGCCATCTTTCTAAAATTTAGAGGAAGAGTAAGGGTTGCTTGGCTAGTTCCCGTCACTGCAGGATAAAAGTGTTCCCGAAGTTCTTCCCAGTCGTTGGATTCTGCCCATTCAAAATAAGACCTGTTTATAAATTTAAGCCACAAGTTGAACTCTGCTCCCCCTGAATCAGGTGCATCAGATTCCTGGTTTACGGTTGCAGCTATTGACTGCATTATTTCTTCTACGGTTAGTCTTGCCATAATAATCGCTTAGCAATAAAAAACCCCACCTTTTAAAAATGGGGTTCCAGCGGCGGTGCTCGCCTAAAGAAACTGTAATTTAACGATAGCCCACCAAAGATTAATTTGTCAATTGGGGCTTACACGGTTTGGTTTCTAATCCTTCTAAGGTGTTTTCCATAAGAACCTTGTGTTCTTGCCTCAGCCGTAGTTTCATCCCATGTTGAATTTGCAACAGAAGAAGGACTAACCAGTCCAGAAGTATCTAAATTTATGCCAGTTGCATCATTACTCGTGATTATACCAACTCCTCTTAATATAAAATCTCCAGCAGTTATTGAACTTGCCAACTCAATTCTCCCCTGAGCAAAGTCAAAAACCGCCTTAGAAGAACCGCTTTTATTTGTGATTTTGATTGCACCAGAATAATTTCTCATAGCTAAAGCACCACTGTCCCCGTTCATGTTAATTTCTATTGCCCCAATTCCAACGCTTCCCTGATGACAGTCTGTAAGTAATGCCTGCTCTGAAGAAGTACCCGCAACAGTTATGGTCCCCCCCAAACAACAAAATTCTGCGTGCCCCTTAAATCCACTTAAGTTTAATATATCTACATTTCGTAATTTTGTACTTCCATCAAGAGTTCCCTGTAATTCACAGTCAAGAAATTCTGTTCCCTCCGTAGAACACCCACCCGTTACTGTAATTGTGCTCAATGTGGAATTTTGTCCGACAATTTCATATCCATCAATGTTTGCACTGGCCCCAAGGGTTATATTACCAAGAATATGTAACATACTTAGTCCTCTTTCTATCGCTATTGTTTGAGCATCAGCTAAATTATTTACAGGCTGTTCATAAGTTCCTATGGGGAAAGCTGTACCCGCAGTGCCGTTTGCCACATCTATCGTAATCATGTTTTGAAAAGAACTAAATTGTATGGAAGACTGCTCTGATAATGTAGCTGAAGAAGAAGCAGTAATATTTGTATTTACATACTCAGCAGGAGTAATTGGTACTACATATTCCTGAGTAGTAGTGTTATAAGCAACAATGTTTCCACCCCTGATGTTACAAGTTACCCAGTCTGGGCCACCTCTGTCTGCAAATTTAATGGTCCAATCCCGCAAAGTAATTGTCATACCCACGGAATCAGTTCCGCCAAGAGGTTGCTTACCAGCGGCATCTAAAATATGGGGTATATCCATTCCGCCTGAAGGAGAGGGTTCATCTTCAAAATCTCTTATCTGGTCAACTATTTCCTGAATCGTTATCTCCGTCGCTGGAAGGGCTACCTCCATCACTCGGGTGTTCTTGTTGAATGTTAGGGTTGCCATTGTATTCTGTTTCCTTTGCTAACATTTTATACTCTATAATTGTTTCTTTCAATTTAGCAATTTCGTCTTCAAACATCTGTATATTATTCTCCATATTTACGATGGCCTTGAGAAGCGCCTCTTTATCGTAAGTAGGTTTCTGCATATTAGCTGATAATAGTATCAGGAGTTCTAATGGCGGCAATTGAACGCCCTGTTGCTGGGAAAGTTGAAGCCTGTGAGAACGGAAGTATCTTTGTCGCTGATGTTGACCTTCTTACACGAGCCACAATATTTCTTGTTGATACATATACCACTATTACGTCTTCACTTGTACTTGAGGTAGTTGCGTCAATATAAGGTACATAAGCAGTATCACTTCCATCATAACCACCTGCGTGAGATGAGCCGAGAGTAAATATACTACCCGACCAACCTGTATAAGCTATTCTTTCGTTAGCCGCCGCATCTCCAAACTTTACTATCCTTAAAATACCAGTTGACGGAGTATCATTAGGGATAGCTTCTTGAACTTCAAAAGTAGTATCCGCCGCACCATTATTTGTTGCGTGTGAAGTAAAGTAAGCATCGTTTACCACTTCACTATTTGTTCCATCTGAAATTGCTACCATTACAGTATCACCAGAAACAAGGTTTGTAACCTCAATTGCCTGATAATTAGGAGGAGTATTAATATCTCCATCTTCATCGGTTAACTGATATGCCTGAGCATCCGCCGCCGCTACGTCTTGAATCCAAACACCTCTAGCTCCGAAGAAAACACCTCCAGCAAAAGTGCCAAAAGGAGATACTGATACTGGAGCATAAGTATTAGTGTCATCTTCATCACGATACGCCGCTAAATATTCTTGTCCGTCAAACACTTCTCTCCCCAAAGTAGAACCGCCCGTTAGCTCATACAAAGGATACATTTGTGTAGCATTTGTATCTCCTGTTACATATTTTAGATATTCGTAAAGCTCCTGGACTGTTCTGCTATTCAAATCAGCAATTACATTGTAAGGCTGTGCGGTTTCATTTAAGAATTGTTTCGTTAAATTCTTATCAAGGGTTACTACCGAGGTTGTAGTAGAAGTACCACTTCCATTATCGGTAATTGCTTCAGCTGATTGCCATGCGGTTGAACCATCTACTATATTTCCAAGAGTTAATCTTGTTCCTGATGTTTTCTCTAATACCCAGCCAGTAGCGCCTGAAGTTCCACCTGTTACTTTCTTGCCTACCGTGAAAGTGGTGGTAGAAGTAACATCAATATAGCCATTTACAAACCAAAGACCTATATCACCATATCCAGAAGATACTGTTGTTGAAGCATAAACACCATCTCCTACTCCCGCATTACCAGTAGCCCCAGAGGGGGTTTCTGACAAAGCTTCAACTGTCGTATATTTCTTGTAGTAATCAACATCAACATCATAAGCGACATCGGCCATCAAAACCATCTTTCCTGTTGTACCGTCATCTTGAAGTCCCTTTATCTCTCTTTGGGCACCACTTGAGCCGCCGTTAAGAATAGAACCGACTGTGAAAGGACCAGTAGCTTCATCTGTATATGTAATATAAGTATCGCCAAGAGTTCCGTTGGCTGTTACGCCAGAAGCACCTGTACCTGTTATTGCTTCTCCTGTTTGGAACACTCCTGTTACATTTCCTAATTCAAGTAAACCCTCACCTGTCCAGTCTGTAACTGCAATAACCTCTGCTGTTGCACCAGAAGTGCCTCCTGTAATTGTTGCACCCACGCTTGGGAGAGTTGTGTGAAGAACTAATAAGTAATGACTGCCCCCTGTGTTGTTAATATCTGTTTTAGTACCCAAAGCCACAGGTACCGAACCTCCACCAGTAAGGTCAGCAACAGAGTGTGAATACTCATCTGCGTACTGTCTTGCAAACACTGTCACAAACCCTGGTTCATAAGCTGAATTAGCAGTACCAATTAGAGTTCCCGCTCTTTTAACTTGAATAAGAACGTCAATTGCTCCTCTGTCCCAATTAGTTAGGGTTGACCACTCTGCAATACGAGAGCCATCTTGGAAGATATAAACCTGTGGACTTGGAGAGGTTGCCAAGGTACCAATTGTGTAAAGGTTAGTATACAGTTCTTCTCCTGTAGTTGATGCCGCAAGTAAATCATCTCCTCCACCTGTTCCCGCACCATTATCCAAATCAAGAGCAGTTGAATCGTTAGCAAAAGTATCACCCGTATCATCTACTCTTACCCACCACCATCTCAAAGTATTATTGTAACCAAGCAAAGTTCCTGTATCGGAAGGTGTACCACCAGCATATCCAACTTCTCTACCAATATCTCCTGCTACCGCATTTACATAAGTAGCAGAATCAAACTTTAGAAGCCTAATACCATCGTTATAAATAGCGGCATCATAACCAACAGTATCAATAGAACCACCGCCAAGATACTTTTGAGCATAACTTTGAGGAGAAATATCAAGCCACCAACCATTAATCATTCTGTATGCGTTAGGGGTCTGTGCTGACATTGGAACAAGGTCATCCATTCCACCAAGGTCGTCTAAAGCCTGAAGAACCGCTGTGTAAAGAGCTTTGACCGTATAAACAGTAGTACCAGATATATGTTCTATCTTACGAACATCGTAATTAATTTTGAAGTCATCTAAAATTGCCATATTTTAATTATTTACCCTCTAATTCCTTAATCTCTTTTTCAAGAATTTTAATCAAACTTTCAATTTGTTTTTTTTCTTTATTTTTTAACTTTTTATCCAAAAGAGATTTTTCAAGTGCCTTTATGTGCTTCTCCCTGGTTCCAACAGCATTTTTTATACTCATAGCAGTAATTAAATAAATACTATTCTACCAAAAAACCAATTGTCAAGAGGAGGGTTGTATTAACTTATGATTGTGTCCTGTATTAAAACAGCCGTTACGCTTATATTTCCATCAATCGTTGCTGTAGTTTTATATGGAAAATATTTAGTTGTCCCTGTTGAAAGCCTTACTCTAATATCTACATCCATCTCACCGCCATAGTTATAACTTTCAGAAGCAATCCCTGACGCATTTGTTTCTTCATTCATTAAAGGAACGGTTGCGGTATCTCCTGTCGCATAAGTCTTTGCTAATTTATGTATGGCATAATTTTTACTTGCCCAAGAAGCGTCCTCAGAAAGAGGGGTAGTTGTTATTAAATTAGTAGCCTTTGATACAACTATTGCCCAATTATAAGGGCTGTCGGTATTGTAAATTGTATCTCCCTCCACAATATCCAAAGCCTCAACCCCCGTATCAACTATTGTGGTTGAAGTCCCGCCACCTTCATCCGTTCCCGTAATAGCTGTTTTTAATGTAAAGGTACTACCGCTCTTTGCTAAATACCTATATGTCTGCTCTGTTTTACCAGCATTATCTTTTACTACCAACCAACCAGCAGTAGGATTATCGCCCTCTATTGTTTGAGTAATATCAAAAGTTAAATCTCCCCTTACGTTATTTGTTGCATGAGAAGAATAAGGATTAGCAGGGTGTCCATATTCCGTTGTTTCCGAAGCTGATTTCTGAATATAAACCTGCGCTCCTTGAATTACCACATTGTTCTCATCTTTAACGGTAACTGTTAAAGTTTTAGAGCTAACTATATTAGTAACTGAACTTGCCCCAGTATTCTTTACCGATATAGTTCCAACCCCCGTAGTAGTTACATTAAGGGTTACTGTGCCATTAGAAGTATTGTGTATAACCGCATTTGCTCCCCCATCTGTAGTGTCATAATCATAAAAATTATTACCATTAAAATCATAGTTACCAGCAGTATTTATTTCTATGGCATTATTGCTTCCATCCGAATAAAAGGTGCAGTTACTAATATCACTTGGGTTGTCTGATAATAAAGAGGAAGCGACAGTTGAATCTTCAAATGTGCATCCTGTAAACACCGCATTACCTTGAGTAACCTGTCCGCATCTTCTAAATGTTGTGTTTGTTAAGGTGCTATTAGCCAGGAATACAAAAGTAAGCATATCTGTAAAAGAACAACCAGTGAAATCTACATCAGCATTATCAATTACTTCCAAAGCACCTTTAGAAGCAGTAGTGCTTGGTGATACACAAATAAAGTTAACGCCTGTCAAATTAACTACTGATGTTGCTTGTCTTATTTCTATTTTATTGAACCCAGAAGTCACTTTACGAGTATCTTGAATAAAGATATTCTTATTTGTATCCACAAACTGAACAGCACTTGAATACCCAAGTGTCAGTAAACCTTTCCACAAATAACCACCATCTGTTGTCTGTATTAAACCCCACCTTGCTGATGTGGCATCATTGGCGGCGGCAAACCCAGCAAATGTGGCATAACCATCAGCTAAAGAACCGCCATATATTCTTGCCTCTGCCCTACCATACCTAATTATATCCACAACATGAGGCTGTCCTTTAGCAACAGCAAGACTCCCTAATCTTCCAGCACTACCAACCCCATAGATGCTTGTTCCCCCCGTAGGAGGAGTACCATTTGAATATTCTGAAGATACTGTGGGGTCTATCGGATTATTTACCCATTTTGCATAAGGAAAAGGGGGCACATCCTTGCCTCCTACCGCCCACGCTTTCCAGTCTGCTAAAGTACTCCCAGCAACAGCAAGTCTTAATCCACCATTGGCATAAGTTTCAAGAGCCGTAGCAACACCATGTCCATGCCATACAAGAAATACCTGCCCAGAACTCAAAGTAACGGGGCTTGCTAAAATACGACACATTGAAAACAAATCAGTCCCCGAAATATTGGTTTGTTGAGAAACGGTGTTAGTTCCCTGTAATGCACTTTCCGTATCTGCCTCATCAGGTGCAGTAGCGAATGCCATATTAGTAAGCTCGCCCCATGCGGCGGTATCAGAATCTATAATCCAGTCTGTTAGGTCATGCGTATATGTTGGTACTGCCATATATTATTTTTGGTTTATTATTTCGAAAAAACATTGTTTACAATACTTCTCAACTAAAGTTACTTTTAATTCTTCATTCACAATTAAAAATACGTGGACGTCATCACAACCACAATGAATACAATGCTTATGATTTCCTTTTGGTCTTTTTACTCTCACCATATTTTTATGTTATTTCGGCACCGCTAATG
>Ga0209431_10000345_pt1 | contig 38031 bp, 44 predicted proteins | sample RifCSP13_3_FD_184021 | JGI IMG/M metagenome (GOLD analysis project Ga0209431, IMG submission 184021) | Soil microbial communities from Rifle, Colorado - Rifle CSP2_sed 13_3 (SPAdes) (version 2) | ecosystem: Environmental > Terrestrial > Deep subsurface > Rock core/Sediment | place: Rifle... | reverse complement strand
ACAGAAAAAACGGCCAGCTGTACGAATACCTGAATCAGCTTGCGCGACGGATGCGGAATGTACGTGTGTGCTGCGGCGATTGGCTGCGCGTACTCCAACCCGCCGTAACCTGGGCTGGCGAGGAGGGTACTCAGCAACAAACCTGCGGGATATTTCTCGATCCACCATACTCGAGCGAGGCGGGACGCGACATGAACATTTACACGCACGATGACGGCGACGTAGCACACGCCGTCCGCGAATGGTGCATCGCCAACGAATCGAATGCACTTATGCGGATCGGACTGTGTGGCTACGCGGGCGAGGGTCACGACGAACTCGCCGCGCGCGGCTGGTCGAAATTTTCATGGAAATCGGACGGCGGCTACGCGTCAGCCAGCGCGAACGAAACGCGCGGCAAGGTCAATCGCCATCGCGAAACGATATGGTTCTCGCCGCATTGCCTGAAAGAGACCCAAAGCAAATTTGAACTGACCTAATGAGACAAACGCCAAATGTAACTGGAATGAAAACGCCACCCATTTCGAGTGGCGTCCCTGTTTTCATCATCTTACGTTCGGCATCCCCAGCAACTTGGCCTGCGGATTGATTTCTTTGACCTCGCGCGTAAACTCGAACGATGCACCGACGTACGGCACGCCGCGTACGATAGCGTGACCCAATTTCAGTGCGCCGAACTGCGTCAGGAATTGCAGAATCGCGCCGATGGCGGTCGCGAGATACGCGGCCTTCGGATCGAATCCCGGGATGAGCGTAGGCATATTCAGCACCTGCGTCACATACAACGCGACCAGAAGCAACAGACTTTCGCCCGCCTGAATCAGCGGCTCGTTCTCTGGTGTGACGATGCCTCGTAGTTTGCCGATGTTGTTGACCACCACGAACAGCGCGGCGAATCCAACCAGACCCGGCAACTGACCGAACAATTGTGTGAGTAATTCCATTTCGATTTCTCCTTATAGGAATGTGGACAAAAGCCACAACGCTAGCCCCAATAAAACCGGACTGCCGAACAGCGACACGCCGAACAGACCCAGGATGAACACGATCAACGCGGCGAGTCGGCAAATAAACGATCCGTTGATTTGCATTGTCTCATCACCTCCTCATCTCAAAATTCTCAACGCGAACGCAACGAATATCAGTCCCGCCATCGCCGCGCAGAATCCCAACACAATCTTCATCCTCCAGTCTGGCTCACTCCGAAACGCCAGCACCGATAGGAACCCCGCGAGAAACAGAACTACCATATAGAGCGTGGTCATGGATACGCCCCACCCACATGCCCGCCCTTCGGCTGTGTCGGTTGCACCGGCGGCGGTTGAGGCGGCGCGGAGGTTGCCGGGACTGAAGTAGGCGGAACAGACGTTGCTGGGACCGCGGTCGGCGGCTTGACCGTTGCCGGTATTGCTGTTGGCGGTTTTGCAGTCGGCGGAATCGCGGTCGCGGGAATCGGCGTTGGTGGGACTGGAGTCGGAGCTGCCAATTGAACTGTAGGCATTATGACGGAAGTCGGAACAATCGGTTCAGTTGGTTTGGCCAATTGAATCGTCGGAATCACACCTGACGTGGGAATCGCGAGCGCGGGAACAGTCGCGAGCGGCGCGCCAATCGAGAATGTAGAAGGTAACGTACTGCCTGCTGGTACGTTCGTCGCGAGAATCAGTGCCGTCGGTGTGATCGTCGCAGTTACCACCAAACGACTTACTGGCGTCCCAGTCCGTGGCGGCACAGTCAGCGTGGCAAGCGCGCGCGTGGGCGTGTCCACAAAGAAGATTGGCGCATGCTCCGTCGGATAAACTCCCGGCGTGCCAGGAACTATGACGTTGACCGGCGTACGCGTGGTCACAGCCGAGAACGGCAGAATGACCAGGAATACCATCGTCGCGATGCCCGCGCCGACCAGCGCGAACGCGGCATTAGTCGTCCACACATTGCGCCGCCGCTCGACGACAATCGTCACCGGAATACGCGCCAACAGCACGCGTCGCGCCCGCTGCCACTGATGCACCGCCAAGCCAATGCACAGGTAGACAATCACGAATGAGAGAGGTGTCAGAGCGATATCATTCATACTAAAGTTTCCAATAGATGTTTCCTATGTGGAGAGAATGAATAATGCCATGACCACATAGAAATGTCCAGGACGCTTCTTTGATTCCTCCAATCCACCGGTTGCCATCTTGTCTATGAAACAGGTATCGGAAGTAAACGGTCCTAATTACCGGATAAAGCAAGCGCCAGATATGCTGACCCACTTTCCAGGAAACTCTCTTTTTCCATCTCACAAAGCCAGACCGATCTTGATACGCGCGCGCCTCATCATTTACCATAATACACCCCAGTTCACTTTTCCAATTCCTGCAAACTTTTCGCCATTTGTCCGCGCGCGTCCGGGTCTGAAATGAGCATTGTCAGAATCACGGTCTGTTGCGTCAACAGCGCGGTCATGCGCTCGTGCTGGTCACCCAACCGATTCTGATTCTGCAACGACTGCTGCAATGCCGCGCTGACATTCTTCTCTATACCCATTTGCAATTCCCCGAACTCTTTGACAATCGTCACCGTTAGCGTATTAACCTCGCGCGTGAACAGGAACAACACAACCGCGAGCACAGGAATGCCCAGCGCGACGCCTTTATCGAGAATCGCGATTAAGAACGCATCCATATTTTACGACCGTTTGCCTTTGCGCGCAATAGTAGTCCTGGCATGATTGCGCTCACGAATCATCCGATCAAATTCCCCCAAGAGCCGCGCGTCGTAGTAACTTTTATCTTCCTGCATCTCCGCGAGCGCCTGAATCGCGGTGAACGCAGGCCGATAGGGTCGCTGTGCCGTCATCGCATCGAACGTGTCCGCAATGCGCACGATGCGCGCGCCGAGCGGAATCTGACCGTCGCGCAGTTTGTCCGGGTAGCCCGTGCCGTCCCAGTTCTCGTGATGATGAAGTAGAATCTCGAGTACCTCACGCTCATGCACCACCGGCGAAATTAGTTCGTAACCCATGATGGGATGCCGCTCGATCATCTCCCGTTCCGCGCGCGTGAGCGAACTAGGTTTATTAATCACGGAATCGGGAATGCCCAACTTGCCAATGTCGTGAATCAGCGCGCCCGCACAGAGAAATCGCAATTGAGCCTTCGGCAATCCGATCCGCTTTCCCAGCGCAACGGCCAAATTGGATACATGCTGACTATGTCCATGTAAGTAGTCGTCATGTATTTCCGTCATGTGACTCAAAACGGAGTAGAAACTCTCTGGAATCTTGCCGATGAGCTTGAGACGTGACTTCATTTACCTCTATGGCTTTTGCACCCAATGCACGTTGCCCCAGTCCTCTTTCCTCACGTAGACGATTCCCAGGTTATACACTTGCCCAACGTAAACTTCAGAGCCGACAAGGAACTCGAACTCATCCGACTGCGGATAACCCAAGCCATTCTTCTGCGCGAACTTGTAGAGCGCGCCATCCGTGTTAATGGGCATCCATGATCTTGCTTTAGCCTCGCGAATTGTTGCTTGCTCGACCGTCTCACCTGGAACTGGCTGTGCGGGCGGCGAGATGTAGACGAATTGGATGTAATACGATACGTGGTAATTGACCGGCAAGCCAATGCCTAGAACCTTGTCGCTCGGAATTCCCTTGTGCTCGACCCAGGTGAAGTACGGACCGCGCTCGCGTCCGGGACGCGAGCCATCCGGGAAAAACGTCGCGTTGCTGCCCTGAACGAATCGGATCGCGCCGCCTTCACGCGACGGCAGCCAATCCACAATATCTACAGTCCCATCGGATAGCATCGTGTCGAAATGAATCAGGCGACCCATCTGCGGAATGCCTCGTTCGTCAATGATGCCAACGTAAACCTGAACGTCATTCTTCCCTTCAGTCGGATCGAGACCGCGCACATAACGAACTTTGTAGCCATACGCGAAGCCACTGTCCACAATTTTGATCCAGGTTGCGCGCGGGTCGATTTCCACATTCATTTCATTCATCCCCTCATCTCAATATTCATACTCCAGCTCGAAAAATGCGCGCTTCCCACTTGCCGCTGCCCACCCATTTAGAGCTGCGTCTGTGTTCAAAGTGATGGTCGTCGAATTGGTTAGAATTGTTACGACACCGGGAACGGTTGAGCCGGTTCCGTTATTGAGATACCTGGCAATGATTTGCCTCGCGGCATAGTCAGCCCGGTTCGATGAAACCACCGGCGCAGTACAAGTAAAATTCGTAGAGTTGCTAGTACCACTAGTATTCTCTGAGTAATGGACATGGCAAATCTTTCCAATCACCCAGAAACGGTATTCGACGTTCGTCGGCTGGACACTAAAGCCCTGCGGATTCGCCGCAAAGTTGAACCAGCCCGGATAATCCGGAGGATCACAGTATGAAAATTGTATTGCAGTAATCGCCGCATTATCAACGACATAATCCGTATTGACAAAAACCGTAACGGTTGTGTTTCCACCTCCAAAAGTGGAATCGGTCGCACTGACGAAATATTTCGTGCCGGAGTTCGTGCATTTGATGCGCGTCCCTTTTCTGATGTATGCAGTGAAATCACCGACGACAGTGAACGTAGAAGCACTTGCATAGGTTCCAGTTCCCACGCCCAAGTTACGCCATGCCGGGACAGCAGAATCCTGCGTATGCAGAACATCTAAGATTCGCTTCAGCCGTTCAATCTCGCGCCACAATTCCTGTTCAGACTGCATTAAGACTCACTCCGCAAATTAATGTCTACACGCTCGACACTTCCAACGACTGTCACCACGATGGCATCGATTCGACAATCCACGGTCTCACCCAGGTAAACCGCCGTGATGTAATCCCCAAAGTTAAAATCGCGTCCGTAAACTTTCGTCGCATCGACCCATTTTGCGGAGAATAGATTGCGCGGCCGCCCCTCACGCAACGCCGCTTCTGCTGCGTCTTGCACCTGCGCGCTGGTCGTCACGTTGCGCGCGTCGGCGAAAACCTCACGGCGATTGAACGGCGATGCGCCGATGCGTCCGGTGTCGCTCGCGACCTGGATATCGCGTAAGGTATTCTCACCCTGGCCGCCAGCGTAAACGTAGGTCGTCTCTTGCCGCCAATCCGTGTAACGCGATACGTCCGCCAAGTCCCCGAATTCTAACGAGAAAATGACCGCGCCCGCTGCGCCGGATGGATAGCGGTGATCCAGTCCCCATTGCTGCAAGTTTGTTCTGAATTCACATTCCCAACCTTGATTCAGCGGCACGATCCCGAAGTAAACGGAACCCGATTCGCTTGTCTCGTGGCTTGCGTCCGAGATTTCCTGTAGAACGAGTAGGACATTGCGATACGCGAACGCTTTGCTGATGGAATTTCCCAACCCCACATCGGCCTGCACCGTCAACCCTCGCGACGAAAGATCACGCGAGGTATCACCGTTCAGATCCGTCGCGCCCGAGCCAATGTTTTGCCGTACGATCGCTTTCATCATGTCGTCGGCCTGGTCGGTCTTGTCTGCCTGCGCGCTCCCGGCGAAATAGGCCACGATGCGCGAATCCAGCAAATAGTTCAAATCCATGCCCGACATGACGAAATAGACCTGGTCATTTTCCGCTTTCTTTTCGACGTATCGCACGAATCCAACGAAATCGATGGCGCGTACGCCGTTCGCCGGCTTGCGCCAAATCACGATGCGTGTGTCCTGTTCAATCACCGTCTCGAATTCGAGCGTTATTCCCGGCAGGAAAGGCACCAGAGGTACAATCTTAAGCGCGTTGACTGGAACTTTGAGGGTGAACGCGCCTACGGCGTTGACCACTTTGGTATAGGACAGTTCCGCAAACTGTTCGATGAAGGCAATCGTCAGCCCGTTCGCCGGATGCAGAAACCAGATGGAAAATTCCGCGCCCACTCACATTCCCTCGTCGATGCTCAAGTACGCGTCGCGCCATTCTACTTTCGCGGTCGCGAAGAAAACCACGATATCGGAATCGGCGGCAACGCGCGCGTCCACGGTGATTGTCCCGCCGAGCCCGCTCGCGTTATCCGGCAGAACGGTTTTCGCCCCGTTGGTGTTGTAGCTGGCGGTGTATCCGACGCGATGCGTGCGCGCGGAATCGTCGTAGAGGTTCACGCTGTAGAATCCGCCGCCTTGGTCGATGATGTTCGCGTACATTCTTCCGCCGGCGTCAGTGTTGGATGGCGTGATGCCGGTGATGCTCGACCAGCCGCTCAACTGGTTGTTGTTATCATTCGTTTCCGTTGGCGTCGTGCCAGTCATCATGAGCGCGACTGTGTTCAGCCCATCCGCCGCGATGGGGTCAGGTTCCAGCGCCCACGTCGAAAAATCGGAACTGGGAATGAGCGGCGTGTAGGGGAACAGGTTGCCGCGCCAGTCACTCACGATGGACTTGTTACCGGCGGTCAGGTCGATGGTGACGGTCTCGCCGGCATTGATGTAGAGGTTGAACGTCATTGTTTTCGCGCTGTCCGTGTTCTCGATCCATTGCAATGTGCCAGGGCCGGTGAGGGTGAAAATAGGAAAGGACTCAAAATCACCATCAATGTCAATCCCAGTGGATGTTGGGCTTGATACAACTGCTGTCCCGGTGGTGTCAAAGCCCACGTAAAGATTCGCACCGAATAATCCGATAGCATAAACAAGCGGAGTACCCGGAAAATCAATATCCAACTGAGCCCAACTTGTTCCATTCCACACGGCAACACGGTCAGCCAGCGAAAGTCCTCCTGCAGAAGTGAAGAGTCCACCGGCATACAATAGTCCATCCGAAGAAACAGCCAGAGACCAACAAGCTGCGTTGACACCGGAGCCGAGAGGTGTCCAAACAACACCATTCCATTTCGCTATATTGTTGGCAGAAACACCGCCGATTGTTGCAAAGATTCCACTTGCGTAAATGGTTCCATCTGGATGCTCTGCAAACTTATAGACATCAACTGCATTTGTATTACCGACGCTAGCCCAAGTTGTCCCATTCCAAGAGGCAAGTCCATCCGTGTTGGCAACGCCGCCCATCGAGGTAAAATCTCCACCAGCATAAAGCGTTCCACTTTTTGCTATAAGAATTGCTCTCACGGCATTGTCCGCCCCGCCGGTTCCTAGAGCCGACCACGCACTGCCGTTCCAGCGAGCAATTCGGTTTGCCCCCACGCCGCCAATTGTGGTAAACGTTCCCCCGGCGTAAATGTCCCCCGTAGTTGGATGAACAGCCAGCGCGCGTGTCGAGCCATTCGGAGCAGTGCCAGTTGTATTCCAAGCTGCTCCATCCCAATAGTCCAAGCGATTGGTTAATCCCCCGGCATAAACTTTTCCATCTGGCCCGATTGCAATTGTAAGTACATTTGTTGCAAACCCCGCCGCTAAAGCCGACCACGTACTACCATCCCATTTCGCAATTCTATTTGCTGCTACGCCACCGATACTTGTAAATGCACCACCTACATATACATCGCCATTCGGAGCAATCGCCATAGTATAAATATCACCATTTGCCCCGCCGCCCATCGAATTCCATAGTCCGTTGATCTTCCCGGCGATATATGCCACGCTCAGGTTCTGATACGTGGCCAGGTTGGCGGATTGATCCGCGGCTCCATACCACAGCGGATCGTACGCCACGAGCCGCACGACCGCGTTCTGTTTCGTCTCTTCCGTCCCCACGTCCTGGGTCGTCGTGGACAACAGAAATACGTTCAACTCGCGAACCCGTTCGTTGAAAATAAAGCGAAATACGGACGGCGCGGGCGGATCATCCAGCGTCCGATTCCAACGCAATGCCTTCCACAAGCGCGCCCGCAACTCGTGCAACTCCGTGCGCGTTTTCGCGTTCAGTACGCCCGTGATCGTCACCACGCGCGGCTGAATCGAAATACTCTGCAAGAGTGCGCCAGGTTGCCGATACAAAACCTGGGTCTGATGCTGAATCGGCGGCAGTTCCCCACCATCGAAGAACCCGATGTCTACCGCATAATTCGGCGGCGCGAACTCGAACGTCCAACCATCCGGCGTAACGATCTCATAGCGTGGATTGTGAACGGTCGGGTTAGGCATGGTTCCACTTCCCGCCATAAAGATAAGTGGGATGAAAACGATCCAGTGCATAAATCCACCTCATGCTATCCCCCACCCTGCGCGAGCGACTTCATAATCCCGAAATCGGAAATTAACGTCGAGGTCGGCGCGAGCGAACTGATATTCAGGTTGTAATAATTGTTGGTGATCGCGCTGGAATTGACGAACGAACTCCCAGCACCCGCTCCCGCAAATGCCGGCATGAGTTGCGACGGGAAAAGCCCACCGCCGGGGAGATAGTTTTTCCACGGGTTCAAGTCCTGCAAACCAAGCGGTCGCAATACGCTGTCCAGTGCATATGCCAGAATCGTACCGAACGCGTTCACCACCGCCTGGAGCGGCGCGATGATCAAACGATCTGCTAGTGCCTGCAAGATGCCAACCGCTGTGTTGTAAACCTGCAACAGGAAATAGCCAACGTCTCTGGCCGCGTTCATTGCGTTGCCGATCACGAACCCAATGGCATCGCGGATATTGTTCGGTGACAGAAACGCGAACTGCGCGGCAATTTGGTCACGAATCCCAGTGACTAGATTAATGATGGCGTTCATCACCGCACCGCCAACGTTCAGCGCGTTGTTGAGCGCAGTCGTGATGGCGTTGACAATGCTTGTGCCGACCGCCGACCAATTCAAATTTTGGATTGCGGCAATCGCGTTGTTGAACGGCGCGAGCAGCGTGTTGAGGATACTTGTGGCTTGATTGGAGATCGCGGTCAGGATCGCGATTAGTCCAGCGACGACAGTATTCCGCAAAATGTCCCATGCGCCGCTGAAGATGAGTTGAATGCCTGACCAAATGCCACTCATCATCTCCTGCCAGTCCGCGCCGGCTGCTTCCATATCTCCGCTCAATATATCCAGCGCGACCTTGACGATGCCTTTAATCGCCGACCACGCCACGGTAAATATCCCCTCGATTTGCTTCCACGCGCCACCGATGATTTTCTCGATTTCCTCGTGATGGTCTTCAATGAATTTCTGAATCGTGGTGACGATGGGCTTGATGATCTTATCCCATATGAAATCCCAGGTCTGCTGAATCTTCGTTTTGATATTATCCCACGCCTTCGCGAGTTTCGGCTGAACCTCGTCTCGGAATTTGTCCAATTCCTTGAAAATCTTGATGAGGATCGGCGCGATGATTTTCCATGCATCCTCAATGAACTTGGAAATTTGCTTCCAGGTCTTCGCCGCGTCCGCCTGGGTCTTTTTCTGCGTATCGATGAGACCGAACAGGAATTCACCTAACTTTTCCAGAATCGGCTTGATAATCTTCCACGCGTCGGAAATCGCCTTCGAGATTTTCGGCCAGTTCTCCTGCACTAACTTAATGATATCGCGAATGAATGGTATCAAGTTTTTCTGAATCCATCGACCCATATCAATAAGCGCAGGTAGCGCTTCTTCGATAATCCACTTGCCGATATCGCGTAGAGCCTGATTCAACGCGGGCGCATGTTCCTTAACCCAGGTTGAAAATGCCGGCAGAATGTCCTTCGTGATCACGGTTGTCAAATCTTTCAGGATCAGCAGAATCGCTATGCCGATTTGATTCCAAATGCCCTCTAAACTCGCGCTTAAATCTCGTTGCGCGATTTGCAAATCAATCGCCGCTTTGACCTGTTCATCAGTTAGCTTCAATCCCTTTTCATCAACGATTTGCAAAGCTTGTTTGATATCTATGTCTTGATTTAAGAAATCATGGAACTTACCACCCGATTTGCCAAATAATTCCATTTCGAGTGCGCTTTTTGCTGTTCCATCCTTCATTTGTTTAAGCGAGGACTGAATCTCTGGCAGAACTTGCTCAAAGGTTTTCAGATTCCCTTTAGTGTCAAAAGCACTGATTCCTAGTTTCTTCAGGGACTGTTCAAAGGGAGTCAACTCTTTTTTGCCAGTTTTCAGACGGTCATTAGCGGCATCCAGTCCGCGAATAAAAAAACCGAATCCCGATGAACCTTCTTCAACGGTCAAGCCAACCCGCTTCATCAGGAACGCCCAACCGCCGGCTTGCTCCGCGTTCAAGCCAAATTTATCTCCAAGCGAATCTAAATCATTCGCAATAGAATTTGTTACATCCAAGCCAGTCTTTGCAGCAAGAGCAAAGCCAGCAACCGCCGCTGCCGCCGCCGTGATTCCAACCGTTAGCGCGCCCGCCGCAATCGTCGCGACGGTTGACAGACCTGAGCCCAGCGCGGTGGAGGCGCGCTCCATTACTGACATACCCGTCGCGCCTTCCTGGGTTTTGCCGGTCGCCTGGTCAACCCCGCGTATATACGCCGCGAGTCCGCGTTGGAAATCCGCGTCCCGTAGGACAGCCTCTAAACCTATCTGTTCGGTTGCCAATTTACCGTTTACCCTTCAGATTACTTTTTCTCAATTCATCCTCGGCTTGCTGCGCGTCCCAGGATTCCATCCGCTGCCGCGTACGCCGCGCTTGGATGGCGTACGCTTTATCCTCTGGATTCCATTGGTCGAACTCACTCAACGGTATTCCCAGTTCGTTGGCGAGACTGGCTTGCTCGAACCGTGCCGATGCTTTCCACTTGCTCAACCGCAACGGCAGTTTCTTTATTTCCATCCCGCCCCAGTGAACGTCGAAACGATGCCTCTACTTGGTCGAGCAAGTCCTCCGGCACGCCCGAGACGCGCATCACCCCGACCACCATCGCCTGGTAATCCGCCACGCTTCCCAGCACCTCGGTTTGCAAATAGTGCATTCGTTTTTCCATTGGGTCTTGGGGGATTGCGATGCCAGCGAATTCCTGCTGCTTTTCCCAATCCGTATCGCTCGGCAACTCGACCGAAATCCCGCGCAACAAAATCAGGCGCATCAAACTACGCTGCGATTCGTCGTTCCAAGTTGTAAGTTTCGTTTGGAATTCTGACCACGCCGCGCGGTCCGCCTCCGTTTCCAGCGTCGTCCCGTCGTGCGCGTGGATTTCGGAATTGCCCGCGAGGGATTTCACTTCGTAGGTTGGCGGTAGGGGCTTTTTCGCGTTGAGCGAGGACTGCAACGCGTCGATCAGGGTCGCGATGCCGTTGAACGTCACTTTGACGCCGCGACTCGTGGTATATGTCCCCGACCCGTTCGTACCGAAAAGGTCTGACATGATTTTGCTCTCCTATTGAATTCCTGCCGAGAGGGACACGCCCGGAGAGCAACCAGCGCGCCCCCTCGGACAGGCTCACAAACTTTATCCCGAAACGCGAATCACAACGCGAATCTCGGATTACCCCGAAACGCGGATTACGACGCCGGTTCCGCCTTGCACTTCGCCAACCGCGAACGCCGTATTCTCATCGATTGCTACAACCGCATTCAGACCCAGGTTCGTCGGGGTCGTGATGCGTTCCCAGGATATCCCGCCGTCGAGGGTGCGGTGAATCGTTCCCACCGGCGCGCTCGTGTTGTGGATCATAAACCCGACCAGTTCATTCTCCGGCGCAAAGTCCGCGTCGCGCACCGTGCCAGTGGTTCCCTGGCCGGTAAATATGACGCTCGTCCACGTATCGCCGCCGTCGAGTGATTTCCACAATCCATCGCCGCTCGCGCCGACGATCAGCATGTCCTTCGACAGCGTTTCGAGCGCGAAAAGATTGTCCGCGGATGATGGGGACGTAACCGCGCTCCAGTTATCGCCGCCGTCAATGGTCTTGATGATGGTGTCCGTATTGCCAACGGCGTAACCGTTTAGCACGTCGAAGAACGACACGGCGTTCAACGGACGCGCCAAGCTCGCCGTCAGTGCGCTAGCTTGCGAAGCCCAACTCGCGCCGCCGTCACTGGAAAAATACACGCGGCCGTGACTCGTCGCGAACCAGATGTGCGACTTGTCCAGCGCGAACAGCGCGGCGGAATGGGTCGCGCCTTCCCAGGCCGTTGCGCCGACCGTGACGGTCGTCCACGTCGCGGCGTCGTTATCCGAGTACGCGACTTGTGCATTCCCGGCCTTTTGACCGCTCGCCACTAACAGGCGATACGTATCCTTGTCCACCTGGAAACGCACCGCCGAGAGAATGTCGCCACCAGTAAACGGTGATGGCACCGCGCCGGTCGCGTTCGCCCAGGTCGAACCCTTGTCCGTGGTGAGCCACACGTCCGCATCGCTCGGCGGCGAAGCAACTCCGCCGTCTGTGACAATGAAGCCGTTGTCGTCGCGCTCGACCGTTGGACCGCAGTCGCCGGCGCACTCATCGAGCATGTCGAAAACGATGTCATTCAGCGCGCGCGTTTCCGCAATCGTCTGGCGCACCGCCGTGATCTCGCGAATCTCGTAAATGCCCCAGTAGGACAGGTCGAGTACGCGCAAAACCTTGTCATCCGTTTCCATCTTGACGAGGTTCTGACGATTGCGATTCGTCACACGGGCATGATGCGCGATAGTTCCCCGAACATAGTTCGGGAAAATCCCGGCTTTGCCGCAGTTGCGCGTCATGGCGTAGAGCGCAAACGTGCAATTCTTCAGACGGTCGATCACGTCCGATTCCGGGAACATCAGCGCGGTGATATTGCTCGTCGCGAGCGCGGGCGCGGCGCGCGTCGAGCCGATGATGCGGGCGAGCCCATCCGTGCCGCGACAGTAGATCGGCGTCTGGTCACCGACGGGCGCGGGCAAGTCTCCCAGGTCGGCGCATCCGAAATACTCTGGCGCGGCGTCCGGGGAGAGTTGCAGGAATAGACTGCCCTCTGAAGATTTCAATGGTTCCGACATCGTAGCCTCCTCTACTTGATTCTGTGTCCGCTTTTTTCAGCGGCGATGGATAGTGCCTTTTCGATCGCGCGTGTATAGCGCGGCTGCCACTTTTTTGCAATCACTCTGGTAAAGTTTCTCGCTTTCGTCCCAGGATGCCTGACCTCTTTCGCGAATACCGGGTTCTTACCGGGCGATCCAGAGGTAGATTGAATCACGCCGACCTGGGTCTTCGGCTTGCCACCCGTTTTGAAAAACAATTGCTTGCCGCGTTTCCTGGGCCGAATGATATGTTTGCGCGTACCCTTTTCAACGTAACCGAAAATCTCGTCAGTCGTTGTGACCGAGGTCTGAACCTCACCACCTCCCAATCTGACCTCGCTCTCGAATTTCGGTCGATGCTTCCACGTCTCAACCGTCTTGATGTAATCAAGCAGCACGTCGCGGCGAATTTGCTCTGCGGCGGCGCGCACCTCGTCGCGGAAAATAGATGACTTAAATTTCGTCTTCGGCATGATGGCTCTAACCGCAATCATGCCTTTTCAATCCAATGCCATGTGCCAATGTGATTGCGATCCTGATCATCAAATCCGCAATCCTCAATTGGCATTATGCCACCTTGAGGTGGGAATATACATAACGCCACACTCCCTTTACTATCCAAAACATCAACTACAATTGCTGCAAGATGTTTTATACCACGTCCATCATGGTAATTTTTGACATAATGAACCATTCGACCGACTGTTAATCCTTCCATAGAATTCCTTTCACGCGAATGCCATCCCGCGCTGGAGTCTCATCGCGTTGGCAAACCGCCACGCAATCCACGCGCCATCGGACAATCCGAAGTCACAGTTCAGCCGTTCACTGGTCAGCGTCCCCGGTATCACGCGGTCGCGCGTCCACGCGTCGTTGGCGAATCCGCATCCACACGGTGGATTCGGCATCTTGGAATGCGCGAGCCGCACGACGGCATCCTCGGCTTGCAAGGTCATCGGATTGAGACCAGCTTTATAGTTCAGTCTTACGAGAGTTGGATTTTCACAGTAGCATGTCAGACAATCGGCTGTCCATGCTTCGCCGGAGAACGTCGCTGGCAAAACGTCCAACGTCCCCACCTCGCGATTGACGATATATTCGCACGCCGTCACGGAATACTCACCGCACGTTCCGCAGCACCCCGCGCAATCGCAATCGCACGTCACGGTCTGGCGGTGCGGCCAAATCAAGCCCGCCTGAATCGATGGGTCATTGTAGACTCGTTTCACATCCACGGTCGCAGTGTAAATCGTCGCATCGTTGTAATCCCAACCGTCGCTCGGATTGTTGAAATTCTCCGGCTTAATGAGGCGACACCAGGGAATCTGGATCGTGACGTTGCCGCCCGAAATCGAAACGTCACTGGGAACGATTTCGCGATTGCTCCCCGCGTAGTAGACTCTGATTTCCGATTCATCCGTGACCGTCGTCGCAACCGTAACAGACGCTGGGTCAGCCGCGTAATTGACCGCCGTTGCGCTCGCGACGACCGACGTATTGCGAAATCCCACGTCAAGCAACTTGCCCCAGCGCGTGTGTACGGGGAACGAATAGTATTGCTGCTCGTCGGTGAACCAACGCGGGCAAAGCGGATAGCCCGTGACGCGTTCGATTTCCTCCTGCGCCTCGGCGAGATAGCGCGCGATGCGCTTGCGCTGGTTCTCCGTCCAAATCGGATTGCATCCATCCGCTGGCGTTCCGTCGTTCAAGCCCCAGAACTGATTCTCATCCAGTTCGAGAATTTCCGCATAACGCGGGAGCGATATGCACGCGCTGGGTAACGCGAGCGGAATAACCGTTGAGACCCCGCCGCCCGTTCCGCCCGAAATGTCCTGTTCGATGCGAAACGTATCGCCGTTGTAGACGAACTCGACCCAGTAGTTGTAGGTTAGCCCCTGCGCGGGATCGGTGAACGTGTACTCGTAGTTTCCGACAGAGATATTGGTCAACGCCTGACCCGCTGCGACCACGACCGCGAGGTTATCCGTACGGCGCACGCCATAGGTTGCCGTTGGATCACGCAACACGACCGAAGTCGCGTTCGTCAGAATCGCGCCAACTCGCAGAGTGAAATGGATTGCCGTTGTACTCACGAGGTATGAATCTCCGTGATTTCAGCATTGAGCGTCACAATCGTGCCCGGTATTTCCGACACAACCTGCCATTTGTAATCTGCCGGGTCTGCGCCCGCTGCCGTAATGTGGATTTGCAACTCACCTAGCGTGTTCGTATGCGCCGCCGTCAGAGCCAGTTTATACAATCCCTTCGCGTTGACCGCATCGATTTCCGTAACAGTCGGCGTGATCAGACCCGGCGCGGCTCCAGCTTTGCTGGCGTAGATGGTCAGCCCGCCGGCGAGTCCGGTTTTGCCGGTGATGTGATCGGTTGAATCAATGACGAGCACCGTAATATCGATTGCGGTAGATTGTTTGAGATACCCTTCCATTAGCTCGGACTCCGTGACCCCACACGCCTTTGCAATGTGCGCCGCATTAGAATCACCCCGGCACCAGTCGAGGTGAGAGTTACCGGATAGCCGGTCAGACCATACACACCATTTGCCAAATTGAGCGCACGCGAGGTCAATAGTGAGTTTGGTTGACCTACGAGTGCATAAACACCTGGCTCTACGTTGAGCGCGCGCTCGGCTATCAGTTGCGCAATCTTTCCATCCAGCGTATACATTCCCAGGTTCACCGCGAGGGTCCGCGCGATGAGCAATGCGGCGTTCTGCCCGGCGATAGTGTACGCGCCCGGCTCGGCGTTCATCGAGAATGCCCCAGGCGTCCCAATCGTGAATTCTGCCGCAAAGCCGGTGAGTCCATACGCGCCCAGGAGCGCGGCGAGTTGCTTGTCCTGCAACAACGTGGCAATCTTTCCATCCAGCACGTAACTCCCCGCGCTCGCGTTCGTCATTCGCGCGACGAGCAACTCAGCCAACTGCCCGGCGAGACTATATACACCTGGGTCTTCAGATAACAACCGATCCGCGAGCGTTCCCGCCGCCGCGCCAGAGTCTACGTATGACCCCGCCGCGAGGTTAGCCATGTAGGTGCGGAGGAAGGTCGCGTCCTGTCCGCTAATGACGAACGATCCCGCCGCAACGTTAAGGTTGTAACCCTTTGACAGCGTTGCCGCCTGTCCAGTCTTGGTATATGCACCCGCCGCGAGGTTGAGCAAACTTGCTTTCAACGTGGTCGCCGCCACGCCGCCGAGTGCGAAACTGCCCGCGGCAATGTTGAGCGTGTAACCCGTTGATGCCAGCGCGACAGAGAACGCAATCAGGGCTCGCTCTTTCACGGTCGGTGATCCGCCCGCCTTCTGCCAGTCGAAATTAATTGCCCGCGCCGCTCCACTCGTCAGCGAGCGCAACGACATTAGGTGAAAAATGCCAAAGTTCGTGTTGGAATTATTTACATTGTCCGGCGCATCATCACCGTAGTTCGGGTCGCTGACCAATCCGCCGCCATCGGGATTGATTTGCAGGCGCGACACCACGCTGTCGGTCGTGAGGGGAGCGACCAGCGCGTTCGCCAGGATAACCCAATTGCCCGTCGCGCTCGGATTAGGCGAGAGCGTCTCGACGGTCGTCCACGATGGCGATGTGGCAGGCGTTGATGTTCCAGCAGTGTACGCCGCCGCGCTTTGCGCGAACTTTGACAGGTTCAGCGCGAAAATCCGGGATGAGATAACCGACGTACTCGCCGCCGATTGCGTTTGCAACGTGAACGTGTGCGATGCGTTGGTTGGAACGAACGCAACCCAGTACCCCACTGAGAACTGGTCGTCGGTATCCTTTGACAATCGACTGTCTGCACCGTAGTAAGTCGGACCGACTGAGTCCTCGATACGCAGAGAATGCGCCACACTCGCTGCACCGACGACGCTGACCGCGTGGCCGATGAGCAGCCAGCGATCCGACCCATTCGCCGTAAGTGTGACCGTCGCACGATTGGTGTAAGTCGCCGCATCAGCACCGTCTGTGGTGATTTCATTCCACTTAAAATCCGTGTTCTCAACGAAGTCATCGCTCAGCTTGATGGCGATGATGCGCGAGAACTGGTGCGTCATTACATTTGTGCCGTCTGAATTGTTAAACTGCAACTTCACCAATTCGGTCGTGCCGGGCTGCGTGAAGCGGTAGAGATATAATTGCGTCAACCGTACGTCCGTTGCCGTCATTTCCGTTGCCGAGACCGCATCGGTAAATTCGGTCGGTGTCGTGCCATGCACCAAGCGCGTGCCCGCCAACTGGGTTGATGTGCCTTTCATACTGATTATGGCAACGATGAGATATTCCTTGTTCGCGGTGAAACTACCCGCCGCGATGGTCGCGCCATCAACCCAGGTCGCGCTATTCGCTGTGTTCTCGGTTACGTTGACATTATCAAGGACTTGAGCATCAGCCATCTAAACTGATGGACCTAATCCGGTGATTTCCGTTTTGAGCGGAATCGGGTCAATGAGCATTTCGTAATGCTTGCGTTGGCAGACCTGGCATTGCCGCACGGTCATCGTTGCACCTTGCACCTTGTCTTCACGCTGCTCGATCACCGCGAGGTTATCGGGATTCTTGCAACACTCATTGACTTCGCTCATTTCCATCTCCCTTTATGCCAGGGTGAAGATCGTCCCAGGATTCGTATTGTTGAACTTGGCGGTAAATGTCTCGCCGTTATTGAGCGTGACCGTCGAGCCGTAGTCCCACCACGCGATCACTGGCCGTGTGCCCGCCGCGCCAGCGGTGATATTGTAGAGAACTACATAGCGGAAATTTGCCATCGCCGCCGGTCCCGCGGTCCACACCACCTGATTTGCGGCGAGCGTATACGTGCCGCCAGATTGCGAGTTGGTCGTGATGGTTACGCTCTCGCCATCTTCAGTATAGCCGTTGCCGGACGCAATTTCATTAATGTTGGAAGTGGCGATTAACTGATTAGGTGATGGAGTCGTATTCACATCGGCATCAGCGGCGTTGGGCGGTGTGGGTGCGCCGGGAACGAACAGCGACAGTTTGAGTGTATTGGTTGAGAGGTTGTGTACGCCATTCGCCAAATCCTCGACGAACTGGTTAAATTTATTGTAGGTTGCCATTGGTGATTACTCCTTCTCTAACTTTTGCAGTAGAGTCTGTGCGCCGGCGATTGCAAGCCACCATTCCCAATGATTGATAATAACTGCGCCCAGCAAAGCCAGCCAAAATCCGATGCACAACGGACATTGGACTCCGCGCGCGACCCAGTGCGATTGCTCGAAATGCGCGAACTTGCCAATGACCCAACCGCGCGATCGCGCAAACACGTCGAACAATCCGTCTTCGAGCGCGATCATTCGCGCCACGCGATACACCGCGAGCGCGGCGATGATGAACTCTATCACGCCGCAACCTTTTTTCGCGCGCGTATCGCCGTGACTTTTTCCTTGACGATCTCAGGCGGCGGAGTCGGCGCGAGCGGAACTGGCATCACCGGCGGAGCGACCTGCACCCGCCGCCACATCCCAGTCGATTCGAGAATCGTCACATCCTCCGGCAGCGCGTCCACGAATTTGAACTCGGCCATCAGTCCACCAGAATATGGATGTTTATTGGCGTAATACGTTACGGGCGCGGCGCGCGTGCCGATGAACTGCATCCGCACAAAACCATTTTTCTGTGCCTGGGACGCGGACACGCTCGCGCTCACCGCCTGGATCGAATTGCGCGCCTTGACGTTTCCGCCACAACAGGGAGTCATAGCCTTCTTTCCTCCGATGAAATCCTGATAACGGGACTTTATTTCCTTGACCAGTTCCGCGTGGCTCGGGCGCGCCTTGATGCTCCGCCGCCCGGCGAAATGACGATAGGTGACGAGAATTCGGTTGAGCGGCGTACCGCAGAATCCCTGCGTACCACAGCGCAAAAAGAAATCCCAATCCTCGAAGCCGATCATGGTCTCGTCGAACTGAATCGCGCGTGCGTCTTCTGTTGCAATCAGCACGCTGACGATGTGCTGCCCGCGCTTGAACCACGCGTGCGCGTCGTACTCCGGCGCGTCGAAATCCTGGGTCGTGCCGTCGGGCTTGACAACGTGCCAACCCGAGTAAACGTAACTCGTTTTGTTCTTGGCATATTCGGCGAGCATCAGCGTCAGCGCATCTGGATTGAGAATATCATCCGCATCGAGGAAAAAGACGAACGGCGCGCGAGCATATTTCAATCCGAGGTTACGCGCGCCGCCTGCGCCCAATTTCTTCGGCGCGGCAACGATGCGCGCGTACGGCGCGCCGGGGATTCGCTCGACCTCCTCACCGCTATCATTGACCACAATCGCTTCCCAATTCTGGAACGTCTGTGCGACGAGCGAATCGAGCGCATCAATCACGTAACGTGTGTGACCTTCGCCGAGCGGAATAATAACCGAAATCAGAGGATTCTCGCGATGGTAGACCTTCGGGCTTTCGACGGGCGCGGCGAACGGGATTGCGATATTACTGGGAATCCCCAACTGATTCGCGCGCAGTCGTTGCATCCCATCTTGGGCATTGTGCGCAGTCGCCCAGGGGAAATCCGCCGTCCAATCACCGTCAATATCTGGATAGGTTTTTCGCTCTGTTGCGCTCTTACCATCTGCGCGGAATCGCCATAGAATCGTTGTCTCTTCCGTGACTTTCATCGCGCGAAATCCGAACGAGGTCGCGCGACACCATAACTCCGAATCTTCGGCGCGCCACATCCGCTCGCGGTAGCCGCCGACCTGGGTCAGAACCTCACGACGTAGCATCGCGGCGTAGTGTAGCTGATTCAGGTGCGCCATTTGCGCGAGATAGTTGAAATGAACTGGGAAGGGATTCTTTTGCCGCGTCTGTCCATCCTCGGAAATCAGGTCGAGCGAGCCGTAGGCGATGTGCAAATTCGGATCGCGGTCGAGCGCGTCGGTCAAGAGCCTGAGCGCGTCGAGCGGTAACTGGTCGTCCGCATCGAGGTGGATGATGTATTTGCCGTTCGAGTTAGCGAATCCATAGTTGCGTGCGCGCGAGAGTTTCAGATTTTCGTCAGAGCGCAAGGAAATAAATCGTTTGTCCTTCCGCGCCCATTCCTTCGCAACCTTCGGCGTCTCATCCGCGCTCGCATCGTCCACCATGAGACATTCCCAATCCGTGAACGATTGCGCCGCAACGGAAGTCAGTGCATCCGGGAGATATTTGGCGAGGTTGTGGCAAGTGACGATAATCGAGACCTGGGGCTTAACGCGAAATCCGCGTAGAACCTCGGCATAGAGCATCGCGTACTGCTCGATCTTATCGCGCCACTGCCAGCGCGCTTCTACGTCCGCGCGCGCGTTCTCGGATAGCCGCTTGCGCTCGGCGAAACATTTGCGAACGCAATCCGCCAGCGCGTCGTAGTCTCCATAGTCCGCGAGATAGCCGGTCTCACCCTCGCGAATGATTTCGCGCTGACCGCCGTACCGCCAACCAGCAACAGGAACGCCGCTGGCTAATGCCTCCAGCGTGCCGATGCCGAACGTTTCCCGCGCGGTCGCGAGATAAACGCCGGCGTTTTGGACGTAAGGTTTCATTTGCGAGTACGGCAAGCGTCCGATGGTCTTGACGTTCGCGAAGGACTTGTTGCCGAGCGTCGAAAAGAACTGCACATCGGTCGTTCTCTCCGCGAGGTGAAACATCTCGTTCGGATCGCTCACCGCATCGTAACGCGGTTTGTTCCATAGAACGTAGCCGCCGTGATCCTGGGTCGGCTGCCACTCGGAAACCTCGACGCCGTGATGGATCGTTCGCACATCCTTGAGAATCCCACGGGAATACGCTAGTCTGACCCATTCGCTCGGCACGGTCACAGCGTCCGCGCAGACCAGCGTATCGATAACGTGCCGATTCCAATTCTCTTCGCTGTTCCACCACTTGTAATCCGACCAGTACATCCCGTGTGAGTGGGAAACGAACGGCGCGCCGGGTTTCAGCGGTCGCAATGTGCCATGTCCCGCCGTAATCTCGGCCTGCGCGATATCATCGACCAGCTCGACTCCAAACTCCAACAGGTATCTCTGCTGCGCCTCGACCACACGGCGGATTCCGCCATCGCCCGTGTCCTCTTTCGTGAAATGCGGTTCGAGAAAAAGTTTCACAGTCTGATTGCCTCACAGCCGATTACTGGATAGTCATGCTGAACAATTTCCCTGAATTCAATTCCGTTCCAGCCCTGCCCCAACAATTCAATGAAACTCTCACGCGTGAAACCATTCAGGTGTGGATTGCGCTCGCTCCCGTAGATATAGCGCATACATTTTACTGAATCGCTTTGGGCAAATTGTCTCACAGTCATTTCGATGTCCGGGAAATCAATCAGTAATCTCCCGCCTGGAACTAGAACTCGTCTGGCTTCCGAGACAATTCGCCGCGCGGTTTCTGGTGTAAAATGCTCGATGGCCTGAATCATCACGATTTCTTCTACATCCAGCCACGGCCATGGAAACCGAGTTACGTCAACTTGTTCATCAATGAAATTTGTTTTCGGAAATCCGATAATGCGGTTCTGGTAATAGTGTGCCAAGTCAGTCGGATAATAATCTATGACGTTGCCATTCACGATACAGCCCACTCGATCTACATTGACGTAACCGAGTAGGTATACATCACCGCAACATAGATGCAGTTTCATAATCGCGAGCGAGCGACTTTCGTCAGTTCATCCGTGCGCCAGATTCCGAAATGCCAGATCGGTTCGCGAAACTCGCCGGCGTCTTGACCGAAACGCATCGGTACGGCAATCGTTGGACCGTCCTTCATCCGAAATCGCTCACCTGCAATCATCTCCGCGTGTCCCAACTCATTCGCGCGCGCCGGTTTTTCCAAGTCTCCATACGTATCCCAGAATCGCCGATGATACAGATGAAATCCGACGCTACAAATGTAGGAATCCTTGCTGCGGGCTTTGTCGATACGCCACCAATGCATCCCGTCACATTTTACCAAGTCCGCGCTCGTTTCTGGGTCTTCTCCCAAGCTTCCCCAGAATGCCAACCGCGAGAATCGCACGCATCCTATTTCGGGATGGGTCAGTAGCAAATCTACATCGGGTGTAATGTCGAATGGAAAACGCGGACACATATCATCGACCGCCATAACCCAGATTTCGCCACCATGATGCGCGCAGGAATTTATCATCCAGGACGGATTGCCCACGGTCTCAATCGTCAATTCCTGCCCGTCCGCAATCTTCTGAAAATACTGAAAGTCGTTCGGATTGCTTCCACCATCCGCGATGTGGAATTTCACCTTGCCCGCATACTGAATTTGTTTGCACGCGCTCAGCGTCATGGCAGCATACCAGGGACGGCGGCAGGTCAGAATGCAAATCGTCAAGTCAGGATAGATCATACCTCGCGCCGAAAAATCTGCAAATTCTTTTCGAGCCAATGGGTCGCCATGTGCGTATGTGTCCACATCTCGACCAGTCTCAGCGTTTCCGCCTGCGCGTACCGCAGACCGCGTGATAACATTCGCTCGCGCCAGTATTCCGGCTCCTGGCAGTTGTAGTGATTGTATCCGACCTGGCCAGGAATCGCGGCGGTGAGAATGAGCCTCCCACCTAACTTGACGTGCTTCGCCAGCGTATCGCAAAACACGTTCGCGAACTCGGGTTGAATGTGTTCCGCAACTTCAATCGATGTAACCAAATCGAACTGCCAACCCCAATCGAACGGATAGCTCAAATCGTGTTGACGAATCCATTCCGAATCGTTCGGCAACAGGTCGACCCCGTGCGCCTTGATGCCGAGCTGCCGTGCGAGCCTGACCATCGCGCCTGTCCCACAACCCACGTCGAGGTAGGAAACTGGCTCGCCGAACGCGGCGAACACCGCCATAATCGCGAGGCGGTTGCCGCCATCGAATTCCTTCAGACCCTCAAGCCAGGTCTGTTGCTCTAGCGTAGTTTCCAACATGCCATTCCCAGGTATGCCTCAATCCATTTTCGAGGCGCGTTAGCGGCTGCCAACCGGTGCGCTGGATGCGATGCGTTTCGAGGACGCTGTGCTGTGCTTCGCCGACCTTACTTGCGCGATGCAGAAACTCATTCGGCTTGCCCGCGATCTGCGCCAATATCTCGCACACTCGATTGACGCTCGTTCCCTTCCCAGTCCCGCAATTGAATGTTCCGTGCATCTTCAATCCACCGACATTTAAGTTTGCCCGTGCGATGTCTTTGACGAAGATGAAATCGCGCGTCTGTTCGCCATCGCCATTGATGGCAAAGTCTGACTCCTCACCGTTCAGGAACCGGATACAGTGAGGAATGAGTTGGTTCTCGCCAACCGGGGCTTGGCGCGGACCGTAGACATTGCCATAACGCAGGATGGTATAGCTGACTCCGGAATTCTTGATGTACATTTCTGCGGCTAGTTTCGCGATGCCGTAAGGCAGGTTCGGTCGATAGTCTCCATCGTCCTCGAAGAAAGGCGGGCGAGCATCTGGTGCATAGACCGCGCTGGTTGAGGCGAAGACCAAGTGCGCGCCGAGTTTCTTCGCCAGCATGATCATTCGCAGAGTTCCCAGGATATTGACTTCCGCATCGAACTCCGGGTCGTCGATGCTCCTACGCAGGCTAGGTTGCGCGGCTTGATGGAAGATGATGTCGATCTGGTGATCGCGCGCAAGGGTCGGCACATCTATCTCATCCAGAATTGAGGCACAGTAGAACTGTGTCGCGGCGGGAACGTTCTCGCGATAACCGTTGGATAGATCGTCGACGACGATAACCTTATGCCCCGCGCGCAAAAGCTCATCCGCGATGTGCGAGCCGATAAAGCCCGCGCCGCCTGTGACCAGTGTATTCATTTGCTCTCCGATCCTGGGATGGTAACAGAACCCATCCCAGGATGACAAACTCAAAACCGTTACGCTTGCGGACTGTAGTAACTCGGAGGCGTCTGCGGACTGTAGCCACCGCCATCCACATAGTACGTTCCGCTCGGATCCCAGTCGCGCTCATGGACAACCGGCGTATAGCGGATGCTGGTCAGCCGACCCGCGATCATCGGCGTGAGCAACAACAAACGCGGCTCGGTTTTCGCCATGAGTTGGACGCACCAGTTGTTCGGTGGTTTACGATGCCATGCGAAGCGACCGCCGTCTGACACGTCGAAGAACCCGCCGGGTGCGAACGCCTGCGCCGCCGCTTGGAAACCGTTCGGCGAGGAGTAATCAAAATACTCCAAGTACGTTACCGGCGTGTTTCCCAAAACCTTCAGCGGCACGACGTAGATTTGCGAGGAGTAAACGCCCGCGCCGACGTTGGTCTCAGCAATCGCATCATCCTGAACTACGGGAACTTTCTCGCCGTCAATTAGGAGGTACGATCCCGCGCGCATCTGGTCGCGCAGGTTGACCGAATCGGTCGCGTCCACAACCGACGTTCCGCCCGCGCTGTCCGTGCAGCGGTAGGTATAGTACGAACACGGCCAGCACTCGGTGATGAGGTAGAACAGCGTCGGGCGCATCGCGAGTGCCCAGGATGCTGGGGACAATCCCATCCGATCCGCGCGGTCTCTCAGCTCGCGCATCATCCACGTCAAGTCCTGCACCATTGTCGTGCAGGCCGTTCCGACGTTGAGGTTGCCGAAACTCTTAACGTAGGAATCCGCCGCCGGGCAAACAACACCGGTCACCGCGTCGCGATAACCACTGTTGATGAGAATGTCCAACCCGTAGAATTCCATGTAGCCGTTGTTGAGCGTGTTGTTGGTTGGATTCCCGGTGTAGATTTGCGGAGCAAAGTCGCGTGACCAAATCGTACCGAACTCGAACAGTCCCTTCGCGATGTCGTTCCCGACTGGATTCCCCATTCCTGGAATCGTCGGCACGTTTGGATTTCCCTCATCGAACGGATTGTTCATTAGTTGCAAGTCCAGGTGATCTCCGCGATCCTGGATTTTGCCGAACGCATCCAGTTCGAAGACGCGCGTCTGACGCGAGTATCGCCCGAATACGAACTGATGCATACACAGTTTCGACAAGCCCGCGTACGGCGGATCATCGCACGGTCCAACTGGCTCGCTGCCGGTCGAATCCGTGACGCCGGTGAAAATGCCGTAAAGCGGATTTACCGTGTTCGCGGATTTCGTCGGCAGGATAGATTGCAAGCCGCGAATCGGGAGAACCATCGCGGAGAAGATTGGCTTCTCCAACGCAAAGTGGGAGAACAATCCGCCGCGTCCGTGCCCCATGATCGCGTTGGGCGTCGCGGATGGCACATTGCGCTGCACGCTGCCGCCATTCGATTCCTGGATGAGCGCGCGGGCGAGTTGTTTATAATCAACGTCCATTGTCAAACCTCCTCAGATAGATGATGGCTCTCCGTGAGTTCTTTCACTTCGTAGGATTTTCGGGCTGACCCAAGACCATTTGATTGACGAAGGTCTCGAAGTAACTTTTCTTCGGGTCGTCGTGCGGTTTCTTGTTCGCGTCGCGTGTAACAGTTGACGCGGCTTGGCTCGCGCGGAACCCGCGCGGGGTCTCGCCTTCCAATTCCTTCAACCGCGCATCGACCGCGTTGATGGCCTGCTGAACGGTTTTCGATTCCTCGACCGCCGCGCCCATCTGCTTCGCCATGTCCGCGAGCATCGTTTGCATCTGCGCCATCTGCTCGACCATCGTTTTGATTTCCTCAGCGGACATGGCGCGCTTGACGATTTCCGCGATGAGTTTTTCTTCATCCACGTCGCGCGTCACCATATTCTGCGCGGCGCGGTTGGCGGTATCGGCGCGGTCTTTGAACGGTTCGGCATTATCCTTGCCAACCAGCTTGACGAGCGCCTCGTAAACTTCTTTTCTCATTCTCTTCACCTCCTGGGTTACGCCGATGGACGTGAGTAAGGAACTCGCTCGATCCACCGGCACAATCGAGATTTCGATATTTTCGCCTTTGGTGTAAACGGGAATCTTCACGCCGCGCGCCACTTCGATGAACGTAGGTTTCTCAAGTGGATCGAATCCAATCGAGGTCGCCCAATCCTGGGAATCCTTTTCGAGCGCGTCCATCGCGGCGCGGGCGAGGTCGGTCTCATCGAACGTTCCCGCCGCGAGGTAGAGCGCGTCGTCGCGCGCGAGATAATCCGCCTGACCGAAACGAATCAAATCGCCCTGATGGTAGAATCGCAGTTCGGGATATTCCTTCGTCTCCTCGGCGCGCGCGATGAACGAATCGAACAGCGCGCGCGAATCGATCTGACCATCGCGATTTAGCGCGGCGGTTGCGGCGATGGCAAGCCAACGCGCTTTGCCATCCTTCTGACGAATGACCGTTACGCTCCGCGATTCACTCGATGGGATGGGGATTTCGATTCTCTCTCCCAGCGTCACGGAATCATCCGCGCCGAGGGTCACGTTGACGCGCCAGATTCTGCCCTGACCCGAACAGAGCAGATACATTTCGCTGCCTTCGTGGTACAGGTCGATGGGGTCGAGCACGGTCTCTGGGTCACGTTCAGTGCCTGGAGGATAGAGAGTCCCGTAAATTTTATCTTGTAGGTCACTCATGGAAATAGCGCGCTCGGTTAGGTGTGGCTCGAATACTGCGCGGACTTGCTCGAATAGTTTTCGGAATGGATTCATTGCACCTCGCTGTTCTTTTTCATGCCACTCGCCCGCGTCGTTCTGCTCGTACTGTGTCTTGATGGCACTCCACGCAATCGCCATCGCGCAGGACTCGCGATCCTCGCGCTCGGCACACGTGCCGTCGTACGCCGAGTTGAACGCGGCGACGCCAATTTCAATCGCATGGTCCGGCAGTTTCTCGAACGCGGCCGGTGGTTCCGATACGGTGTATGGCATAGTTCCTCCAAAAACAAAAGACGCCGAGAGATCGTAACGCTCTCGGCGTCCTGGGCTTGCGCTATCAGCGCGTATTCAGTTCGCAGGTCAAAAGACTAAATTTGAGAATAGGTCAGTGCGGCCAAATCGAAAATCTTTTCCTCGCCGCGCACGCGCACCTGGAGCAATCCCCTTTTCGGGTCGAACATCGCGACGAGCTTACCACTGTCCAACTCCAGCCTAATCCAGTCCGGATGAGGACACCAATCCGAGGATATTATACTAGGATTCGGACTGGATGTAAAGAGTCTATCAGAGTAGGCGGCGTCCATCGTCACTCACGATACGACACTCACAATTGTAGCCGTTGCATTGCAAGGTCTCTGAACCTGGCTCGCGGGGAACGTAGCCACGCGAGATAAACCACTTGACCCGATGGCGCGCGCCGTTCAGTCCGTTGCACGTATCGCAATGCTCTTTCGTGCGTCCCAGTGTCCACGTCCCCGATGCGTTGGATTGTGCCGAGGCGCGCGCAAGGTTACCGAGCGTGTTGAGTGCTTCAACCCACAGTGTCACGCGCTCCGCGATGCTGGACTGCGCGGCTTTGTCCTTGCGCGCGTCAACTGTCGCGTTGGCAAAGTCGCGAACGTGTGTCACTTGTTCCGCGATCCAACCGGCGATAACCTCACGATCACCGACATCTATTTCATCCTCGTCAATTCCCATCGCGCGTAAACCTTCTACATAAACGCGCGGCGCGGTTTCGCGAATCAATGCCCGATGTGCACGCGCCATGTCCGTTGCATCCATTCGCCCTACGAGCGTATCGGCGATGAAACGATTCAGCCCGTCGCGATATTCGGATGTGACCTCGCGAATCGAGCGCGCTTGTGTAATTGCAACTGGCTCCGGCTCGGCGGATTCCTTTTCCTCATCGGTGAGCGATTCACTTGACGTTACATCCTCGGGAACGAACTCTTTCGGAATCATCTCCAAGTCCGCGAGGATTTGCTTCGCCTGACCCGAATTGAGAATCGCTTTTTCAACCAGACTACCAACCGCATCCGCATCCAGCTTGAATACGTCGGCCTGTTGTTTCTGGTCGCGCAGGTCTTTGCCGCTGAAGGCGAAGATGATCGTGTCCGCAACCATCCACTCGTTCGATTGGTGCGTGAACTGCTTGCGCCACGCGGCGAGATTCTTGCCCTTCGCTTTGTCCTCCAGGATTTGCGATTGCTCTCCGCTGCCTAACGGTCTACCGGTGAGCGGCTGCAAATCCTGCACGTCGAGACCGATGGCGTTCGCAGTCAATAGCGCGCAGTTGTTGAATTGCTTTTCGTATTCGAATCCGTCCGGCAATTCCGCGAAGTTGATCCTAGTATGCGTGATCGCAATGTCGCTCAACGTCGGCACAACCACCGCGCCCATGTATTGAATGTTCCCACGTCCGCGATTATCTTCCTTCGCGGATTCAATCGCGGTGCGGAGCTGCGGTTCGCTGACGCCGCCCACCATGTCTACCGCCAGCGGTCGCTCACCGGAAACTTTCTCGTAGATGTATCGCTCGATGGCTTCGAGTTTCTTGATTGCGCCGTGACCGCGTGAGGCCGCGCAGAGTCCGATGCCGTAATGCGTCGCGCTGGGACTTGGCATATCTGCGAGCATGACAATCTGATGCTGACGCAACTCATGTTCCGCGCCCTTGTCGTCGCGATAGTACGCGACGATCTCGGAATCGCCGGTGCGAGTGACGCGCAGGGAATCGAGATGCACGAGACCTAGGATACGCGAGCCACCGCCCTTCGACGCTCTGACAATCTCTATAAACGCGCCGTTATCGGTGTGAAGAAAATCTTGGAGATGTTTAGATAACTCATCGGTGAGAAACGGCATGAGGAGGTCTTGCGCCTGTTGCCGTAGGCGGGGAGTTTCGCCTTCGACTTTCCAGTCGAGCGATGACATTTTCGCAATCGCGATTCCGACCGCGCCGGTCCAGAAATCGTGATAGGGTTGATAGAGCAGTTGACGCAAATACCAGTCGCGCGCCGGCGACCAATACGCTGGCAATCCACCGGACTTGACCCAGGACGGGTTGAGCATCCAGTGAAACACCGGTACCTGGGTTTCGTCGTCGCGCGTGACGGAATATTTCTTTACGTCGTATTCGATGGGCATGGGGTTAGCGTCTCAATCATTTCTTGACCGTCGCGCACAAGACTTAGAACAAAACCGTGTTGAAGCATATCGGTTCACTTGGAAGATATGTCCACATCTTTGACATCTTCTGTTTTCCCAGTCCTTTTTTGATCGCAGAGTGTCAATAACTAACTCCTACGCAATCTAAGCATCCAGCATAATCCTCTAAGTGCATCCGGTCCGTGATCGAAACGCTTAATTGGCCGCTGGGTCTGTGGATCGTAGGCATAGGATAACATCTCAGCGCGCAGGTGGCGGCAACGCGGATGGACACGCACGCGCCGAACCTGGTTTGAATCTTTCGCGAGCCACGCTCTCAATTCCTTGATCGTCGTATCGACCTGTTCGGTGCATTGCATCGGCATCATCTGCGCCGCCATGATGCGCCCGCGGAATTCCGCCGAGCCCGGACCGTGCGAGACGAACGTCGGGCGCGGATAAGGTAATTCGAGTATTGCTGAAATGTGCGAATCGGTCAACACCAGGCATTGATAGGATTCCGCGAAAACATTCAAAGTCCCATCGGGTCGCAATTGGCATAATAGGAAAACCCGGGGATGCGCATCGGCGACAAAATAGCCGGTCTGCAAATCGCGTCCGGCGGATTGGGGCGCGCTGCCGGCGGAATAGCCATCGTCGCACGCCCAAAAGATTTCGCCCGCGCCTTCCTGGTATCCCGCTTGTTCCGTAACGCTTCCGTCGTTCTCATCCCAGACTTCATTGTAGACTAAACCGGCGGTACTGGCGCGCTTGCCTTCGTACAATCTTGCGCGCAAGACGCCCGTGAGATTCGAGAGTCGCGCAAGTGTTTCCTGACCCTGGGTCGTAACGTTGCCCTGCGCGTCGTAGAGTTTCGGATTGTCCTTGAACGTGCTATTGAGAATCTGTAATTTGCCCGATGATTCGCGCGAGTAAATCCAGTGCGTCAGCGGCGCGGGATTCATGTCGCCGAACAAAATACCTGGGACAATGACGCCGCCGCGTCCCGTCGTGCGCGTCGAGAGAATTTCCCACCCGTCCTGTTTCGATTCCTCGCATTGATTGAAATAGACCGCATCCAACGAGCCGGACAAAACCTTCCCCGGTCTGTCCATTCCGACGACCCACACGCGCGACTTGTTCGGGTATTCCGCGAAGAGCGCACCCTCGCCGCCGAAGATTTTCACATCACCGCTCGTCTCGATGAACTCGCGTTTGTAAATATCCCAAACCGTCGCGGGAATATCCACGTGATACTGACGCACCATCGCGAGACGCGCGTTAGAGTATTTTCGCGCCAGCGCATCCAGCAGATTGAGCGACGCGTACGTTTTGCCGGTTTCTGACGCGCCTTCCAGAATAAATTCCGCCGGTCGCGGTGGGTTGACCCAGGATTGGATTGTTAAATTATTGCCGCGAAACTCGAAAGACTTTTTACGTTGGGGTTGGGCTATTCTCTGAATCAGGTTCCGGCGCTGGGCTTCCTCCAACGCCAAGGCCACTGATTCCAAGTGACTTCTGGATGAATTCGACAAGTTCAGCATCGGTCATCTTGTTAATGTCAATGGGTTGTGGAACTTTACCCCAGCCGTGCTCCAGGATATTAGAATGGTCAGCCGCGATCTCAGACTCGAACATTCTTTCAATGAGGTTGTAAATGCGCGCTCGTTTAGATGGATCATTCTCCGCAATCTCTCTACCCACATCTCGAATCAGATCGCGCAATTCATCATGATCTTTCGGTCGCCCGTGATAATTGCGGTTAGGGTCATAGCCCGGCTTGAAACGGTATCCAAACTTATTTCCCTTTTGGAACCTTCCCGAATTCGTTTGCTTACCGTTTGTGCCTCTTACGGTTAATGTTTTTTTACGATGAGCCATATAATAAATAGGAACGGCGCGGAGAGGGCGAGGACGCGGAGCCAGAATAGAATAGGATCAACATCCATCAATTGATCTGGAGGGAGCGAAAGTAATTCGTGATAAAGTTCGAGTTTCTTTTTCGTGAGTTCAGTGAGATTCATCAATTTGTTCCGTGAGCGCGCGCAGGAATTTAAGGATGCATTCGTAACAGATCAAAGTACCGTAGCAGTCGAGCGGACAGCGGGAGTGGCAGAACTCGCAGATGGGTTTCTCGTTGGCGTATCTCATTCCGTCACCCCGCGCGCCTCATAGGACGAGTGGAAGAAAAGGAAATCGAACAGCATCCACCAAAAGTAGGCGGATGGAAACAGCGCGATGAGGTAGATCGTTCTGCGGAGCAACCGGTCGGCTAGGTCGTCGGGTCCAACCGGAATCGCTTCGGAAATCCGCGCCGGGTCTAGGGCGGTCGTACTAGCTAGTTCGGGCAGCATAGAATCCAATTCCCTCTTTACCTGGATACCTGGATACCTGGATAACCTGGATAGGTTGGGAATTCGTGCTTATCCAAGCCCCCCTACCCTTCCATTTCCGAGAGTGGGGTAGAGCGCTCACCGGCTCTACCTTTGCGCCGGCCGCGAATCTCCAATGCCCGGATGATGCGCTCGTACTCACCCCGGCTGATACGCTGGCCGTCCTTGAATCGATAGTCCTCGTTCGCGCCATCGGCCTTCAACCAATGCGACCTGGATTTCTCGTCATCGCCAAACACGCTCAACCGGTTGGCGAACTCATCCAAGTGGTTTACAAATGCATCAGGTGTTTGGCCTACGTTGCCCGCGCCATCTGTCAAGAGTGGCATGTCTAGCATTTGCTCGAGGCGAAACTCCAGTTCCGCCTGCCGGAAGCGCGATTCAGCTTGTACGTCCTTGCGCTCGTCTCGCAGCGTATCGAAGCCGAACCACGTGTAGAATCCAAACGACACGCCGATAGCCAATGCCGCGCCGCACGCGCCGAGCGCCATCGTGCGCAAAACCCATGAACTCATTTCAATCCATGCCCACGATGCTACGCCCAACGCGACAATGAATACCGTCGCGACAAATGCAAAGCCCGGCAGCGCGCCGATGAAATGCGCGGTGAACTCATGTGCCAACTCGCGAGTTTGTGTGTGAGACGCGGGAACGGCATCATAGAATTTAGTCACTTGATTTTGGGAGGTGGGGGCAGCCATCGTTGAGGATCGTCTCTTTCGTGTTGGATTGCAATGCGGGTGATGATGTAGATAATCACCACCATTGCCAGGCCGAACAGGAAAGCGAAAACGAGATCATTCATCTTACCATGCCACCATTATACTACCCGTTCCCGGATTTGGCAATAGCCCAATTTGCGCCGAAAACCAACATGGGAAGATAAGGGAACTTAAGCGAAATCTCCAAAAACCTGCTCGCCACAACCCCTGAGAGGCGAGAAAATGACCCCGCGTGTATGATTTCACATAGGATTGGGCTTGACGCAAATTGCCACTTGACAAACTAGCAGAAATGTAGTAGAAATAGAGTGCAAAACTATATCGGGAGGCGCAATGGAAGAAGAATTCAGACAACTCAACGTCAGAATTTCCAGTGACCTTTTTGATCGCTTCGACAGAGCGCGCGGCAAGGTTACTCAAGCAGATGCAATCACGCAAATTCTTGAATACGTATTGCCTCTGATTGAGGGAGCGCAGTCCGCGAAGCTATCAATTGGCAAAGGAGATGGCAAGGCAAACAAGATCAAAGTCACCTAACTCAATCCCCGAACGCCCCCTAGGGGAACAAAATTCAAGAGGAGTAGATATGTCAAACAGTCTAGTCAGTCAATTAACCGCCACCGCGCAACAGGAATCCTCAGGCGGCGGCATCATCGGCAAAGTCAAGCTCGAAACGGGCTACAAAGTTTTCGTTGCGGGTCTGTCCAACGCCGATTCATTTTTCCCCTGCGACTTTGACAACGCGAAGTCGAAGGCCGCGGCGAAAGAAAAAGCACAAGCCCTCGGTAAGCCCACCGCGTCATTCCAGACGATTGTCTATAAAGATTCGGTCAAAGGTCGCGATGTGACCTGGCAAGGCGACCGCTATTTCACCGTCTCGTTGTGGACGCGCGAGTTTAAGGAAATCGTTCTGCCGGCGTTGGGCACGGCCGGTATCGACAAGCTCGGCGAGCACTGGGCGCGCGTTTCGTTCAAGCCCGAATTCGATGAGACCTTCGCGAATCGCAAGGCGAAGGGCAAGGCGAAAACAAATCAGGCCGGCGAAGAGGTTCCCGATCTCATCGCGTTCGTCGCTGAGAAATACGCGAACGAAAAAGCCGCCGAGGCCGCAGCGGCCGGCGACAATCCTGCAAGTCCTACGCCGAAAGTCGCGAGCGCGAACGGCTCAGTGCCAGCAGCTTGGGTCGGAATGGAATCCGACTGGGCAAAGCTGCGTACGCAACTGGCCGCCGAATATGCCGACAAGCCGGAGAAGATCGTCAAGGCCGCGCTGGCGAAGCGCAGCGAGGAAATCGGCGTGACGGCTGATGAGATCGACGCGGTGGTCGCGTCATTTGGAAGAGCATGACAAAATGAAGCAGGGTTGAGCGGAGCAGAGCGGAGCGAAAAGTTTGGGCGGCGGCGTGGATGGACACGCGAGATACCGATGGCGCGAGAAACTGCACGATGAAGCAGTCAGACTTGTTACCCCGGACCGACCGGGGGTGGGAGCGACTCCAGTCTCAGTGATTGGAAGTAAACCGTCGGATGCGCGGCGACAGTAACCATCTATTCTGTCTCAGTCGGTATCAAGCCCGGCCCGCCCAAACTTGCAATTATCCAAGTTGAAACAGGGAGAGCAAAATGAAAAAAGATGAAATCACGATTGACGGAACAATCTATGTTCCGAAATCTCAAACATCTCAAAATGTGAATTTGCGACCGGCACAAGATCATCCATTCGAGATTGGCAAGGAGTACTTTATCCAGACTGCGACACACTACTATGTCGGTACAGTACGCGCGGTATCAGCTCAAGGTGTGCAATTGGAAAACGCTGCCTGGATTCCGGACACTGGACGATTCAACGAATTCATCTCAGGCAAATCAGAGGCAACGGAAATCGAGCCATGCGGAACGACGTTTATCTATTTCGGTGGCATGATTGCCTCAATGCCACGACCTAATTTACTGATTGAGGTGCAGTGAAATGAACGCGATCATGCTTCGAAGCTCATCCCTGATCTCGTGGTTGTGGTTGGGGTCGTGGTCGGGGTCGCGGTCGGGGTCGCGGTCGCGGTCGCGGTCGTGGTCGCGGTCGGGGTCGCGGTCGCGGTCGCGGTCGTGGTCGCGGTCGTGGTCGTGGTCGGGGTCAAAATGATCTACCGCACCAATGATGTAACTAAATGGACGCAGGCTGTGATCGCGGACTCCCAAGTTTTGCCGGGATTGGAGACCATGACCGGCGCAGACTTGCTCGTCAGTCCACTATCACAACCCAGGATGAGTATAGTAAATGAATCTTTACCGTCGCGCACCGCGCTACACAAACACCTGCGCGACGGCTTGCTCGTCCAAGTCAAGCGCGGCCGCGATTTCACATCCTCGATTCCAGACCTAGAAGAAATCCTATTCCGGATGCGCGAGCATACCTCGCGACCCTGGCTGCTCATCGTCGCGGACCTCAAAGCGAATCGGGAGGGACAGTGTATCGTGGATGGACAGGATTCAGGATTCAGCTGGAACGCGGTCGATGGCGCATTGTGCTGGTGGCAATTGCGCGGCGGCATGGTGTCAATCCTGGGTCGCGATGGATTGATAGGAGAATGGGTCAAGTGCTGGGTCATGCGACTCGAACGATTGGCGAAAGAGCCGGCGAAACAAATCATCCGACCGACGCAACAAATTCTGTTTCGCAGTGATCCGCGCTTGGACATTCTCGCGCAATTCCCACTGCTCGGCGCGGAGCGAGCGCGGGCGCTGCTCGACTCGCAGGGAACTTTGGCGAATTGTCTGACTTATCTCTCTGACCGGCACAGTCCAGAATATTGCAAAGTCGCTGGCATCGGAGGTGGTATCATCGAAAAATCGATCCAGCTTTTGGGACTAGGCGAGAACGAGATTTTATTTCGCACGTCAATTCAAGAGGAGGCAAACGAATGAAACATGACTGGCAAACAGTAATCCATTCCCGCGCAATGCAAGATTTCCTGGGCATAGAGTGCGCGCGGTGCGGTCTGTTTGTAGCTGATGATGAAATAGCGGAGTTCCTTAAAAAAGATCGACGCGCTAACCGCTGTACGCCGAAATCATCTCAACAAGACATAAAAGACAAAAAAGGGAAAACAAATAAATGAAAATACCCCGCTGGCTCATTCCGTCCATTTTACTCATTGTCATGATCGATCAATGGGTTTCTGCGACCGGCGAAGCAGACCCGTATCAAATCACGAACCTTTTCGGATATGTGCTGCCCCATTCATTTTCGCTCACTTCCGCCGCGCGCGGCATCGCTATCATGCTCGCGATCACCTACGGCATTGACACCATCCAATCATTTCTCAACAGCAAACTGGGATGGATGCGGCGGATTGGACACATTTTAATTGGCTGCGTCAGTTTGATGCTGCTCATCGAAACGACCGTGATCACCCCGTACATCATTACTTCGATGAGCAAAACGGAAATGGCGGCAACGCTCCGCACGATCCAGATATTCGGATTCAGCGCCGGTGAGCAAATCTATTTTTTGTGGGCGCTAATGGTTGCGATTATGCCGCCGCTTGGAGTCGTCATCGCCGCACTAGCATCTATCTCTGCTCCAATCGAAGAGCCGAAAACGATTGTTCGCAAGCCAACGTCGAAACCCGAACCGATTCAAGCAACCATCGTTCCCAGTGATGGCGCGAGCGCGCCGGAGACGGTAACCGTCCCAGTCCCTTTTCAGCCCCAGACGCCGCTGGAGATCGCCCGCGCCAAACGCGCGCAAGCAAAATAACCTCGCGCTTGATCGAGACGCGCGAGGGAATCAAGATCGTCATTTACGAGGAGACGCAATGACAAACCAATCTATTCTACCGGACGAACTACGCGGCGTGACCAAGACCACCGGCTATCGCGGCATCGGCAAATCCTATTTCGTGTCACAAATCGAGAACCCAGCATTGACCGCCTTTTTCGATTTCGAGAAGAAGGGCGAGGGACTGGATGCTAAACTCCATTTTGGATTGTACGTGCCAGTGACGGAGCGCGCGAGCGGCGGCGGGCTGGGAATCTATGACGTGTTCATCCAGGAGATTGAGAAACTACCAACGGGTCGATTCACTCATGCGATCATCGACAACACCGCGCCACTCGAAACCGCCATGAAAGCGGAGGCCGCGCGTAACGCCGCGAAGTACGCGAAACAATTCGGGATGGACGCGGGGAACATCACCGCGAACCGCTACGGCGGCCAGGGCGGCGTGGTCAATCATCTCATCAGTGAGGCGATTTGTAACGTGTTGTGGTCGCGGGGAGTGAAATTGATTAGCGTCACGGCACACATCCGCAACCGCTGGGCCGGCGGCGCGCAGGTCGTGAACTCATTCAACATTAAAGGCGCGGATCGCTGGGACGAACTTTCGATTCTAACGCTCGTGATGATACCCGGCGATTTTGCGCCGGTGCCGGCGGCGCTCGTGATGAAAGAACAACTCGGCGCAATTGAATTCGCGAATGGACAATTCAAGGTCACGCGCCGGTTACCCTACCGCCTGCCGCGCGCGACCCCATCAGCAATTCGCGATTATTTGCAAAGCCCCGCGAATCTACATAGTCCCGCGCCGGGTGAAACGCCAAGCGATGAAGAAATCCAACCGTTCCGCGAGAAACTGTCACGCGAGCAGATCAAGATCGTGCTCGCGGAGATTGAGCGCGAGAAAGAGGAATCAGTACTCACGCTGAAAACAGTGGGGATAACAGGTTCGGATAATGGCAATGCGGAGACTGATGAGACGTTGACGCCGCTGGAACGCGCGCGGCGGAAACGAATGGAGCAGGTATCGTGAGAACCTATACACGTACCCAAGTCCTCGTGATGCTCCAGCGCGAGGTGGAACCTTAAATTTTCAAGTACCCCTTGACAAAAGGGGTATTTGTGTTATAATTGAATTGAATAAAATGACAAACAAAACACCCAAAACGAACAGGCGCGGCGCACCCAAGAAAAGCGGCTTTATCTTTAGAGTGCCCTGTCGCTTTGAAACCGTAGAACAGTATCGCCAAGTGTTGCGAAAGTTGACAATTGAGCAACGCGCGACAATTTTGTGGGAGAGAACAGGAAAATGAGATTTGGCCTTTACCATTGAGACGGTCAGTGCCGCACCGCAGAGCCGGCGCAGAATGGAAATCACAATGGACTCACTTCCTCGAATGCTCGTGACCGGCGAACCGATCCACAACCCAAACTTGACCGAAACCCCGCGCCAAATCGCGACCCGTCTCGCGTTGAAATGGAACGTGGATGCAACCCGAACGGAAAAAGCGATTGAGATTGCCGAGCGCAATCATATCGACCGCCTGTTCAACGGCAACTATCAAATCGCATCGCAGAACGACGCGAACCATTTCTACCAGGTGAATCCGCGCGAGCATACCTGCAACTGCCAGGACTATCTCAAAAACCATTCCAGCGCGATTGACCAGGTATTTATCTGCAAGCACCAAATGGCTGTGATGATTCACCTTGAACAAACGAATTGGAAAGTAGGTGTGAAATGAACGTCAAATTGATGGATTCTAACAACCGAACGCTCGGCGGCACGACCTGGGGCAACGGCGTCACTCACGCCGCGCGCGGTGGGATGATGGAATTGTGTTCTGACACGGTCATCCACTTCTACTCAGATCCGATTCTCGCGGTGCTGATGAATCCAGCACATAGGAATTTCGACAGTCTCATCGCGCGGCGGTTCGTCCCGCATGGTAAAATCATCTCCGACGGGACAAAGTCCGGGTGCCAATCCGGTACGACATTCGAGACAGTCGAGTTGCCGGAGATTTCACTCGAAGCGAAAATCCACTTCGGAATTCTCTGCGCGCTCAAAGTCTACAAAAGAAAATCATTTGCAGACTGGGCGAAAAATTGGCTCGACGGAACTGACCGCACGAAGGAATCCGCCTACACCGCCGACGCCACCTACGCCGCCGCCGACGCCACCTACGCCGCCGACGCCACCTACGCCGCCGACGCCGCCCACGCCGCCACCTACGCCGCCGCCTACGCCACCTACGCCGCCGCCTACGCCACCTACGCCGCCGACGCCGCCCACGCCGCCGCCTACGCCGCCGCCGACGCCACCTACGCCGCCGCCGACGCCGCCGCCAAC
>Ga0209431_10000343_pt1 | contig 38044 bp, 35 predicted proteins | sample RifCSP13_3_FD_184021 | JGI IMG/M metagenome (GOLD analysis project Ga0209431, IMG submission 184021) | Soil microbial communities from Rifle, Colorado - Rifle CSP2_sed 13_3 (SPAdes) (version 2) | ecosystem: Environmental > Terrestrial > Deep subsurface > Rock core/Sediment | place: Rifle... | reverse complement strand
GGCTATGTGGCAGATGGCGTGCGCCAGAAGTTCACCCAAAAAGAACGGGATAATGAAACCGGTCTCGATTACTTCCTCGCTCGGTATTATTCATCGACGCAAGGCAGGTTCACTTCTCCGGATGAATTCACCGGTGGAGCTGACGAGTTGTACAGTTTCGCGGCTAACGCCGCAGCTAATCCGACTTTCTATGCTGACCTCACAAACCCTCAGTCTCTGAACAAGTATCAGTACGCATACGACAATCCACTTCGTTATATAGACCCGGATGGTCATTGCCCGGAAGGCGAGGTCTGCAATGACACCACTTCCCTAAAGCTGCAGAACATAGGTCACGCGGCTCAAGTTGCGGTTGCGGCAGACGTCGTAATTGCTGCTGGAAAGGTTGCCGCAAACCTTCTGTTTGGGGCAAATAACATCGGGGCGCAGGCAACTGGAGGAGAGCTGATCCAACCGTATGATTCTGCTGCGAAGGTGCAAGACATCACCATGCACGCTCTCGAAGTGTTGACAATAGTGAGTCCGCTGCTGAACCAAGCAGGACCCGCTAGTGTGATGATGGCCGAGTCAAGACCAGCAGCGGTAGCATCTACAGCAGCGGCTAGGCAATTAGGGCAAGAAGGTGAGGCGCTCTCCGGCGTCGTTCGGAACACAGAGAGAATACCTTCGTTAACAGGGACAGCAAAATACAGAACACCAGATGGTCTGAATCGGACTGCGAAGACCATCGATGAAGTTAAGAACGTAAGCTATCAGGCACGTACTAATCAGATACGCGATAACATCGCCTTCGCCCAACAAAAAGGCTTTACGTTTAGTTTGCACGTCAGATCGACGACTCGATTATCCGGGCCGCTCCAGAGAGAAGTGGCTACGGGTATAGTCAATTTGAAGACATTCAATCCGACCGGTTTCAAGTTCTGAGCAAATCAACTAGAGTATAACGACCGTAATGGGAAGAGATAACACAATCACGGCAGCGGAATTGCTGGCCAGACTCAGCCGAGACCCCGAGTACCGTGACAGAGAGGCAAGGCAGGCTCGGGAGGAAGCTTTGAATGTTGCTAGATCCCAGAAACTTGCGGCGCCGATTCTTCGGGATCTGAGCGCCATCGGTGTTACACCGTCGTCGCTGGATCGGCTGGCACACGAATATGCTCCGCTTTCTGATGATGTCGTGAAAGTCTTGTTGAATTGGATTCCACGAGCAACGGATCCCGACATCCAGGAGTCCCTTATTAGACCCTTAGGTGCGACAGGCGTGAGCTTCAATGGCGAACCATTAATTGAAGCCTTTGAGAATACTCGGTCGGAAGGACTTAGATGGGCCATCGCTAACACCATCGCAGAGGCGCGCCCCATGGGTATCACTGACTGGCTCCTTGGTGCCGTTCAAGATCCAGCCTACGGCGACGATCGGCAAATGCTCGCCCTAGCAGTCGCTCGTCTGGCGTCCCCGAAGATCGCCAACGATGTGCTTACTTCGATTTTTGATCAGCTTCCCGGACACGTCGCTATGGCACTGGCTGAGAGCGGAGGTACTCGCGAGTTGAAGCTCTTGCGGGAAAAGCGCAAGCAGCACAAGGGATGGATTAGAAAGGAAATTGACAAAGCGGTGCGCACCATAGCAAAAAGGCTTGGTTCTCCCACAGTCGAAGTCACTAACTCGATCTCCTGATAATTTCCAGAAGTTCGATAGTTTGGTTCCCTTTTCCCGTCAACTCTTTGCTGGTGTTCTTTGACAACTTCCGCTTGCGCGACTGGGTGCGCGGGGAGTAACTACCCGTTCTTAACCCAAAAAGAACGGGACAATGAGACAGGCCTCGATTACTTCGGCGCGAGGTATTACAGCTCAACTCAGGGCAGGTTCGTAAGTGCCGACGCGCCGTTTGCCGATCAGTTTCCGCAAAACCCGCAAAGCTGGAATCTATATTCGTACACGCGAAATAATCCCGTCAGAGTGGCCGATAAAGATGGTCGAATAACGCCTTGGGACATATTAGACATTGTCAGCTTGGCGATGAGCGTTCGTGATTTCTGGAAGCAGCCAAGTTGGAGTAATGCCGGATGGGTAGCTGCGGACGTGATCGGCGCCGCCTTGCCTGTCGTTCCAATTGGATCCATCAGACGAGCCAAACAGCTCATGGGCATTGTTGGGCATGCAGCCTCCGTCAACAATCTTGAGAATGCGACAGAGTTGATGGCGTTCTCAAGACTGTCTCGAGATGCTATGCCTTTGGCCACTGGACAAAGTAATGTCAGGCAGGCTGTGGGGATGGGACGGGAGGGAGTTGTAGCAGATATATTAGCTTTGGCTCCAGGAAACAAATTCATCATCAGCGAGGTAAAGGGTGGTACCAGCCCCGACATCGGTCACGCAGTGGAACAATTGACAAATACAGCCGAGCACTTGGCTAACAATGTCTTGTCGAAAATGCCGAGTGGGGGGATCTCCCGGCTCGAAGTAGTGGTACACCAAGGCGCTGATCTTGGACCTGAGTTCAAGATCAGCGGCGACCAACTTCTGAAGTTCGACAGCGCGACAAATAAATTCAAACCCGTACGGATCAAGGGGACGGTTGTGCATGTGGTGGAGGTGCCTCCCCCGCCTGTCCCGTCACCTGGGCCACCGCCGCCAAGAAATTGAACGAATAATGTCTAAAGGCTTCAACATACTTCTTTCACCACCGTCGGAGGGGTTCAATCAACCGATTGAAGTTTATAAGAGACTGGTGACTGTGCTGCTCGAATCGCCCAGCATCAGTAGCGATTCCAGTTGGTTTAAGGTATATCGTGGGCAGTTGCCTTTCGACCTTGGTTCGGACCGCAATGATCCCCACGTTATATTTCAACTGCCTCCTAACAAAACAATCACAGTTCAGAAAGTCTTCGACATATTAGACAGCGTCCAATCGGAGGAAATATACGTTGGCGTTTCTCTCGGCTACGAGAGACGTGAGTGGAACAATGAGATTTGCGATTCAGAACTTTCGATGGGCTCGCTCACCGTTGAATATGAAGCGCCCACTTTCGGTGGAGGCTTTAGGAATAGGCGGCTTGGCCCATATCACCTTCTCTTCGACAACCTCAAATACTTTTCACCTTACGTCGTAGATCTCGCCAAGTGTCCCGCGACCAGTCCAGAGGCGCTCGTGAACTTGGGTCAATACGGACACAACATCGTTTTGGTGCAGAATTTCTTCAAGCAAATCGCCGCAGCAATAAGGCCACAGCATCAAGTTTTAATAACAGAAGGAAACCGGGTTAACCCGTTACTTTTTCATATGGTCTATCACAATGCACCCTGGGGCTACCTCTTTGATGTGCAAAAGATTATTCAACTCCACACTTATGGCGGCGGCTACTTTTATGAAGGTCGTGAAAGGGGCATCGAGCCGTACGACCGTGAAGGGGACTTCGACCCGCCGTACAGCATGCTAAACGCGCAAAGTGTGCGGTACGGTGACTCGATAAGGCTGGTTGACGAAGCTGAAGAATTGGAGCGTAAGTTGGATTCCTATTCGAAAATCTTAGGTGAAATCTCGTTAAACAAATACGCCATTGACGAACAAGTCATCCTCGACGCCATGAGATCAGCGAATGTCGAGAGCGAAACCCTAGACGGAGGTATGTGCGCTTCGTCGCCAAAGTTCCTTTTGGGATATCTAGATCGCTTCTACCTTCAATTCCTTGAGACTCTCATCGCTCCAATCGAGTCAAGCACCAGCGAACCCAGTTAGTGGTTGCTATGCGCCGCCGCTTTTCTCTTTAGCTGCTGCTCTTAAACCGCTGTCTCGCGAGGGCCTCTGGATTGGCCAGAGTTCTTTGACAAAAACGCTTTCGTGCGGGTGGGTGCGCGGGCGTGAATTACCCGTTCTTAACCCAAAAGGGACGGGACATTGAAACGGGGTTGGATTACTTCCTGGCGAGGTATTACTCATCGACACAAGGACGCTTCACATCTCCCGATGCACCTTTCATGGATCAGAGCGAAGGAAATCCACAGTCGTGGAATCTGTATTCGTACGTCCGAAACAATCCTTTAAAATTAGTAGACCCGACCGGAAATTCGGCCGAAGGCGAGTGCGATAGGATTTGTCAAGAATCAAGAGAGAAGGCTGCTGAAGCGCGTAAACCGGCGGAAGCGGAGGGAATTGATACGATTGTCATCAATTCGAAGCAGCCAACCTTCGTGGAAGTAGAACTAGTATCAGAGCCCCTCACACCGCTGGAACAACTCGACGAGCGAATGACCGGTGACATCGGCCGCGATGTTTGGACCTTCGGAGAATTTGTTGGTATTTACGATCCTACGTTCTAGCTGCTGCCGGGCAGATCTACTGCTACTGGCTTAATCCTTAACAGCGGTAAAGCTGGCGTCTCGGCAACGGGAGCTCAAAATACGGGACGTTTACTGTGGGGGAGTTGGAGCAGCTATACGAAGGTAATTGAGGGAGGTAAGGAATATGCGGAAATTGGGGGCAGGCTCTATCCTTACCATGTCGTTGAACGAATGATGCCGCGTGGACTAACAACTCTAGGAAGGAGTGTGTCACCTACCTTTGTTGAAGAGGTTATTCGAACTGGAACGCAATCACAAAGAGTAGTAGATGGGGTCCTTCGAACTGCCCACACCTCGGGATCGGTATCGGTAATAACGGAAGACGGCGGAAGAATCGTGGTTACTGTAATCACGCGATGAGGAGTCGAACCGAGAAGAGTCATACGCCGATAACTAAGAGGGGCTGAAACATGAACCTAACCGATAATCCAAGCTTGAGAGTAGTGAGACAAAGCATACGACAGTACAGAGCAAAGCAATTGAATATTGAGGGCCTCCAGAGGAATATCGCATCGGTCATGACTGCGTTGGAAGGAGATGTCCCACAAGATGTACGCGATGCAATATCGAATGCAGAAAACTCGATTGAGTTAATCCGTTTTACGGTGGACTCAGATGAACAAAACTCCGCGGTGGAGGATGTGTTGAAGGGGATAGAAGCTACAGTCTCAAAACACTCAAGCGGGAACACGCAGGGATAACCCGATGCGTACCATCCCCCAACTAAAAAGAGGGGCTTCTGAGCGGCAACAGTCGACAGGTCTTCCGCGACTCGAGAAAAGCTCACTATCACGCTAATCCTGAAGCAGTCTGCTTCGATTCTGCGGAAATGAATCGGCGCACTTGGATCGGACGGTCCGCAATCAAAAATGGCCACCGGGAAAACTACCCTTTATGTCGCTTAACACGCCAGAAGAATCAGGGGCAAAGCGCCCCCTTACCCTTCCTCGTTCCGCAGCAGTAACCAGAATGCACGTTATAATGCTGCTTCAACTGAGCTTTTTCTTGTTGCTTTCGTTGTTGCTCTAAACCGCTGTCTTTCGAGTTTAGCTGCTGCTCTTAAACTGCTGCTGTTCTTTGACAAAATTGCGCTCGTGCGGGTGGGTACGCGGGCACGAATTACCCGTTCTTAACCCAAAAAGAACGGGATGTTGAGACAGGGTTGGATTACTTCGGGGAAAGATACTATTCAAGCACCATGGGGCGGTTCACAACCGTCGATCCACTAGGCGGTAGTGCGCGTATTGCAAACCCGCAGAGCATGAATCGTTATACGTTCGTCCTTAACAACCCGCTTCGATATGTCGACCCTGATGGTCTCAAGGAAGTACCGGCTTGGGCACAGCTTACTGATGAGGAGAAAATGATATTGGCTCCAAAGTTGATCAAAGTTCAGAACCCAAACAAGCTTACTTCTACTGAACTAAAGCGTGCTGGTGAGATATTCAATACTAAGGCCACAGGGTCCAACGAGCAGGCAACCAGGGATAGGGTGACAACGGTTCAGAATTTCATTGATACTGTAGCAGGTGGAGGCAAGAGCGAAGTGTGGCAGCAAATAAGTAACATCGACAGTATAGGTAGAAACACAGTCACGGTTGATGTGAAAGAGAAAGGCGATTTCCTGGGTGCTCTTAGTGATGCCGGCTTTGCGGTAAATCCGGCAGGGGAAATATTCGCTGACCACCCAAATGATAGTGCTCGCCAGACAACGCAGTTTTCGTTCGATCCTGCGCTTCACTTTGCGAACGACGACTCAAGCAAACCTAATCGATTCTTCAGTCACTGGGATCCAGCTTCGCCCTACTTTCAGACACAGACTTTTCCTGATGTTACAGTGATGGGTGTGCGCATTCCCGGGACTGGATTGGCCGCGGAAAAGGCAACGGCCGCACGCCAACATGGGAGGGTAGATAAGTCTCCTGGGCAAATAAGAGACTTCTTGAAAAGAACTCAGAAAACCCCTCAATGAGATCATGGAAACGGTTAGTATCAAAAATTCTGGGAGCTTAAAGATGATAACTTTTGCCGCATTACTCTCCGTGTTGTGTTACGGGTGGATGGCCGGTTGCTGTCTCTTGCCACAGAATCCGCGCGCTCAACCGAAGCGCCCGGAGAGTGTGCGGGGGTGGAAAGAGGCTGAATTTGGCGGCGTGCACTCGGTCGCAGAGTTGGTCCTTAACAAGGGTGAGTCAAGCCACAATAGCAATGTTGGCATTCAGGTTATTGACGTGATTCGTCCTGAACGTTGCGCAGAACCGAGTTCATATTTAGGTAGCCCGCGAGTAGTTCTGAGATTCTATCGTCCATCTGATGGTCTCAAGTTATGCGAAGCTACTTTTATCGAAGGTGGTAGCGGCCTGGATAGTCCTACCTGTGACAAAGAGTTTGAGATAGCCGCAATCTCCATCAATGCAATCAACTCTGATGACGGCTGGGTGTGGTTCGATTTGAGAACATTGAGCTCAGCACCCTAGCCGCGGCTGTTCTGTTGTCACTGCGTGACGTCGCAGAGACAAACTCTCCTTCGACCTTCTCCGGTTTGGGTCCCTTCCGTTGCTCTTAAGAAAGTTCGGTGTCGATCTTAAGCCGCAAATCGTTGTCAGCAAAGAGATTGTTGGGAAGGGTAAGAATCTTGAGAAAAAATCTTAAGGATCTTAAGTTTTAGCCTGCTGAAAGAGGGGGTTTTGTGGCGGAGTTTGGCGTGGCCTGAGGCTTGCCATCTTGTCAGCCCGCTTAAGAACCGATCTTAAGATGGTTAATCGGTCGCTGTCATAAAATGGCTGGTAGCAATTCATCTCGGCACGCCGCGCATGGTCTTTGACAAGACGGGTTCGTTGGCTGGCACCAGGCGGCATGATTACCTGGCGTTTGGTGAAGAATGGTTCGCCGGAATGGGCGGCCGCACCACGAACGAGGGGTATGTGGCAGATGGTGTGCGGCAGAAGTTAACCCGCAAAGAACGGGACATCGAAACCGGGCTCGATTACTTCCTTGCCAGGTACTATTCGAATGTGCAAGGAAGATTTACTTCGCCTGATCAGATTCTCATCACCCCAGATCGGCAATTGGTACCTCAGTTATTGAATCTTTATAGCTATGTTGGCAACAATCCTCTGGTTTACGAAGACCCTACAGGTCTCAAGCGGATCAAGTTAGGGCGATCAGAGGCTGACATTCAACGAGACTTAGACTCGGTTGGTGAATCATTGGCTCAAGAAAATCTGTCACCCGAAGAGTTTTCTGACTTGATGCAGCAAAGAGAAGAGTTGGTAACGGAACTGGAAGCTAATCAGCTCGTAAATGCGATGTTAACTCGTCTAGACTCAATTGGTTTTCGGAATGGTCTTCAGATTTCTGACTTCACGCTAACGACAGACCCTATCAACGATCTTCCAGAATTGTTCACAGGTAACAATAAGTTGAGTCCTCGGAGACAGAAGCAGCTAATAGCGAACCTTAACGATGGATCCAACTTCGCTGCAGTTCTCAGAGGCAGTGTGTCCAAAGACATTTTTATTCTCCAGACCGTGGCGCGGTAGCGTCGGGTCAAGTGCAATGACACTCAATGCAGTGGGAGTCAGTCAGTACCGGCACGCAGTAGCGTCGGGTCGACTTGTGTGTGATTGAGACGCATTAACAGACTACCCTTAGCCTGCCAATATGCATGCCCCCGATTTCTCTGTTTCCTCATCCTCATCTGGAGTCGACCCGAGGCTACCGCCTGACGGTATTGACTGACTAGCACTGCGTTGCGTGTCATTGGAGGTGACCCGACGCTACCGCGTGCCGGTACTGACTGACTGACTGACTGACTGACTGACTACCACTGCATTGAGTGGCATTGCAGTCGACCCGACGCTACCGCGTGCCAGTACTGACTGTATAGTGCTGCGTTGAGTGTCATTGGAAACCCGACCTACTGGCGGGACGCACATCTTCTCCGATGTCCAAAAATCATCAGGCGATAGCTATAGAGGTGGTGCTTAAGGCTTTCTTCGCGCCAAACCCAGGGCTCTGGCTCTATAATCAGACTAATGCCGGAACATGAGGGATGGGAACAGTTACGTCAGCGATTAGCCAGCGTGCGCGGTCGTATCAGGCAAGCGGCCGAACTTGCGGGACGTCGCCCTGAAGAGATCACGCTTGTTGCCATCGGCAAAACGCATCCAATCCCAAAATTGGAACAGGCGATCCGAGAGGGAGTGACGGATCTCGGTGAAAATCGCGTGCAGGAGGCTCAGGCAAAGATCGAATTGATTGGCCGCACTGCCGTTCGATGGCACCTGGTAGGGCACCTTCAGACAAACAAAGTGCGTCGTGCCGTACAACTGTTCGATGTGATTCACTCGGTGGACTCGAAGCCCCTGGTCGAGCGGCTCGAGAGCATTTGTAGTCAGGAACAGCGAACACTGCTGCCCGTATTGCTGCAGGTGGATTTGGCTCGTGAAGCCACAAAGTCTGGTTTGCCTGAATCCGATTTGCGAACGGTGGCTGACGCCGTACTGGCCAGTTCGCATCTTGAGCTATCTGGATTGATGGTTCTGCCCCCATACTTCGATGACAGCAACAAAGCTCGTCCTTATTTCAGTCGGTTATGCGAGTTACGAGATCGGTTGGGCGAAGAAGGCTACTTCAACGACCGCCCTGGTGAACTCTCAATGGGCATGACACATGATTTCGAGGTTGCCATTGCTGAAGGCGCAACAATGGTACGGATCGGTACAGCTATATTCGGTGAGCGCTAATAGATAAACGAGAACAGTAACATGTTGATAATCAGTCGAATGTACCTTTTCCTGAACTGGCTAGTGATTACTGCCATTCTCGCGGTCATTGCGCTAATGGTATTGCGTCTGATCGCCAATGCGCTTGATCTGAATCCTTTCGGATGGGCGGCACGCACGATTCGGGGCTTGACCGACCAACCTATCGCACCTGTTCGACGAGGCCTAATGAGTTTTGGCGTCGATCCAAGGTATGCACCGTTGGTCGCGATTCTGTTGGCCGTGTTACTTGGATGGTTTCTAATCCAATTGCTGGCGGGCATTAGCAATACTTTGCTCGGCGTGCTGCTCAGTACTCAGGATGCCGAGCCAGTGCGACTGCTCGGATACCTTCTTTATGGCTTCCTTGGAATCTATTCGCTTCTGATTTTCATCAGAATTATCTTTTCGTGGGGAATGGTGGGATACGGAAATGGGGTAATGCGATTCCTTGTAAATACGACTGAGCCATTGCTGGGACCCCTGCGCAGGATTATTCCACCCCTTGGCATGATTGACATCTCACCCATAGTCGCCTTCATCGTTATCTGGCTGTTTCAGGCGGCTATCTATGGAACACTACTTCGCGGCGCGCCTGTACAGTTCCTCCAGTAAGGCTCTACCCACGTGATCAACTATAGTCTCAAAGACGGTGTGCTTTTGTTTCAAGTCTCAGTTGTGCCACGTGCCTCTCGCAGCGAGATTATAGGTGCACACAACGGAGCGCTTCGCGTGCGGATTGCGGCGCCGCCAGTTGACGGTGCGGCCAATGAGGAGCTGCTGCGAGTGCTCGCAAAAAGACTTTCTGTTCCTCGTAATGCCGTCGAGATCCGCGGCGGACTAACGGGAAGGCTAAAAACGGTGCGGGTCTCGGGCGCGGAGAAGAGCACACTAAGAGCGCTGACAGAATGATCTTTTTATAGCTTTGCACAAAAAATGTCTGCTCAAATGTCTTCTCTGTGGGCCTCTGTGTTCTTTGTGACTTCTTATGCCCGTCGAAGACGAGCAGGGGGAGCTCTGTGGTTGTGGTTTCGGCGAGTTTCTTCACCACTAAGACACAGAGGACGCAGAGGTCGCACAGAGAAAAAGCCTATTTCATACTTTTGTGCAAAGCCTCTTTTGATCGTCCGCAGCGGACGAAACAAAGTTTGACAGCTTACGTACTTGCATAGAAGATTCCGAGAACTTTCGCAGGAAAAGCTTCAGAATTATGGAAGAGAGTACTATCTCCCATTACCGCATCATTGAAAAGCTCGGCGCTGGCGGCATGGGCGAGGTCTACCTTGCTGAAGATCTAAAACTGGGCAGGAAAGTTGCCATCAAGTTGCTTTCTCAGGAGTACACCACTAACCGCGAACGCCTACACCGTTTCGAGCAGGAGGCCTGTGCCGCATCCAGTCTAAACCACCCGAACATCCTCACGATCTATGAAGTAGGCGTCGAAGACGGCCGCCACTTCATGGCAACGGAATACATCGACGGCAACACACTCCGGCAGAAGCTGCGGGAGCGCCCGCTGACGGTGACCGAAGTACTCGACATAGCAATTCAGATTGCAAGTGCGCTGGATGAAGCACATGCGGCAGGAATCGTGCACCGTGACATTAAGCCTGACAACGTCATGGTGCGCCGCAACGGTTATGTGAAAGTGCTTGATTTTGGGTTGGCAAAGCTCACCGAGAGAGTGTTGGACAGAAGCAGTCTCGATGCCGAAGCCGCCACTCGCGTACTTGTGCAGACAGACGCCGGAGTGGTGATGGGGACTTCTCATTACATGTCACCAGAACAGGCTCGCGCCCAGGCCGTTGACGCCCGGACGGACATTTGGAGTCTCGGCGTCGTTATGTATGAGATGACTGCAGGAAAGGCGCCCTTCACGGGTGAGACTCCGACGGATGTCATAGTTGCCATTACACAGCAGGAGCCTCCACCCCTGGCGCGTTTCACCACTAAGTTGCCTGCAGAACTTGAGTGGATCGTCACAAAGGCACTGCGCAAAGATCGGGAAGAGCGTTATCAAACAGCCAAAGAATTACTCACTGATTTGCGCAGGCTAAAGCAGCGATTGGAATTTGAAGCAGAGTTGGAACGTTCAGCGACGCCGGAACAGATCGCGGCGATGACCACGATTACTGATCACGGAAGTGTACCAACGTTACAGACAGGTGGCGCTGCAAAAACTGATCCTACTGCGCCCCACCACGTGTCCAGTGCAGAGTACATCGTTAGCGAAATCAAGAAGCGAAAGAAAGGCGCTAGCCTCGTGGCGGCATTGTTCGTGATTGCCATTGGCTTGGGCACCTTCTTTTACTTCAACCGGGCACAGGCACTGACCGACAAAGACACGATATTGCTTGCGGACTTTGTCAATACGACTGGCGAGACTGTATTCGACGACACTCTGGAGCAGGCGCTTGCTGTTCAGCTTGGCCAAACACCGTTTCTAAACATTCTGCCCGACGATCGTGTGAGACAGACGCTTCGCTTTATGGGGCGCTCCCCCGACGAACGGATTACACGCGACATCGGAATGGAGATTTGCCAACGGCAGGGAATCAAAGCCCTGCTGGTTGGGTCGATTGCGGCCTTGGGATCGCATTATGTGATCTCGCTCGAAGCATTAAACGCGCAAACTGGCGATACTCTTGCGCGCGATCAAATTGAAGCTGAAAGTAAGGAGCAAGTATTGTCGGCTTTGAGTACCTCAGCGTGGCGACTAAGAGAGAAGCTGGGAGAGTCGCTGAGCACGATGAAACAGTTTGCCGTGCCTATTGATCAGGCAACTACCTCATCACTCGAGGCCTTGAAAGCGTACGCGACCGGCAACGATCTTCGTTCGAAAGGCCAGCATTTGGAGTCGGCGCCTTTTTACAGACGAGCCGTCCAATTGGATCCTAACTTTGCCATGGCGCACGCTCGCTTGGCTGTATTTCACGGCAACTTGGGTGAACTGGGGGTGGCCCAGCAGCATGCGGAAAGAGCTTATGAGTTACGCGACCGCGTCAGTGAGCATGAGCGCTTCTACATATCGGAGAAGTACCACAACTACGTAACCGGCGACATCGATAAAGCCATTGAGGTGTTAAAGTCCTGGGCCAAGACTTATCCAAACGATTTCGTTCCTCACAATAATCTGGCACTGAACTATAACTTTTTGGGTCAGCTTGATGATGCACTCAGAGAAGCGATTGAAGCGGCTCGGTTGGATCCACGCAATACCACAGCACGCGGGAATCTGGTTGAGGCATTTTTCAAGGCAGGTAGGCACGCCGAAGCGGAGCAGGCGCTGCGGGAATTGCAACAGTTGAGTCCGGACGCTGACGTAGCTCATTTCTATGCCTTTAATTTGGCGCTGGCCAAGAACGATCAAGCAGCAATTGAGCGTGAGCTAGCGTGGGCCAAAGGTAAGCCAATAGAACCTGACTTCACTGGTTTAGAAGCCCTGAACGCGTCCGTTTCCGGCAAATTTAAGAGAGCTAAAGAGTTGGTGCGTGAGGCCGTAAATCTTTATCTCAAACAGGAAAGAAAAGAGAATGCGGCCCAGGTTCTGAGTAATTTTGGGGTGATTCTAGCAACCATAGAACAATGTAAAGAAGGACAGGCCAATGCCTCCGAGGCATTGTCGCTCAACCGTGGACGAGTGACGCTTGCAAACGCTGCAGCGGCGGCAGCGGTCTGCGGTGATGCTGGCCGCGCGCAAACTCTGATAGACGAGTTGTTGAAGCAGTATCCGAACGACACCGCCATCGTGTCGATCACGATTCCGGCTATCCGGGCACAGTTGGAACGGAACAAAGGCAATCGGTCAGAGGCGATCCGGTTATTGGAGTCTGTCAGTCGGTTTGATCTGGGCACAGTGGCGGGCTTCACCAACAACTACCTGCGTGGTCTGCTCTATTTGGAGGAGAGTAGGCCTCGAGAGGCGGAGAGAGAGTTTCAACGTATTCTCGACGCGCGAAATCTCGATCTCTACTCCCACTTGTATGCTCTGGCGCAACTAAGTCTCGCACGAGCCGCCGCCCAATCAGGTGACACCGGTAAGAGTCGAATTGCATATCAAAACTTATTCTCGCTTTGGCGCGACGCCGATCGTGACCTAAAAATTCTGCAACAAGCCAAAAAAGAGTACGAGCAGATTAAGTAGCTTGGGTCTTTGACCTTAGCAATGCGAGTTATCAGAGCACCAGTTTCCTGTGGGCTCGTGGGTCGACTTATGTCGTTGGCAGAGGAGCACGATCCCCCAAACTCAGCGGAACTTCACACGAAAGTTACTGTAGTCTCCGCGATCCTGTCTCCATCGGCTGCAAATCACGCCTCGCTCGCGAGTTGTGATATATTGCCCGTCCAAACCCGCAGTCGAATCCAGAAGGATCACATCCATGTCAGGACATTCTAAGTGGCATAGTATCAAGCATAAGAAAGGCGCACTCGATGCCAAGCGCGGCAAGTTATTTACTAAGCTAATCAAAGAGATCACGGTCGCCGCACGAAGTGGTGGAGGCGATGCGGCCGGCAACGCACGGCTTCGTAAGGCCATTGCCGATGCCAAAGGCGCGAACATGCCTAATGACACTATTGAGCGAGCCATTCGACGCGGCACCGGCGAAGAAGAGGGTGTGCACTATGAAGAGATCACGTACGAGGGTTATGGACCAGGCGGCGTCGCATTGATGGTCGAATCCATGACCGACAACCGTAATCGTACGGTGGCCGAGATTAGGCACATCTTTTCAAAGAATGGCGGCAATCTAGGTGAGTCTGGTTCTGTTGGCTGGATCTTTGAGAAAAAGGGCTACATCGTCGTCGATAAAAAAGCAAAGCCGGAAGAGGAGCTGTTTGAATTGGTGATTGAGGCTGGCGCAGACGATCTGCGAGACGACGAAGAAAACTATGAGATCGTCACGGCACCGGAAAATTTTGACGTGGTGCTATCGACTATAAAGGCTGCCGGCATCGAACCCCAGGTTGCCGAAATCGCGATGGTTCCGCAAAACTACATCAAGCTCCAGGGGCAGGATGCACGGCAGATGCTGAAGCTAATGGAATCTCTGGAAGACCACGACGATGTACAGAAAGTATCGGCAAATTTCGACATCAGCGAAGCCGACATGGCTGCAGCCTGATTAAGCCCCACCAACCCTATACAACTCAGCGACTTCCGCTGGGCCGACGTTCAGGCCCCGCCTCAGTATCAGTAAAGTGTTCCGCCATGGGCTTTACTAGCTCGTTTGGTTTCACCTGCTTCACCCATCGAGCTGATACTGTCGCCGCGATCCATACGAGATGACTCTGGTGTTGATGCCTGCCTGTCTGTGGTCCTCGCTACTCCTGATTCGAGAAGCTGTTTCAATCGCTCTAGTGACTCTTCCCCTAGATCGACCATGGCCTCAGCCTTCTAAGCGGTTGGATCAGTTTCTTCGTCTATGTTCGAGGTCGAAGCCAGGTGCTGGGCCATACCGCAATCAGTAGATCTGGACCATTCGTACGGTGCTGTCAGAACTTGTCGGTTTTCCATACGGTTGAATAACATTGCCTGAATTCACTACGACCTCAATGTCACTAGCGTCCAAAGCGTCGTAGTCGGTCAAACGCTCGTTCACGTCTTCCTGAATGCGTTCGTCTGAGCGTTTGTAGCCACGTGGTCCTTTTCCGCGATGACTGCCCATTCGTGCTTCGTCCATGCGTCGCCGCCGTTCAGCCTCTTCGTCCCCGAACCATGAAGTTACGTTCATCATCACCTCGCCCATAGTTCACCGGCGATTGTGAACGATAGTGGGGCTCGCGTCTGAAATCCTCCGGACGACGTCGATCGTCTTCGTTATAGTATCTCCTCGACATAGTATCCTCCCTCCGTTCGTTTCCCATGATTGCTGCTTATTAGCTCGGTACCTGATCTGGCATCAACAACCATGCCAATTGCTGACGGTATTTGTTGGGGTTAGCTGATGTTTAGGTTTCGCAGGACCTGGACTCGTATCGAAAGGGGCCAATGGCACCTCTTACTGATCCATTCGTGTACAGGGGAGTCGCACCGGAATTATGGTCGGTGGAGCTAACGAAACCCCGACATGAAGTGTTGTTATAACGTGGAGCTAACGCCCCGACATGAAGTTCGGGGTATTGTTGAAGTGGAAGCTAACGAACCCCCGACCTGAAGCCGGGGGCATTGGTTGGACGCGGTTGACGGGGAGCAGGCGTAACGATTACCAACTGACAACCAATTCCTCTGAGCCTTCCCAGACCGGCAGATTCTGTCGAATCGAAGCCCGCTGCAATCTATTCGGCGCCGATAGCAGACGTCCGGCGCCAACAGCTACAGTCGCAATTGGATCATCAGGAACCGCAACATGGAGCTTAAGGTCTCTTTGCAGCCTCTCCTCCAAGCCTTTCATCAATGCGCCACCGCCGGTCAAGATGATTCCCGACCGATAGATGTCACCGACCGCCTCAGGTTGTGTTTCTTCCAGCGCGCGATGTACGCCGGCCATGATCTCACTCAGAACGGGTTCAACTGCTTCTCGAATCTCACCTGACGAAACTTCTACCGCATTGGCCGTTCCATCGAGCAAATGTTTTCCGACCACTTCGAGACTGGTCTCATCCTCGTTGTCCACTGCTACTGCCGAAGCCAACTGCTTCTTAACGCTCTCAGCCGTTGACTCACCGATGTGCAAACAATACTCCGAGCGAATGTAATCGCGAATGGCTTCGTCCATCGCATTTCCGGCTGCCATCAAAGTCACCGATGACACAACTCCGCCCGAAGCGACCACCGCTACGTTGGTGGTTCCGCCGCCGATATCAATTACAAGGTGAGCACGTTCATCTTCGAAGTCCAACCCCGCCCCCAGTCCGGCAGCCAATCCTTCATCAACAAGATCAACGCGAAGTCCGCCACTGTCCCGCGCCGCATCTCTGATTGAACGCTGTTCTACAGCTGTGGAAGAGCCCGGGACCCCGACCACAAAATGGCCACGACGGTAACCATCCGTCGCCTTGATCAGGAACGCCTTGAGCATCTTCTGCGTAACTTCAAAGTTGAAGATGGTGCCACAGCGGATGGGTCGATGTACCTCGATGTCCTTGGGCTCTCGCCCCAACAGTTTCAGAGCGCGCGAGCCGATCGATAGGACGTTCCCGTCGTAGCGATCCAACGCGATGACTGATGGTTCGTTGAGGAGAATTCCTTTACCTGGGGCGAAAATGAGGGTGTTGACCGTCCCCAAATCGATGGCGAGCTCGTTGCGAAAAAGGCTACTCAGAACATTCATTTACGACCCCTCCTAGTACTGACCGAAAGCGGTGGTGGAAGTGTATTTCAGAGCGGCAACCGCCATGCCAACTGCGCCAGAATGTGCTCATGCTTCGGCAACAATGTTAAAACCGCTAATACCCTGAGTTTCGAATTCTTCGGTCGGTCAATTCGTCTCGACAGCTGTGTCTGTTCGGGTTTCATTCGCAAACTTGGCAGATCCGCGTCTGATTGACAGACACAAGGCTACGTCATGTGCTGCCCTAACATTGTGTTGATTTGGCCGTTCCAGGGGGCCCGCACAGATAAGCGACATCGCTGCCAAAATGTTGCTAACTCTGCGGCTTATAAGATGCTCTGGATTTTCGTTTGGCAGGTAATGAGTCATGGTTGATGATAGTGCTTCCCAGAAGTGTGCACACCAGAAATGCAGCTGCCTGGTGTCCGGATCAAAACGTTACTGCACTCACTACTGTGAGGATGCAGCCGACGCAGATCCCACATCCGTGTATGTGCGGGCACCCCGGCTGCAAGTAGCAGTCAGCCGTCTGGTCTTTTGCCGCTGGCATCACAATTGCCCGACCGCAGCGCGGTTCAATGTCAGCGGCGTCTTTAGCGAACGCGAAAGAAACACGGCGCCATCCGTTTGTATCGATTCAGGGCGATAGCCGACCTCAAGATGCCGCCATTCCTTCGACGGCTATTGCGGTGAAATCGCGTAGCACCATGAACAGAGCAGACTCGCGAGAGTGTCTCCGATGGCAGTGCTTTGTAAGAATGAAGGATAAGGGAATTGGAAGAACGATGGACCAAGGTAACAAGGAAGGGTAACAAGGAAGAAAAAGGTTTACAGAATGAAAAGCCATAGCTCTCCACAGTCAATCGAGCAACCGGACATGATCTCGTGGTTTTATCCTGCCACCAACGAGAACGGTGAGAATTCGCGAGATAAAAGGCTAGCGCCCGATCTAGTCTGTTTTTCACATCTTCGCTGGAACTTTGTCTATCAGCGCCCCCAGCACTTGTTAAGCCGAGCTGCAAAAGAGCGGCGCGTGTTTGTCGTTGAGGAACCGGTCTTTGATAAAGGGTCCATGCACCTGGAGGTCCGGGAAAGCGCGGAGGGAGTTTGGGTTGTAGTGCCGCACCTTCCGGATGGTCTCCGTAGCGAGGTAGCGACCGATGCGGTCCTGCGCGAGATGATTGACCGACTCTTTGTGGAAAGCAACATTGCTAATTACGTTCTTTGGTACTACACCCCGATGGCGCTGTCGTTTACCGAGCATCTAAGGCCGATCGCGACTGTATACGACTGCATGGACGAGCTCTCTGCGTTCAAAGGTGCATCGCCCGCATTGTCCAGGCTGGAACGACGGCTATTCGAGCAGGCAGACTTGGTCTTCACGGGCGGCCAGAGCCTTTACGAAGTCAAACGATCTCAACACCGGTCCGTGTTTGCGTTTCCCAGCAGCATTGATCGCGCCCACTTCGCTAAGGCGCGCACGGCTCTAATTGAACCCGAAGATCAACAGACCATTCCCAAACCCAGGCTAGGATTTTTTGGTGTTATCGATGAAAGGTTTGATGCCGCGCTGTTGGCGGCGGCTGCGACTGCGCGGCCGAACTGGCAGTTCGTAATGATCGGACCTGTGGTGAAGATCGGAGAGGACACTTTGCCACGCCGTTCGAACATTCATTACCTGGGTGGTAAAGATTACAAAGAGCTACCCTCGTATCTGGCCGGATGGGATGTAGCCCTACTGCTTTTTGGTCGCAACGAAGCAACGCGATTCATTAGCCCCACTAAGACTCCAGAGTATTTATCCGCTGGCAAGCCTGTGATCTCCACTTCAATCACGGACGTGGTCCAGCCCTACGGTGTTCAAAAGCTTGTGGAAATAGCCGATACACCGGACGATCTTATCGCGGCTGCGGAAATGATACTTGGACAGAAAGAGGAGGAACGCGCGGAATGGCTGACCCACGTTGACGCTTTTTTAGCGAATACTTCATGGGACGACACCTGGTCGCGAATGTCTAAGTTGATCGATCAGGTGATTACACACAATGTCGCGGTGCTGCCGGCCGTCCAGGAAATGAGGAGGACTCGTACCCAAGCTGCCGGATAACTGCGGTCAAGTAGACGTTTTGAGAACAAGGGGGGAGTAAGATGTTTGATTATTTGATTGTCGGTGCGGGATTCGCCGGTAGTGTGTTGGCCGAAAGACTAGCGGCAGGATCCGACAAGAAGGTTTTGATTTGCGACAAGCGGCCACACATCGGTGGAAACGCGTACGACCACTACAATGAAGCCGGGATACTGGTCCACAAATACGGCCCACATATATTTCATACCAATTCGCGCGACGTTTGTGAATACCTATCCAGGTTTACTGAATGGCGTCCGTACCAGCATCGGGTGCGCGCCAGCGTTGATGGGCAGATAGTGCCCATTCCGATCAATCTCGATACGATTAACAAACTTTATGGGCTGAATCTAACTTCCTTCGAGGTAGAAGACTTTTTCAAGAAGGTAGCGGAACCGCGTGAACAGATAAGAACTTCAGAGGACGTGGTTGTCAGCAAGGTTGGACGCGAGCTCTACGAAAAGTTTTTTCGCAGCTACACGCGCAAACAGTGGGGCCTCGATCCCTCGGAACTCGATGCCAGTGTGACCTCTCGCGTTCCAACTCGCACAAATCGGGATGACCGTTATTTTACTGACACCTATCAGGCGATGCCACTGCACGGTTACACACGCATGTTCGAGAACATGCTGGACCATCCGAACATCAAGATTTTGCTGAACTGTGACTACCAGGAGATCGAAAAAGAAATTCCCTATAAGCAGATGATCTACACGGGGCCAGTTGATACCTATTTCGATTACTGTTACGGAAGGTTGCCGTACCGTTCATTGGAGTTCAAACACGAAACGCATGACGTTGCAGTTTATCAGCAGGCGCCCGTGGTGAATTACCCTAATGAGCACCTGTACACCCGAGTCACGGAGTTCAAGTACTTGACTGGACAAGAACACCCAAAGACAAGCATCGTCTATGAGTTTCCACGATCCGAAGGCGATGCTTACTATCCTGTACCACGTAGGGAGAACGCGGAACTCTACGCGAAATACAAAGCGCTTGCTGAGGTCACCCCCAGAGTTCATTTTGTCGGGCGGCTCGCGACATACAAGTATTACAACATGGATCAGATAGTCGCTCAGGCGTTGACGGTTTATGGGAAGCTTACCAGCGCGAAACGGAAAGAAGCAGCGGTCCGGGTCGGCAACAACGGCCATCATCCGCCTGTTAAAGATGAACCACTGCGGCGTGAATTGATCCTGACGCAGTAGCCCGGGGTGATGCTGAAACACGAAGAGCTGTTTGACAGTTTCTTTCAGGGCGGATTCGAATGTTCGACGCACCGGCTGCGGAACGGTAAGCGCCTGGACGAGATTGCGTTCACTCAGCACGACCGTTTCGCCCGCGAGGACTACTTGAGGCTGCAAAGCCAGGGCATGCGCACCGTGCGTGATGGCATCCGCTGGCACCTGATCGAGCAAACACCCGGGCGCTACAATTTTACGAGTGTCCGGGACATGGTGCGCGCAGCCCGTGAAACTCAGACACAGGTGATCTGGGATCTTTGCCACTATGGCTGGCCAGATTGGTTGGACATCTTCGAACCACAGTTCATCAAGTCATTTGGCCGACTCGCCCGTAAGTTCGCCCAGTTCCTCAGTAATGAAACGGATCAGCCCCTATTTATCATCCCAATCAATGAGATTTCTTTCTTCTCCTGGGCCGCTGGCCAGACCGGATATTTCAATCCATTCGCGCAGCGTCGCGGCGGTGAACTGAAAGCGCAACTTGTCCGTGCTTCAATTTCAGCCATCGAGGCATTACGTGATGCGAACCCTCAGACACGCATCATACAGATGGAACCGCTGATCAACGTTCTCCCAAGAGATCCAAGAAACAGTAGACAGAGACGGGCCGCCGAAGATTATCGTCTTTCCCAGTTTGAAGCATGGGACATGTTGGCGGGTCGTCAAAAACCGGAATTGGGTGGTGCGGAGAAATATCTCGACATCGTGGGCGGCAACTACTACATGTACAACCAGTGGATTCTAAATGGTCGCGCGGTTCCCATGACGAGCCCGCGTTACCGACCGTTACGAGAAATGATTAAGGAGGTATACGATCGATATCAACGGCCCTTTTTCATTGCGGAGACAGGAACAGAGGATGAGGAGCGGCCTACTTGGTTTCGCTACGTTTGCAGCGAAGTGCGAGCTGCAATGAGAGCTGCTGTCCAGGTGGAGGGGATCTGTCTGTATCCAATTGTCAATCACCCGGGATGGGATAACGATCGGCATTGTTATAATGGCCTGTGGGATTATCCTGACGAACACGGCCAGCGTGAGATCTACCGTCCGCTTGCTGCAGAACTGCGCAGGCAAAGATTTTACTTTCAACGCTTATTGGGAAAGGTTTGAATCAATGCGAGTACTCGTCACTGGAGGAGCGGGCTACATCGGCAGTGTGGTTGTTGAGGAGCTGATTCGAGACGGTCACGATGTCGTCGTTTACGATAATCTTTATAAAGGACACCGCGGCGCCATAACGGAGGGGGCTGAATTCGTCGAAGCTGACCTTCTCGATACAGATCGCCTTCGTGCTGCGTTGCGCGAGTCACAAACTGAAGCTGTAATTCATATGGCTGCTGATTCGTTGGTCGGCGAATCCGTCGAGCACCCGGCCAAGTATTATCGCAACAACCTGGTTGCGGGTTTGTCGCTGCTCGAAGCAATGCGAGACGCTGAAGTTAAGCGCCTAGTTTTCTCCTCCACCGCAGCTGTTTATGGTGAGCCTGAAAAGCAACCAATAGAAGAGACGGATCCCACTGGCCCGACAAATCCCTACGGAGAAACCAAACTGGCATTTGAGTCGGCAATGAAGTGGTATGAACGGGCCTATGGAATTCACTATGCAAGCCTGCGTTACTTCAACGCTGCGGGAGCTACTTCGCAATGCGGTGAATGGCACGACCCGGAAACTCACATTGTTCCTCTTGTGCTTCAAGTTGCTGCAGGAATGCGAGAACGCGTGGAGATTTACGGAGATGACTATCCAACACGGGACGGTACGTGTGTGAGGGACTACATTCATGTCATAGATTTGGCGCGAGCTCACATACTCGCCTTGACGATTCTAGGCGCACGCAGTGCAACTTATAACCTTGGGTGCGGTGGGGAAGGGTACACTGTAAACCAGGTAGTAGAGATTGCGCGTGCGGTAACAGGGAGAGACATTCCCGTGACTGTCGGGCCGAGACGTGCCGGTGATCCGGCGGTTTTGATTGCGAGTTCCGAGCGCATCAAACGTGAGCTTGGCTGGGCCCCCGAGTTTCAGGATCTTAGAAAAATTGTTGAGTCGGCTTGGCTATGGCTGAATGAACACCCCTCCGGTATTGAATGACGTGGTCTGCCTGCACGTTTGAAGCGCTTGTTCGGTCACTAATGATCCAATGGTGGACCTCGAAGCACTGAAGCGTTCTTTCCGTGAGTTGTTCAATACGGAACCGCGCCTATTTAGTGCTCCAGGTCGGGTAAATCTTATCGGAGAGCACACTGATTACAACGACGGCTTCGTTTTGCCGATAGCAGTTAATCGTCGCACTGTCGTGGCCGCAGCCGCCAACGGTGGGACTCGTCTTCGGGTCAAATCAGTCGAGTTTGATGAGTACGTCGAAATCGACCTGTCGAGTTCGGCCACTACATCGCAGCCGCATTGGGTAACCTACGTAGAAGGCGTCGCACGCGTTCTGCGGGAGCGAGAGGTGCCCGTCTCAGGCGCCGACTTGATGGTGACATCGACCGTTCCGATTGGTTCTGGGATGTCATCATCAGCTGCGTTGGAGATGTCTGTCGGTGCCGCCATTGTAGCGCTTGCGGGTGTCGAAATTGATTTAATTCAGCTGGCTTTGGCGGCCCAACGTGCAGAACATATTTACGCCGGCACCAAGTGTGGTCTGATGGATCAGCTTGCTGTCGCCTTTGGTAAGGCAGGGCATGCTCTTTTGATCGATTGCCGATCTTTTGAGCGAAAGCCAATTGAGTTGAAGATTGCTAACACCGCGATCGTGGTCTGCGATACGAACGTCAAACACGAGCTCGCGACCTCCGCCTACAACCAGCGCAGGGCCGAATGCGAAAAGGGAGTTGAACTGCTGCGCGAATATCTGCCTCAAATTCGCGCCTTGCGTGATGTGAGTGAACAAGACTTTGCAGCGTACGGTGAACGACTTCCCGAACCTATCCGAAGACGTTGCCGCCACGTGATTACCGAAAATGATCGTACCGTCCGTGCAAGCGACGCTCTGCAGCGGGGCAACGTTAGAGTGTTTGGTACGTTGATGCAGATGTCCCATCGTTCTCTGCGGGACGATTATGAAGTCAGCTGCCGGGAGCTGGATACAATGGTTGATATTGCAAGGGATCAAAACGGAGTAGCTGGCGCCAGAATGACTGGGGGAGGCTTCGGTGGTTGCACCGTCAACTTTGTAGAACGTAGTGAACTGGACTCCTTCCTAGCTATAGTACCGAATGAGTATGAGCAGAGAACAGGAAGGCAGGCAACGATTTACGTTGTCGAGGCGGAAGATGGGGTGAGAGAGGTTCGTTCGCGTTCAACGTAAGTTCTTAGCTCTACTGCATTCGATTCGCACCAGGAGGAGGGTCTGCTTTGGACGATCAGGTGGATAGCACAACTATTCCACGTCCCGAATATCCCCGACCACAATTTGTACGTGATGAATGGTCTAACCTGAATGGCGAATGGGAGTTTGGCTTTGATGACGAGGACAGAGGTGTTGAAGACAGATGGTTTGACGGCCTCGAACTGCCTTTGCGTATCGTAGTGCCTTTTGCGTACCAGGCGAAGCTGTCAGGCATAAACGAGAAGACGATTCATGAGATCGTGTGGTACGCACGTTCGTTTGAAGTTCCTGAACCATGGGAGCAGGGTGAGTTACTACTTAATTTTGGCGCAGTTGATTACGCCACTACCGTATGGGTAAACGGTCAGGAGGTTGGCCACAATCAAGGTGGACATGTTCCTTTCCAGTTCGAGATTTCGCCCTATATCAGGAAGGGCGCGAACAGAATAACCGTGCGGGTCGAGGATCGGCAGGATCCAAAACAACCGCGCGGAAAACAGTCTCATACGGGACTACCTCACGGGATCGATTATTACTGCACTACCGGCATTTGGCAGACAGTTTGGCTCGAGCCGGCACCGCCGATCCGGATCGAGGAGATCCGTATTCTCACCCACGCGCAACGCAATCTAGTCGAGATTACAGTATTCCTTCACGCCCCGTCGGCCGCTTGGCGTATTGAGGTGGAGGTTTGCGACCACGGACAATTGGTAGCGCGAGTCGAGGATAAGACTGCGGTTGCAACAGGACGTCTTTTTGTCTCGATTCCTTACGCGAAGCTCTGGTCACCGGAAACACCAAATCTCTATGACCTAACCATCCGACTCTATGACAACGATATACTGCTCGATGAAGTAAGGTCCTATTGTGGACTTCGCGGGCTACGGTTGCTCGATGGTCAGTTTCTCCTGAATGGAAGTCCCATCTATCTGAAGATGGTTTTGGACCAGGGATACTGGCCTGATGGCTATTTGACGGCTCCTTCGGATGAGGCACTGCAGACTGACATTGGTTGGATCAAGATGTTTGGATTCAATGGTGTGCGTAAGCACCAGAAGATCGAGGATCCACGCTGGCTGTACTGGTGTGATCGGCTTGGCCTGTTGGTTTGGGAAGAGATGCCAAATGCGCGTGAGTGGTCGTCAAAAGCTGAAGATCTCTTGTCGGCTGAATGGCAGACTGCGGTTCGTCGTGATTATAACCACCCGTGCATCATTGCCTGGGTGCCGGTGAATGAGAGTATGGGGTTTCCGGGACTTGGTCAGCGGCACGCCGGCCAGTACGCCTTCATCGAACGAATGGTGCGCGTTACGCGCAGGCTCGACAGCAGCCGTCCGGTAATCGATAACGACGGTTGGGAGCACACAGACATTACCGATGTGTGTGCAATCCACGACTACACACCGACAAGCAGCGCGCTTGCAAAAAGGTATGAAGATGCGCTTAGTGGCGGAAACCTTCCGCTGCAAGTTTGGGTTGGCGAAAAACCTCTGTTTGCGCGCGGCTCAAGGTACCGGGGTCAGCCGATTGTGTTATCAGAGATTGGCGGGTTTTTGGCAATTCCGACAGAAATTCCCCCTGAGCGCCGAGATCTTCTCTATCAGTTCTACGCGTCGTTTGAGAAACCGGAAGAGTTGTTGGAAAAGTACCAGGATCTGATGCAGGGTATCGCGACGCTGAAATTCCTGGCGGGATTTTGTTACACACAACTGACGGACATAGAGCAAGAGATAAATGGCTTACTTACGCATGACCGCAAGCCGAAGGTTCCTGCCGACAGAATCGCGGAAATCCATCGCGAGTTATTTAAGACGAGGATCTGATATGGAGTGAGGCGGCAAGGCGCAGAACGCCTTGCCGCCTCACTCCAAAGTAGTATACTTCGCAGGCTCTAACAAACCTCACTTCAGGTAAAGAACAATGCGCGTCCTCGGAATCGATCCCGGCAGCGAAGTCACGGGCTGGGGTGTCCTTGAAGGCGACGGACGACGCTATCAACTGCTCGAGTTCGGTTGCATTCGACCAACCAACGGCAGTCGATTCCCGCAGAAGCTTTTGGCTATTGCAAACGGCATTGAAGATGTCATTGCCCGCCACAACCCGCAAGCCTGCGCAATTGAAGACGGTTTCCTGTCTACAAACGTGAAGGTTACGTTGAAACTTGGCCAGGTGCGCGGCGTGACAATGTTGGCCGCCGAACGCGCCGGTCTTGAGATTCACGAGTATTCACCCCGACTGGTGAAGCAGACCGTAGTCGGGTATGGAAATGCCGAGAAACACCAGGTGCAGGAGATGGTGCGCATCCTCTTGTTGTTACCCGCGCCCCCCGAACCAAAAGACGCTGCGGATGCGCTTGCGGTTGCGATCTGCCATTTTCACCATGCCGGTGTGGCTCAGCGGATCCTTGCTGCCGAGATTCGAAGTAGGACGTCCGTGCGACGTCGTGTTCCAACGTAAATTCACCTTTTTCTAACCTCACCTTGCTGAAGGAGAAGAACAATGAAATCTGCCTCACCGCCACTCTTACTGTCTGTCCTCTGCCTTTCAATTCTCAGCGCTTCAAATGACCACGCGATCGCACAGGCGCGACGTCCAACCGGCGGGCCAATCGCAGTTGTCGTGGACGAACGACTAGCAGCACTGCGGCGCAGCCCCCAGCTTTCGGGAAAACTGATACAACGGCTTAGTCGTGGCCGGCTGGTGGCAATCCGCCGCGCGGTCCGAATCTCAGAGGGCGTCACGTTCTATCACGTGCGAGTCACCAGACGGCGAAGCGGATGGCTGCAACGAGAAGCTGTAGTTTCGCCGAGTCGAGTTGGTGACGATCGGAGGCTTTACCGGCTGCTCCTGGCGTCTGAAGACTTTGATTTGATCGTCAGAAGCAGGATTTTTCTCGACACCTTCCCGCGATCCTCTCTGCAACCTGCAGTGTTAAAGCTCTTTGCATCGGCTGCGGAAGCTTCCGCCGATAAACTGTCGCTCGAGGCTTCTCGCCGCCTCAATCAGAAGGAGATGATTGGCGGCGGTGGACCAGAGTTCTCTTACTACCTGAACTACAGCGGATTGGATCGGTACAACCGCCAGGGAATCAGATTTGAGTTTGATCACCAAGGCAAAAAGCTGCGTTACGACGGTGCAGCCTGGCGAGAGATTATCTGGCGATACCCCAAAGCGATTGAGGCGGAAGAGGCACGCCGTCGTATGCTCATCCTGAGCACTAGGCGAGTCGAATGATCAAATTGGTAATCGCCAATCATCATTAATCTTGCACCGGCACTTCTCTCTTACTAAACTCGCGCGGTCCAACCTTCCGTCCGTGAGGTCAAAATCATGCTTCCGAAAGAGATGCATACGTTGCGGGGCGAACAATCCTTCTGTTTACCTCTGTTCACGAGGTCTGGCCTGGCCATTTTCTACAGTTTCTCCATGCCAACCGTTCGCCATCTAAGTTTGGTCAAGTTTTTGTGGGTTATGCCTTTGCGGAAGGGCTCACTACACCGAGGAGATGATGTGGGAGGCAGGTTTAGGAAACGGATCGCCGGAAACGCACATCGGGCAGATACTCAACGCCACTCTGCGCAATGTGCGCTTTCTCTCGGCCATCGGAATGCACACAGGAAAGATGACAGTTGCAGATTCAGAACGAATGTTTCGTGAAGAGGGTTATCAGGATGCAGCCACAGCCCGGCAACAGGCGGCCCGGGGAACATTCGATCCAGCGTACCTCAACTACACGATGGGGAAATTAATGATTAAGAAGCTACGCGAGGACTGGACGGTTACGCGAGGCGGCCGAGAGGCTTGGCAATCCTTCCATGACGAGTTCCTGAAGTACGGTGGTCCGCCGATACCGTTGGTACAGAAGGCGATGTTGAAGGACCAGAAGGCGTCTTTGTTTTAGTAGAGCAACTGCTCCAGCCGAGAAATTGAGTTTGGACTGTTAATAATCCCTCCGCAGCGTCGTTTAACCAGTGGAAACGGAGGGCACCAGTGCAAGCAGCCGTCAAACCCTTGAAACCAATTCCAGATCCCCCGGGAGAGCTTGAGACGCTCTTTCGCACCCATCACGACCGCGTTTTTCGCACTGCCCATCGTATTACCGGCAGCGCTGCCGATGCGGAAGATGTTCTGCAAACCGTGTTTCTGCGGTTGGTTAAGGGCCAGGAGAACTACGATTTTCAGGATTATCCAGAGGCGTATCTTTCTCGAGCTGCAATAAATGCGTCTTTGGATTTACTGCGAAGTCGTAACAGGTCGCGGTCCGTAGGCATTGATGACGTTGATCCCGGAGCCTTCGTGAGTAGTTTCAAGAACCCCGAAGCCGAGCATCGGGACAAAGAGTTGCAGGAGCTGATCCGACATGCCGTTGCGCGTTTGGGAGCCACAGCGTCGGAGATGTTCATTCTGCGTTATTACGACGGCTACGACAATCACGAAATTGCGAAGATGATGAGCACATCGCAACTCGTTGTGGGCGTTGTCTTGCACCGCGCCCGCACAAAGCTAAGGAAAGAGATTGGGCACTATCTGGAGAAACATCATGAAAAGCAATAACGAACTCGACAACATTCTCGACAACACCACAGCCAGCATTCGCAATGAGCAGGTGGATTCGGCGGTGGTAAAACAGGCGGCAGACCGCGTTTGGGCGCGAGTCGCCATCGAAGCGGCGGGTGATACTACCATCGAGCGAGGCGCAGCAGAGCTAATTGAGAGCTGTGCCGATTTTCAGTCGCTCATTCCCGCCTATCTGCAAGGGCAGCTTTCTGAGGCGCGTTCACTTCTCTTAGTGGATCATACGCATGAGTGCATTCCTTGCCGGAGGGCGATGAAGGAGGCCAGGACGCGCAAATCTGTGCCAGTCCGCACGACCGCACGCGTCCGCCGTTACGGTATCCAGCCGGTGGTTCTTCGTTGGGGTATCGCCGCAGCGCTGGTCATAGGGTTTGGACTATTAGCCCTTCCAGTGCTTCAGCGGTATTTACCCTTGGGGGGCCAGTTGGAAGCCACAGTTCAGGCGGCCGAAGGCCAGGTCTTCCAGATAGCCGACACCCGCACGACACCGGTCACGGTGGGACAGAAGCTCGGTAGCGGTGAGCGATTGCGGACGGCAAAGGACGGGCATGCTTTTGTCAAACTCGCTGACGGTTCAATTGTTGAAATCCGCGACCGCTCTGAATTGTCGATTACAAAGAACGGGCAGGGCACAACAATTCACTTGAATCGGGGCGCCATCGTCGTTGAGGCAGCAAAGCAAAAGAGTCAGCGTCTCTACGTCGATACCGGCGATTCGCTCGTCTCAGTTGTTGGTACGGTCTTTTCAGTAAACAGTGGAACCAAGGGATCGCGCGTTTCGGTAATCGAAGGTGAGGTTCACATGAACCACGCCGGAGCTGACCGGGTATTACGGCCGGGGGACCAGTTCGCTACCAGCAGATCGATCGAACGTGTCGCCGTAGGGGATGAAGTTTCGTGGAGCCGTAATGCTACTCGTTACGCAGAAACACTCGCAAACCTTGCCGGGCTTGGAAAAGAGATTAATAAGGTTCCTCAGCCAGAACTTCGCTACTCAACACGGCTCCTCGACCTGATGCCGGCAGGTACTACCGTCTACGCAGCCTTGCCGAATCTAACGGCGACGATTACAGAGTCGCACCAGATCATGCAGAATCGGATTAATCAGAATCCGGCTTTGCGTGAATGGTATGAGAAGAACCGAGCCGGTGGGCCGGATATGAACAAGGTCATGGAGACCGTTCACGAATTTGGCCAGTACCTGGGCGACGAAGTCGCCGTTTCGGTCGCAATGGATGCAAAGGGCGAACCGGTGGCTCCGCTTGTGCTGGCCGAACTTAAGAACAGCGAAGGCTTCAGGGCTTTTCTTGAACAGCAGCTTGCCAAGCACTCGGGAAACTCGAGTGGTAGGACCCCAATTACTTTTGTTGAGGATCCTCAGCTCGCGACTCCGTCAGCTCCCGCTCAGGGCAGCAAGGACAAGGACGTGTACGTCTGGATCCGCAACGATCTCTTCGCTGCTAGTCCAAATCTCTCGCAGTTGCAGCAGCTTTCGATCGTCCTCCAGAAGGGTGGTAAGAGTGACTTCAGCAACAGCCCGTTTTATGACCGTATCGCCCAGGTTTACGGACAAGGGGCAGGCCTCGTCGTGGCCGCCAATCTGGAGAGAGTTTTCGAACAGACAAAATCTCAACGCACACAAGGTGCTGGCGCTGAACAACGTGAGGCAGCCCTCAATAAGTTGGGGGTGCTGAGCGTCAAGTACTTCGTCCTGGATCAAAAACAGACGGGCGGTAAGACGCACACTGAAGCTGTTCTCTCTTTTAACGAGGCACAGCGGGGCGTTCCGTCGTGGCTCGCCGCGCCCGGACCGATGGGCTCGCTCGAGTACATCTCACCCGAAGCGAATGTCGTTGCGGGATTTGTGGTCAAGGATCCCGTGGCGTTAGTTGATGACCTTCTGGGTGTAGTGGAAACAGTCTCTCCGGACCTTAGAAAGAACCTCGACAAGCTCCAGGCTGATCGCGGGATTGATATCCGCAGGGATATCGCCGCTCCACTCGGAGGTGAGTTTGCGTTTGCCATCGATGGTCCAATTCTTCCCACCCCCTCCTGGAAGATGGTGTTTGAAGTCAATGATGTCGATCACTTGCAAAGGGCCCTCCAGCAGGTGGTGAACGAAATCAACAAGGAAGCGGCCCGTTTTGGCAAAGCCGGTCTCGTGTGGGAACAGGGAGACCTCAGCGGACGTCCCTACTACACACTCCGCTCAGCAGACTTTGGGCTCGAAGTGAACTACACGTACGTAAATGGCTACATGGTGGTTGGGCCAACCCGAGCTCTGGTCGAGCGCTCCGTGAGGGCACAGAGCCAGAACTATTCATTACTACGTTCGCAGAAGTTCATCGCTGGATTACCTGCCGACGGCAATGCAAACTTCTCGGCGGTCTTCTATCACAACCTGGCGCCCTTGGTGCAGCCTTTTGCGGACAAGATTGCAGGTGCTGCTGGGAACCTGCCCCAAGGGCCGCAGAATGCAATCAAATCGCTGGCTGCAGACATGCCACCGACGCTTGCCTATGCGTACGCTCGCGAAGACAGCATCACCTTTGCTGCAAATACTGAGGGCGGACCTTTCGGTTTGAGTCCAGCAACCTTGTTAGGCGTTCCCCATGCGCTTGAAATGCAGCACATTCTACAGCAAGGAATGCGGGGCAAGAAGTAGTTGATTCGGAACGGGAGACCCCCGTCGGTGGTCCCCTGTTCCTTATTCTCAGACTCAGAAAGTGGTCTGAAGCGGGAGCAGGATTATGAAGCTCATCTCCATCTCACTTGCGTCCTGGCTTATTGCTCTGGGGGTTATCCTGCTGACCTTTTCAGTTATTGAAGGTGAGTCACTCTCGCAAGCCGACATCAAAGGTGTCACCATAACCTCGCTGATCATCGCCGCTCTAGTTTTCTCACTGGCCTATGCGCCTTCGCTCTTCTGGCTACGCCGACGTTTGGGTGGTTGCCGGCCTGTCGCTCTATTTCCGATCGCCTCTGCATTAGTGTTGAACGTCCCGGTTTTTCTGATCGGGATTTTGGCAATTGGCAGAACTTTGGTCGCGTCGGAAGCGTTTGCTTTTATCGGTGCATTCATTTTGATGGGAACTGCATTCGGTTTGGCATTCGTTTGGAATTATCACGACAGAGCGATATAACTGAGCAGCATGGCAGCAACCGAGACGCTTCCAGAACAAAAAACAGCATTTAATTCCGCCGACTTCGCTCCCGTCATAGATCTAAATGATTTGAGCGTGCACTTTGGCGGTCGTCCCATCCTTCGTTCCTTGCGTGGAGAATTGCGGGGTCGGGCCGTTGGACTGCTCGGACCCAACGGCGCCGGCAAAACCACGCTAATTCATACCCTCCTGGGCTTCCACGATCCCAGTTCCGGGACCGCTCACATTTTTGGTCGGGACATCACCACAGAAATTAAACAGATTCGCCAAGTTGTCGGTTACATGCCCGAGCGCGATTCGTTCATCGCCAGGATGAGCGCCGTCCATCTTGTTCGGCTGATGGCCGAGCTGTCAGGTTTGCCGTCAGAAGCAGCCCTGGAACGGGCACATGAGGCGCTCTTTTACGTTGGTCTTGGTGAAGCGCGATATCGGAATCTTGATACGTACTCATTGGGAATGAAACAGCTCGCCAAGTTGGCCCAGGCGATCGTGCATGGACCACGTTTGATCTTTCTTGACGAGCCAACGAACGGTCTTGATCCGCCCGCGCGACAACGGATGCTCCGGTTGATTCGTGAGATAAGAGATAGCGGGCAGGCTCACATCGTCCTGTCATCACACCTGCTGCGAGATGTTGAGGAGTGCTGTGAAGAGATACTGATCCTCAAAGATGGACAGATCGCGCAATACTGCAATTTGGAGGAAGAGCGGAAAGCGAACCGGAAGTTTCTGGTGCTGGAGACGCGTGGAGACCAGAATGCTTTTGCTCGGTCGGTGGCCGCTCTTGGATGTGAATATGCTCTGACTACCGACAGCCGCGTAAAGATAGTGCTCGCAGACAACGTCGAGGTGCGTGATATCTACCGTGCTGCTGATGAACATCAAGTGCAGATTCGCAGGATGAGCTACAAACGCGATTCCCTGGAAGACATCTTCCTGAAGGCGATGGAGAACGGCCATGGCGGTCTATGAGCACACATACAAGCGATACCAAGGGCTCATGACACCCGCATGGAGTCGCTTCTTGATCCTCCCCCGTCACGCGTTTCGTGACGTATTCAAGTCAAAACTCTTCACGGCGTTCTACGCGATCTGCTTCATACCGCTGCTGGTTGAAGCGGTGCTCATCTACCTCCACCACAATGTGAACGCGCTCGCCATTATGCAGATTAATGTGCGGGAGTTGCTGCCCATCGATGCTTCTTTCTTTCAGTTTTTTGTAAACTTTCAGGGTGGATTCGCGTTCTTCGTGGCACTGCTGGTTGGTCCCCCCTTGGTTTCACGAGACCTCCGCAACAACGCATTACCGCTCTACCTTTGCCGTCCGTTCTCGCGCGCTGAGTACGTCGCCGGCAAGATGTCGGTGCTCCTGATCCTTCTTTCGCTTATGACCTGGATACCGCAGCTACTGCTGTTCCTCTTTCAATCGTATCTCGAGGGATGGCGGTGGTTTGTGGACAATCTCTGGATTGCCAGTGCGATCTTTATTGGCAGTATAGTATGGGTTCTGCTGCTGGCATTGTTGTCGCAAGCAGTGTCGGCGTTGGTCAAATGGCGTGTAGTGGCAAGCGGCGCGCTGTTGGGGATCTTCTTTATACCGTCGGTTTTTGGCGAGGTTATCAATCAGATATTTGTGACACGGTGGGGCAGCATTATTAGCATCGCCGCTCTGATGCGAAACATCACATCCGGGCTGTTTGGGAGTTTTGTCCGAGAGACGGGTAGCGTGAGGATCACTGGTTTCGATGAAACGATCGTCAGGGAGATTGTTCTCCGCGAACCGCCGCTCTGGGCGTGTTGGGCAGCAATGTTTGTTGTCTGTGCGATCTGCCTTGCATTGCTGTCGCGAAAAGTGAGGGCCTATGAGGTTGTGTCGTAATACCAAATGAGATGAGCGAAACGGTAAAAAACTCTGAGATGGTCATCTTCGACGATGTCTCGAAGTTCTACGGCGAAATTCTCGGCGTGAACCGGGTCAACCTGCAGATAGCGCCGGGCATCACCAGTTTTGTCGGACCGAACGGCGCCGGCAAATCGACGTTGATGAACCTGATGACCGGACTCCTGCGACCGACGCGTGGCAAGATCACTATCCTCGGCATCCGGCCGGACGAGCCAGAGAGACTCTTTCGCAAAGTTGGTTATTGCACACAGTTCGATTCCTTCCCGCGCGGCGTAACGGGCCGTGAATTCGTTAAGTCTTTCCTTCTGGTCCACGGGTACTCTGAGAAAGAGGCAAACGAGCTAACTGTCACGGCCCTCGAGCGAGTGAACCTTGTAGACGCGGCCGATCGCAAGGTCGCTGGATACAGCAAAGGTATGCGGCAGCGAATTCGCCTGGCCCAGGCAATCGCCCACCAGCCCGCGGTCATGATTATGGATGAACCTCTGAATGGGCTGGATCCGATGGTCCGCGCTGAAACGATTGCGCTGTTTCGTAAGCTGGCTGAGGAGGGACTGCATCTGATCATCTCGAGTCATATCCTCCACGAAGTCGACATGATGTCTGACCGGGTTGTGTTGATCAACAACGGGTACATTGTTGCGGAGGGAAACATCCACGGCGTACGAGATGAGATGGAAGAGCACCCGATGCAGATCTTCATTCGCTGTGATCAGCCGGCGAAATTGGCGGCCCAGGTTTTTCAGCAGAATCATGTGGTTGAGGCGCGCATCCATGAAGATCGTCGGGGTTTGTTTGTGAAGTCCAGGGATGCAGATCGTTTTTATCTGTTACTCAACAAGGTCGTGGCTGAAGGTGAGATCAACATCGAAACGGTCGCGCCGATAGACGATGACCTGAGCGCCGTGTATCAGTACTTGATTGGGTAGACTTTGGAGTGCTTTGGGAGTTCTATATGAGTTCTGCAGTGGAGCTGGCACAAAGGGGATCGTCACACTGGACGCTCTGGTGGCACCAGGCGCGTGCAATCTTTCGTCTGGAGATTGAAAAGAATTTTCTCAGCAAAAGGTCGATCCTGCTTTACCTCTTGGCTCTGTTGCCGATTTTTCCGCTTGCGTTGTTGGCCCCGTTTACCCCACCTGGTCGTGAATGGCAGAACTTTAACCAGTACAGCATGATCTTTGCCATCTATTACGGTGGACTGATTTTGCGGACAGTCACCTTCTTTGGTTGTGCATGGATTTTCATGAACCTCTTTCGCGGAGAGATTGTCGACCGCAGTCTGCATTTCTATTTTTTGAGTCCTGTTCGGCGTGAAGTTCTGGTCGTGGGGAAATATGTCTCTGGATTGGTGACATCAATCCTGCTGTTCAGTGGCGCGACCATCATCTCAATGCTGCTGCTCTACGTGCCTCATTTCTATTCCGAGAGTGTTCGTTTCTTTTTTGACGGTGCCGGCCTGGGACAGTTGCTCACGTACGCCGGAATCACTGCCCTGGCGTGTGTCGGGTATGGTGCATTCTTTACTGTGGTGGGCCTGTTCTTCCGCAATCCCATCATTCCGGCGCTGGTTTTGTATGGATGGGAGTGGCTCAACTTCCTATTGCCGCCAATACTTAAGAAGATCAGTGTGATTCACTATCTGCAATCGCTAACGCCAGTGCCGGTGTCCGAAGGCCCGTTTGCAGTTGTTGCAGAGCCGACGCTGGCGTGGATCGCTGTTCCGAGTCTGTTAGTTGTGACGCTGGTTGTTCTGATCGCAGCGAGCTACCGGATTCGACACATGGAGATACGGTACGGAAGTGATTGAGGATTGCAAATTAAGGATTGCCGATGCGTCCAATCCATCGCGAAGACCAACCAATCGTCAATCGTTAATCTTTCCCTCCGCTCAACTTCTTGATCATCTCTTTTGCATTTGCCGCATTTGAATAATCAGGATTCAGCGCCAAAGCCTTCTTGTAGGACTCCAAAGCCTCTGGCTTGCGACCTTGGCGAGCGAAAATCCCACCGAGGCTGTCGTGAAGGTTTGCCTCCTGAGGATAGAAAGCGATGGCCGTCTTAAGAATCTGGATACCCTCATCCACCAACCCTCCCTGCGCCAGTTGATTAGCGACGTTGTTCAGGCCGTTAGCACTCGCAACCCGGGTTGGGTTTGCCGCCGCCGTCTTCTTGAGTGACGACTGCGCACCCAGGGTGTCACCCGAAAGGATCAGGGCAATGACATGGGAAAAGTTCGCAAGGGGCATATCGCGGTAAAGCTCTGCAGCGAGTTGTCCGGCCTTCAACGCCCGTGTGAAATCTCGATTCAGAACGGCATGGCGCGTAACGCTAAACAGTGGATCAACCGCCAACCATAGTCATCTCCATATGCGGCTGTAAGGGTGATGTTGTTAGGATTTTGAGAGCGGATTTTAAACCGAAAGAGGGTCGCGGGCTAGCGCCTTTTCCGCCGCCGTCCAAACGGCTGCAAGTTTCAGTTTCGGGCTCGTTCTCACTTTTGAGAGCATACGTAATTCCATGCCCTCGGGATCACAAAGACTGGAATAATCAAGATCGTGAGGCAAATAAACAGATGAACACTCTCCTGATGCTTGCCCTAGCCAGCGTCTCTTTAATGGTTCCCTGGGCCGCTTGCAGCACATCGGCCAGCGACATCCCATCTTTTTACGAAAAATCGTCGACGCCTGCAAAAAAGAGAACGATGCGCCCGTTCAAGTCAGAACAGGAGCTTGTCGCCTACCTTAAGGAGTTGGCAACAAAACAAGAGACTGAGCTTGGCCGCGCGGCAAAAATGTCCGAATCCGCGGCGCAGGCAAACGCACCGATAGCTGACGCATTAGGCGCAGCAGAAAAGGATGAATCTGTTACCAACGTGCAGCACAGCGGCGTGGATGAAGGCGGCATCGTGAAGGTTCACGGCGACCATCTCGTAGTGCTGCGACGAGGTCGGCTCTTCACGGTGGCCATTGGCGATGGAGACTTAAAGCCAATTTCGGCAGTCGATGCCTTTGGTCCGGAGATTAATCCACGACACACCTGGTACGACGAGATGCTGGTCTCAAAAGATACGGTGGTTGTCATCGGGTACAGCTACGAGCGCGGCGGGACGGAGGTAGGGCTGTTTGACATTGGCGACAGTGGACACCTCACATACCGATCCACTTATCATCTGCGCTCAAACGACTACTACTCTTCGCGCAACTACTCCAGCCGTCTGATCGGAAACAAATTGATCTTCTATACTCCGCTCTATTTCTGGCCGGGAGCAACCGATCCTTTCCAGAGTTTTCCGGCTGTGCGGCGTTGGCACAAGGGCGCCTCGAAGGCTGACTTTCGCCGGATTGTGTCACCAACCAGAATCTATCGTCCTGAGCGCGAGATTCACTCCACGTATTCATTTGCCCTGCACACAGTCACAGTGTGCGATCTTTCCAACGGTGGCTTCGGTTGTAATGCGACGGCAGTAATCGGACCAGCGGGCCGCGTGTTCTATGTATCTCCCACTTCGGTGTACGTCTGGGTGACAGACTGGGTGCAGCGTGGCTCCGAGCGCCGGAACCAGTCCATGGTCTATCGCATGCCACTGGATGGCACAGCTCCCAGTGCGCTACAGGTTTTCGGCAGCCCTGTCGACCAATTCTCGTTTCTGGAGAGCAACGATGAACAACTGAACGTACTGGTGCGTTCCGAGGCAGCGGGAGATGGCATGTGGGCCGCAGAAGTAGGAGCAGGGGATGTGGCGCTGCTGCGGGTGTCGCTCTCCAGATTTTCAGATGGTAATGAGGCTGTCCCGGCAGAAAACTATCGCGGACTGCCCCGGCCTGAGGGATGGACATTCCAGAACCGCTTCGTCGGTGAATATCTACTCTATGGAACAGGCAGCGGATGGGGTCGCCCACAACAGCGAAGCCACGGAAAGCTGTTTGCTGTGCCGTGGGCTTCTGGCAATGCTCGCGAACTCACGTTGGCGCATGGTGTGGATCGGATTGAAGCTATGGGCCGGGATGCCGTGGTGGTGGGGACGGATGGCACTGATCTGCATTTCACCTCGATCCACTTGGGAACCGGACCAGAGGTCGCATATCGATTCTCCCGTCGCGGAGCTTCGCAAGGAGAGTTACGCAGTCATGGGTTTTTCTACAAGTCCGAGTCGGAAGATTCCGGTTTGTTAGGATTGCCGATTAGTGTTCCAGGCCGGCCTGGTTATCGGCATCTGTTCCAGAACTCAGCGGCGATTCTGTTTTTGCGAGTGGAGAGATTGCAGTTTCACAGAATTGGAGAGCTCATGGCGAAACCTGAGACGGCAACGAACGATGGTTGCCGAGCTTCGTGTATTGATTGGTATGGAAATGCGCGTCCACTGTTCCTGAGGGGTCGCGTGCTGGCATTGTTGGGCTACGAGATCGTTGAAGGTCGGGTCGATGATGAGCGACTGGGAGAGATTCGACGAGTAAGTTTCGCTCCAGGTTTATCGATATCCCGAGCTAAAAACTAACCTTTTTTACTGAGGTACGGATTATTACGGATCCAGAATCGCCAAGGCTTGCTGATCCACTCACCGGCGTAATCAATACCGATACGCGGACCTGAAATAATTTGCGAGCGTGGCACCCTTCGGCCCTCTTCCAGCCACACGTGATCTCCAAGCAGGTCCGCGCCATCCAACCGTTTGTCTATGCCCATTGCAATACACAGTTTTCCTGGACCACTGGTCAGGTTGCGCAAATGTTGCCCGTGTCTGCGCTTCATCATTAACTCGACTCCTTCTAAGGGCTCAAGAGCGCGTATCAGAACCGCGTGTGGTCTATCGGGAGCATTCGTGACTACGTTGAACTGGTAGTACATCCCATAAACAAAATAGACATACGCCGCACCTCCGCAGCTGTACATTGTTTCCGTTCGCTGCGTGCGTCGGCCGCCAAAAGCATGGGAAGCGCGGTCTTCTGGCCCTCGATACGCTTCAGTTTCAACAATGATGCCTGATACTCGGGCGCCATCGGACGCGGGCACGATTAAGACCTTGCCGATGAGATCTCGAGCGACAGTGAGCACGTTCGAGCGAGTGTAAAAGTCGCGCGGTAACCTTTGGGCGGTTGCGTGTGGAGCGGTCATGTTTCCTGGTTAAAGGTCAGAGGTCAGAGGTCAGAGGTCAGAAGTCAGAGGTCAGAAGTCAGAGGTCAGACGTCAGAAGTCAGAGGTCAGAAATGAGCAATGACAAATGGAAAATATAACTCTTAATTGCTCATTGCTCATTTCTCATTTTCGACCCCCTGACCTCTGATCTCTGCCCTCTTAATTACGAAGTTCCCTCAACATCAC
>Ga0209431_10000342_pt1 | contig 38235 bp, 37 predicted proteins | sample RifCSP13_3_FD_184021 | JGI IMG/M metagenome (GOLD analysis project Ga0209431, IMG submission 184021) | Soil microbial communities from Rifle, Colorado - Rifle CSP2_sed 13_3 (SPAdes) (version 2) | ecosystem: Environmental > Terrestrial > Deep subsurface > Rock core/Sediment | place: Rifle... | reverse complement strand
GGTGGATTCTCAGGAAAAACGATCAAGGTAGTGAATACTGACTTTTCCGTTAGGTATGAAATTACGGGCGGCAAAGTCCTAGGAATCACAGCTGATGTAGAGGGCATATCTCTGTTAATAGAGATAGAAACAACAAGTGACGGAATGTTGACAATACACCTACCACGGGCATTGATTGATGCAGAGATAACTCCTGGAGGAGAGGATGACAACTACTTTGTCCTAGTAGATGGCGAAGAGTCAGCAGACTTTAGTGAGGTAGAAACAACATCTGATGAAAGGACTCTCAAAATTCCCTTCACTGATGGAGCAACAGAGATAGAGATCATTGGTACCTTCATAGTTCCAGAGTTTGGTCCAATAGCAGCTTTGGTACTTGCAGTTGCAATTATATCCATAATTGCTGTTTCTGCAAAGACTAGGCTACAATTGATGCCAAAATACTAGAACTTTCAATTTTTTCATTTTTTAAATATATATAAATACTGATTCATATTAAATCGTAAATAAGATGAGTACTCATAAAAGATATGTGCTGATCGCTATTCTTGCTGCAGCAGCGGCAACAGGAGCTATTCCTGCCTTTGCGGCAGACGAACTGGCTGGGTATGACAAACTTGAAAGCTACAATGATCTGCCAATAGTTGTATTGACAGATAAGGCGGTTTATGATCACCAACAAATGGTTATGGTGAGTGGTCATGTTAGAGATCCCAATCCTGGGATGCAGGTTTCCCTTAAGGTAACTGGTCCTACAGGCAATGTTGTGAAAGTTGAACAGCTAACATTTGACAGTAACGGAGATTTTGAAACTGCGTTCACCACTGCAAGTCCATTAATGACACAAAATGGTGTCTATACAATTTCAGCTCAATATGGTGGGGAAAGTAGAGCATCTGAAGTCAAAGTTCAGCTTGAAGGCGAATACATGGGCACAGAGATAATCCCAGAGTTTGGTCCAATAGCAGCTTTGGTACTTGCAGTTGCAATTATATCCATAATTGCTGTTTCTGCAAAGACTAGGCTACAATTGATGCCAAAATACTAGAACTTTCAATTTTTTTTCATTTTTTAAATATATAAATAGTGTTTAATGTTAAACCGCAAATAAGATGAGTGTACATAATGGATATGCCTTGATCGCTATTCTTGCTGCAGCAGCGGCAACAAGTGCCATTCCTGCCTTTGCGACAGACGACCTGGCGTGTCCTGATTGCGTAGAAGGTGGGTATGACAAACTTGAAAGCTACAAAGAACTTCTTCCAATAGTCATATGGACAGATAAGGAAGTTTATGATCAAAAATCTACTATTGTAGTAAGTGGTCATGTTAGAGATCCTAATCCTGACATGGATGTTACACTGAAGGCGGTTGGTCCTACAGGCAATGTTGTGAAAGTTGAACAGCTAACACCTGACAGTAACGGAGATTTTGAAACTACATTGAATACTGCAAGTCCACTGTGGACACAAGGTGGAGTCTATACAATTACAGCTCAATATGGAAAGGCTAGCAAAAGTGATCGAGTTCAAATTGAAGTTGGAGTTGCTGCTGTAATTTGTGGTACAGATGAACTTGAGGCCAAATTGGGTAGTGGAGGATACTGCATTCCTCATAGTGTTACAGGTGCTACTGTAGCAGGAGCAACTCTTAACACCGGAACCAAGTCTTTAATTGTAAGGATCATGGCTGAAAGCAACGGACAAATAACTTTTGACATACCCAGATCAGTGCTTGATTCAAAATCTGGAGCGAGGGATGATAGCTTCTTCGTTTTAGTTGATGGTGAAGAAACTGATTATGATGAAAAAACAACGTCAACTACAAGATCTGTAACAATTCAATTTCTAGCAGGGGCTGAAGAAATAGAGATCATTGGTACACAAATAGTTACAGAGTTTGGTCCAATAGCAGCTTTGGTACTTGCAGTTGCAATTATATCCATAATTGCTGTTTCTGCAAAGACTAGGCTATTGATGCCAAAATACTAGAACTTTCAACTTTTTTCATTTTTTGGATCGATTCATAGTAAAGGAAATATACAGCGTGAAGGTCAGATTTTCTATGCGTTATTATTTATTTTCAATCATTGTGTTTTTTGCATTATCAATAGGCATTGTTTCAAGCTTTGCACAGGTTACAGAACCTCTCATCACAGTATCTGTTGATAAACCATCGTACGTTGCAGAAGATACAATAGTAATTTCTGGTGCTGTAAAATCTATTGTAGAACAAACCCCCCTTACCTATCAAATTTTTGATCCGGTTAGAAACCAAGTTCAGATAGGACAGGTAGATATAGCTCAAGATGGCAAGTTCACCACTACTCTCAAACCAGGAAAATTATGGAAACTAGATGGTACCTACACTGTGAAGGTTCAGTATGGTCCTCCAAATGTTGTAGCTGAAACAAACTTTGAATTTAGAGGCACTACATCACCAGTCACTAAGATATTTGAGGTAGATGCTGGCAATCAAGGAACCTTTGATGTTGAATATACTATCAATGATGGAACAGTAAAGGACATGATAATAGATTTTGAAAGCCTTGCTTTGGTTATTTCCATAAATGCTACAAGCGATGGAACGATCACGGTAAATATCCCGCGGGCTTTGATGGATGCCAAAACAACCAGTGGAGAGGATGATGTATTCATAATTCTGATCGATGGTGCAGAGGTTACATATAATGAGGAGGAAACCACTAGCTCCAGAACCTTAACAATACAATTCTTGGAGGGAGATTCCGATATAGAGATCATTGGTACACAAATAGTTCCAGAGTTTGGTCCAATAGCAGCTTTGGTACTTGCAGTTGCAATTATATCCATAATTGCTGTTTCTGCAAAGACTAGGCTATTGATGCCAAAATTCTAGAACTTCAAGTCAACTTTTCTTTTATTAATACATAAATACTCATTAACTTGTTATTTTTGCTAGTAAACATGGTCTCACGATTAATAGCTTATGCGATCACAGTAGCTATGATGTCTTCGATAGGTGTTATACTACCTGCTTTTGCAGATTCACACAATGTTCCACCTCTTAGTGTCACAACAGATAGTGATTCTTACGATCAGGGAGATACGGTAGTTATAACGGGTCTTGTCAAACACCCAGAAGAAGGCATACCAGTTACTCTTAGAATTTTGGATACCAATAGCAAGCTGGTTGGTATTGATCAATTCAATCCTGCAGCAGATGGAAGCTTTTCTAGAACATATATTGCCACGGGTCCGTTGTGGAAAGCAGCTGGAAACTATACTGTAATTGCACAATACGGGGCCGCTCAGCAAGCTGAAACAACATTTGCTTTTAGTGGAGGTAGTGGTACAACTGAGATAAATCCAGTAGAAAAGAAAGTGTTTGAAGTCGATATGGGAGATCAAGGAACATATGATGTTGGATATATCATAAAAGGAGGAACCGTTGAGAACATGGAGGTTGACTACGACGGACTAGCGCTTGTGATAACAATAGATGCTACCAAAGATGGCATTATCACTGTAACACTACCAAGAGACCTCATCGATGCTAAAAAACCAGCTAATCTTAGCCCTGATGACATATTGGTAGGTAAGACTGTCGATCCAAAAGACCTAGAAGATGATGAATACTTTGTTTTGATTGGTGGCGAAGAAGCAAGCTTCAAAGAAACAAAGGATAAAGATTCACGAACTCTTAGCATTGGATTCCTTGCTGATGATACTCAAATCGAAATTGTTGGTACACAAATAGTTCCAGAGTTTGGTCCAATAGCAGCTTTGGTACTTGCAGTTGCAATTATATCCATAATTGCTGTTTCTGCAAAGACTAGGCTACGACTGATGCCAAAATACTAGAACTTTCAACTTTTTTCATTTTGATTAATACTTAGATTATTATATCACTACAACAAACAAATCGTAATGAATTTTGAGTTTGAAGAATTTGATTCACCGGAGGACATCTTCATGTATCTATCTACCATAGTACCTCCAATGAAAAGTACAATGCCAATAAACTCTTACAAAGGATACATTTTTTCAGTAATTCCACTCAACCTCACTACAGGAAATTTGTACCTTATGATCTACACAAAGGGCAAGTTAGATGGAAGGCTGTTAGAGTTTGATATGAATTTAAAAAAATACAAACCAGTTGAGTCTGCAGAAAGAGCAGATAAAACATATTTTGTGGTTCTAACACCTAAAAGAAATACGATTGCAGATGCAGCAATAAAAGAACTAGAAAAAAATTCTACCTAGTGTATGCTGGAGCAGTAACTGATCTGCTTTTTGAATAATGTGACATTATATCATCAGGAATCTTTCCATTGAATAATTCCTTGCACAAGCCACGCAGATACCTCATAATTGCCCATGTACCTACCTTTATCATTCCATACATTATGACTTTCATCGGAGGACCAAAGGATTTGTTTCTAATTATTATTGGAATGATATCATTTATGACGCGTAAGTTGTGTTCCCAGCACCTCCAGAACAATGTAAATTGAGCTTCATTGAGGTTGCCAAAGTGCATCGAGTTCTTCTCGTTAAAGTCTTGATATAGAAGAGGTGCTACTAGGCCCCGCATGTTCATCTGTTTGAAATCATCAATCAAGTCTATTGTGTATTGGGTTTCGTCAGGAGTCTCATCCGGCCAGCCAATTATGAGTGTGGCTGCTGGGAACCAGTGATTTTCATTTAAGATCTTTGCGCCTTCTCTGACAACCCATCCCCATTCGTCTGTAGAAAATGGTTTTGCCTTTACTCCAAGATGTTTTTTGACCATTTTTGGCGCAACAGTTTCAATTCCCAAGTTTGTAGCAAGCCATTTTTCATTACTCATACCATTAATTTCTGATATGTCATGAAGTAATTTTGGATCAGCACATACCGCAGAAAATGTCATATGAGTAGTACCAACAAATCTAGCGCCAAGAGATTTCAGTCCTTTCCACAAGTCCGTTATTGCATCATAGTTTGGTTGAAAGTCTCTACTTTCACATCCATAAAGTAGCATTTCGTCAGAATGTAACCAGATCGAATCAAAACCATAATCAAGATTTATCTTTGCTTCATGTTGAAGCCTTTCAAGTGGCAAATCTTTTTTAGATCTCTTATTGACATCACAAAAATCACAACCTCGCCCACATCCTCTCATTGCTTCAATAAGAGAGTTAACTGTTGGACCTTCGATAATTGGAATGTTTTGTATGTTTTTAACGAAACAATGCATTAGCTCTGGCGCATCTCCTTTTTCTAAATCATGAAACAAATCTAGTGCAAGCTCATCCGCTTCGCCTACTACTACAGTATCAATTCCGTGAATTTTCATCCTATCTGATTTTGCAAGTTCCCATGCCCCGTTTCCTCCAACAACGACATTGAAATTGTATTTTTTCTTTAGCTGGATTATACTAGCACACATTTTTTTGAATTTCATTGCTACATAGGAAAGTTTTTCTGGCGACATGGTAGTTGTGACCGGTGCCATACCAAGAGGATCCATTACATTGATTCCTACAACTTTAGTGTCAGGTCCAATGCAGTTTGCAAGATAGTCAGGATGTGCAACAAAGACTTCGTCTCTTTTATATCCCTGTAAGAGAGCACTTTCAACTCTTCTTAGTCCAACTTGTGCAACTTTTGCTTCTCCTGTAACCTTATCAGTTTCTACACTAGGGCAAAAGACTTTGTCAAAGACCCACTCGGGAAGAACCTCATATGGACCACAAGCAATAAAACCGTAAAGAAAGTTACCGCGATAGTTAGTCATCAAGCTGCGGTCTGCAGTTAGAACTATTCTCTTTCCAGCCATTTTCTTGTTGTATCTCCTTTTACTATGATATAAATCGTTTACGACAAGACCATTCAAAGATAATACTGCTTTTTACCATATGAGGTTGTATAGATAACATATGAAGGATTTATCTGAACCAAGACATGTAGAAAGACACCAGTCTGAAACAAGTGCAATAAGGGACTTTGTCTTCGGTTTTGGAGATGGTATCAGTACGTCACTAGGAATAGTTGCAGGAGTTGGTGGTGCAAATATTTCTTCAAACATAATCATACTTGCTGCAATAGTTGCTATGTTTACAGGTGCAAAGGCTATGGCTGTGCAAAATTATCTTGCGGTAAAATCACAACGACAGATCCTACACTCTGAGATAGAGCGAGAGCGGTGGGAGATTGAAAATGTTCCTGAAAAGGAGAGACAGGAAATAGAAGATATTTACAAAGCAAAAGGATTTTCTGGAAGTGAACTTGAAATGATTGTAAAAAAGATAACTTCGGACAAAAAAGTCTGGTTAGATACCATGCTTACCGAAGAACTGAAGTTGAACCTAGAAATTATTGGCAGCCCATTAAAAAGTGCATTAAGGATGTTTGGATCTTTTCTGATCGGTGGAATATTACCAATTATGCCATACTTCTTTGCAGATGGTTATGTACCACTTATTATTGCAATAGGAACTAGTCTTTCAGCTTCATTTGTAATAGGTGCAATCAAATCAAAGATAGCCAACCTTAGCATCATAAAAGGCGGATTGGAAATGGCAGGCCTTGGAACAGGTATTGCACTTATAGGATATGGAATAGGATCCGAACTTGCAAATCTTGGTGTTGTTAACGTTTAGTTCTTTTTCTTGCAGCTCTGTTAGCAATATTAGCTGCAATGGCGCCCGCTCCTATACCATTATCTATATTCACTACAGATAGACCAAGAGTACAACTTTGTAGCATTGCTGCAAGTGCTGCTACACCTTTTTCTCCATACCCATATCCTACCGAAGTTGGCACTCCTATTACGGGCATATCTACAAGTGAAGAAACTATTGAAGCAAGTGCACCTTCCATACCAGCAACTACTATGACAGCATCAACTTCTTCTTTTATCATTTTTTTTATAATTGGAAAGACCCTGTGTAGTCCCGCAATTCCTACATCATAGCTACAAATACATATGCATCCCATTGCTCCGCACATTAACCTTGCCTCTTCTGCCACTCCAATATCTGAAGTTCCCGCAGTTAATATTCCAACACGACCACCTGAATAACGCAACGCATTTTTGAAAATTAGAATAGATGTAGTGTTTTTCCCAAGCTTTGTCTTGAGTTTGTTTTTCTTTAAAAGAGAAAGTATCTTTTCATAATCATTTTTGTTAATCCTTGATACAAGTACCGAATCTGATCTGCGTATAGCGGCAAGAATTATTTTTTTTATATCCACAAATGATTTTCTTTCTGCAAAAATTACCTCAGGTATGCCACGTCTAAATTTTCGACCAATGTCAAGTTTAGCAAAATCTTCAATTTTTTCTATAGAATGTAAAGAAAGAAGTTTTTGCGCTTTGGATACAGTAAGCTTACCTAGCTTAAGTGATTCTAAGATTTCTATCAGGTCCAATGTTATCTGTAATCCTATGTGTGGTTAAAAATTTAATCAGTATTCCATAGTCGATATTGCATTTTTAACGCTCTCAATTCCTTTTTTGAACCACTCTTTTTCATTAGCATCAAGATCAAGTTCCAATATTTTTTCTACCCCTTTTTTACCTATGACAGCAGGTACACCTATAGCAACATCTGAATAACCATATTGCCCATCAAGGCAAGTTGTAACCGGTATTACCTCTTTGGTGTCACGTACAACTGCTTCTACCATATTTGCGATTGCATTTCCAGGTGCATGAACTGTAGCACCCTTTAACTCTATCACCTTAGCAGCAACCTGCCTTGTATTTTGTATAAGCTCCTCAATTTTTTGTTTCGATAGGAGTAAGGTAAGGGGTATTCCTGAGACAGAAGAATATCTAGCCAAAGGCAACATGTTTTCTCCATGTTCACCAATCACTATTGCGCGTATGGAGTCTCGTGACATGCCAGTTTCTTCATGTATGAATTGAATAAATCGTGATAGATCAAGCATGTTGCCCATACCAAACACCTTATTCTTTTGAAATCCTGAGACTTTGTATGTAAGGTATGTCATAGGATCAAGTGGATTTGTAACTGGTATAATCATAGAGTCAGGAGCGTATTTTTTTATGTTTTCCACAACGCCTTTGACAATTGATGTATTTATTTTCAAGAGATCCATTCTTGTCATTCCAGGTTTTCGTCCAGAGCCAGCCACTACAACAATAATGTCTGAACCTTTCATTTCAGAGTAATCATTTGAACCTCGTATATTCACATCGATTCCCTGTTCTGAAAGCATGTGGTTTAGATCCATGGCTTCACCCTGTGGAAGTCCTTGAACAATGTCTAGAAGTAGAATTTCTTCAGAAAGTTTTCTAAGTGCGGTAAAAAGCGCAGCAGCTCCACCAACCTTTCCAGCTCCAACAATTGTAATCATAATCAGGCGTGATTTTGATCAATAATTAAACTTGGCGATTGGAAGAATTTTTTAAGCAAAAGGAGATTACAATTTATATGCGTTCTGATGGTTTGCCATTCCATGGTAGTCATCATAGATTCACAGATAGCTGGAATCTCGGGGGACATGATGCTTTCTGCTTTGATCAATATTGGTGCAAACAAATCAAAAGTAATTGATGGGGTTCACGTAACGGAGAATTATCTTTCAGGCTCTAAAATCCAAAACTTTGATTTTGGAAAAACAGTCAAGCATGGAATAGAAGCAACAGAGGTACTGTTGGATGTTAAAGAGAATATGCGTGATAGAAAAGGAATTGAAATTCAGGAATGCATTTTACTTACATCAGATAAGATAGGTCTTTCTGAAAAGGCAAAAGTCTTTGCTAAAGAGAGTATCAAGTCTTTGATAAATGCAGAATCAAAAATTCACGGTGAGCCCGTAGAGTCTGTTCATTTCCACGAAGCTTCAGGTATGGATACGGTGGTAGACATAATTGGATCTGCAGTTGCTTTAGATAATCTAAATTTTTTTTCAGAAGAAATAATTTCTACTCCTGTAGCAGTAGGCAGTGGAACACTTACTTTTTCACATGGGACTGTATCAAATCCGGCAAGCGCAATTTTGGAAATTTTTCGCAATTCTGATATCATCGTTTCGGGCGGACAGGCAAAAGAAGAACTCACTACCCCTACGGGGGCAAGTCTTCTTGTAAATTTAACAGATAGATGTTCAGAGTTCTACCCCTCGATGAAGGTGCAATCAATAGGCTATGGTGCAGGAAAGAAAAATTTTGATTTGTTTGCTAATGTACTTAAAATTGTCAAAGGTGAAAAATCGGACCATTTCCAGCAGGATTATGTTCAGATACTTGAGACAAATATAGATGATGTGCCTGGTGAGGTTTTAGGACATATGGTTGATAAGATCATGGCAAACGGTGCAAAAGATATTACAATTACACCTGCCATAACCAAGAAGAGTAGACCAACCCACCTTATCTCTATAATATGTGAACCAGATTCTGTAAACGCCATACTAGATACTCTTGTATCCGAAACAGGTACGCTTGGAGTCAGAGTTAGAACCTCTGCCAGATTTGTTGTTCCAAGAGTAATAGTTACTGTACCCCTAATTATTCATGGAAAAAGCTTTGCTGTAAAGTGTAAGATGGTAAAAAGTCAAGGTGTTGTAAAACACTTCAAAGTGGAAGCTTCCGATGTCAAGTTGGTTGCTGACTCACTTTCATTATCATTTAAAGATGCAACCGAGCTTATTAGATCTGAGATTAAGCAGAAGTTGGATGCAAAATGACAAAGCTTGATAATTTGATACGATGGTTTGGTGGAAAGGGCAAGGTACTTGTTGCACTTTCTGGAGGAGTTGACAGTGCACTTGTTGCTTATGCTGCGTACCAATCTCTTGGAACATCAGCAATAGCAGTAACAGCTGACTACAAGACACTTGCTCAAGAAGAGCTAGAATCTGCAAAAAAAATATGCGGTGAAATTGGAGTAAAACATATTCTTATACAGTATAACGAGCTTGAAAATCCAGACTTTGTAAGAAATGATAAAAATAGGTGCTTTTACTGCAGAGCCGAGCTGTCAGAGCATCTAAAAGAAATTGCCCATAAAGAAGATGTGAATATGATGGTAGATGGTACCAATCTTGATGATCTTGTCGACTACAGACCTGGTATCAAGGCTCTAAAAGAAAATGGTGTAAAAAGCCCACTTGTGGAAGTTGGATTTACGAAAGAGGAGATAAGAGAACATGCAAAAAAAGTTGGTCTTTCTGTCTACGATCGGCCTTCTAACTCATGTCTTGCTTCACGCATTCCATGGGGACAACAGGTAACGGTAGAGAGACTTGCAAGAATCGAGATGGGTGAAATTATGATAAAGCAGATTTTTGGTGCAAAACAAGTTCGGATACGCGACTTTGACGGCATGGCAAGTATAGAAGTTGGACGTGAGGAGATCAAAATGCTTTCAGACAAGACCAAATTGTCAGAACTTATCCACAATCTAAAGCAAATTGGATTCACATTTGTTACCGTAGATCCTGAAGGTTACAAGCCTGGTAAGTTGAACGTGATTGTAGATTGATTTACCTAGACAACGCCGCATCAACACCAGTGCATGAAAAGGTAATTGATGAAATGATTCCGTATTTTAAGGAACAATATGGAAATCCTTCATCTATTCATAAGTATGGTCGTCTTGCTAGGATAGCAATACAAGATGCAAGAAAAAGAGTTGCCTCTTTGATAAACGCGGATCATACGGAGATACTTCTTACATCTGGTGGTACAGAATCAAATAATACCGCGTTTTATGGAATTGCACACCAAAACAAAGGAAAACATATTATCACATCATCTATTGAACATGATGCAATACTAGAACCTTGTAAGCATCTTGAAGCAGAAGGTTTTCAGATTACATATCTTCCTGTGGATAGACATGGTCTTGTCAACCCAGAAGATGTTGAAAAGGAAATCTCTTCTGATACATGTCTTATTAGTATAATGTTTGCAAACAATGAAGTTGGTACGATCCAGCCAATTAAAGAAATTGGAGAAATAGCTAACGAAAAAAAAGTTACTTTTCATACTGACGCTGTACAAGCCGTTGGAAAGATGCCAATAGATGTGAAAGAACTTAGGGTTGACTTACTTTCAATGTCTTCTCACAAAATAAACGGCCCAAAAGGCGTAGGTGCTTTGTATATCAGAAAAGGAGTGAAAATAGATCCTCTTATACTTGGAGGCGGACAGGAAAATGGCCTTAGGTCAGGCACAGAGAATGTAGCAAGCATTGTAGGTTTTGGGAAAGCGTGCCAGCTGGCAAAAGATAACATGAGCCAAAACCAAGAGCAGGTAAGAAAGCTTGGAAGGAAGCTTGTCTTTGAGATCCTAAGGGAAATACCACACACTATCCTTAATGGGCATCCTGAAAAAAGAATACCAAACAACATACATTTTACATTTCTTGGTGTGAGCGGTGAAGATCTAATAATCAAGCTTGATGAGAATGGAATTGCGGCGTCTACTGGTTCTGCCTGTTCGGTGAGAGTACAAAAAGCATCTCATGTTCTAAAGGCAATGGGTTTTTCACATGAACAAATAACTGGGTCATTACGATTAACAATAGGAATATCAAACACTGAAAAAGAAATTGATGAAACGGTTCAGGTTTTAAAGAAAGTAGCAAAGGAGTTACGCGCGGTATCTCCTTACAAAGAAAAATATAACTTTTAGATGATAGTATAATGTTTAAAAATTATGTTTAATCTATTGATTTCCAATTTTACATTCATATGAAATAGCTTTTGTTGTTGCATAGTAAGTGTATCCCAATACTGCTAATGCGGCAAGACGTAATGGTATCTCATAATTCGTTAGAAACGAGGTAGCAATGCTCCCCACAGTTCCAAAAGTAGAAATTACAGCGAAACCGATTGGGCCACAGCTGCATGCACCAGCTGATGCACCTATTGTCAGGCCTAAAAATCCACCTCCCATCTTTTTCATGTTGTTCTGCAATGCTTTTATTCTATACACATTCATGCTTACTACCAATCCTGACATGACAGAAACACCAATTATTAATACAAATCCAATTAGTCTATCTGTTGGTATATGTATTATAAAATATGGTTCAAAAAAGATATACTCTGAAATTATTGAGAGTGGAATGAAAATACTCATAGATATGATTACTGCCAGTGCCATGTAATTGAATTTAGAAAAAATAGTCGTAAGCATCGTAAGAATTTAAATCATACAATCATATTTGTCTTTTTTATGCTAGGGCCGTATTATATCATTTTTAGAGACTTTTAATGATTATCGCGAGCCTACATTAAGACTATATTCTGTTTTCTTGGCAAGTGGTGTTGCAGAGTCTATACCATCCCACACAAAAATTTCCACAGTATAATTGCCAGGAAGTATTGGTTCCCATAAAATTGTTGCAGTGTTTTTCTTTGTGGGATCTACTTTACCATTAATCCATCGTAGATCCACAATACTGTTGTTCTCATCCCTTACTTGTATTATATAGCTGTAGCTCTGTGATTGCTGATCTTTGTTTGATATCTCTGTTACAAAGTTAAGCTTCTGACCGACTATAGGTTTTTGTAACATAGGTCTGTTAAAGGAATCTTTTATCTGAGCTTTTATGCTGATGTTTGGTACGGGCACCCCCTCTATTCTAGGCTGACTTGACGTAGCATCAGAAGACGGCTTGGTAAATGTTAATCCAATTTCACTTGGTTGTCCTGACGCATCTCTAAAATCAAAGTAATTTACTTCAATGCTTCCACCAGCTGTAAAGATTAGTTTTGTATCACCTTCATTACAAATTTGTGAAGGCATTTTGAAGCTTCCTTTGAATACTCCAGTGTTTGGACCCGTCTCTACAAGTGCAAATCCAGTTGATCCAAGTCCCCCAGTTTCAACGCCATTTATGGTACACCGATGATAGATGACGTCCTTGATCTCTATTTCTAGGAGAATGTTACCATTTACATCTCCTACCTTATCATCTGCAGCAGATGACGGATCATTTACCACGTTATAAACATCAATTACATCATGTTTTGCATTTAGGTCTTGGTCAGTTAGTATTACGACAACAGGTTGGCCAAACCTGTAGGTTTTAGAATCAAGTGTAACTGCACCAGAATGTGTTCTGATATCTGTTTTTGAAGATACGCCTATTGTTACACCAACAGTAGCAACGTCAGAATATGCTAGATTTATTCCCTCTTTGCCTGTCAGTTTATCGTTTACCAAGAATTTTATTTCATTACTAACTGTACGAAGACTTTTGATTAGATTTGGATCAAATTGATTAAGCTGGTTTATCACTACGTATTCCATTGTTCCTGTAAAAGTGCCTGAATTACTTGATGTTTCTTCAAGTTCCGCCCTGTACATAGCGTTGTTTACTCGCTGGCCATTTCTTTCTCCAAAAGAGAACATATCAAAAACTATGGGCTGAATATCTGTCTCACTTGATATGGTTCCTGCATTTGTAGTATCACTTGTTTCATCAAAGTTTATCACCAAAAACACTGAGGATGAACCAGATACATTGTTTATTGCATCTATAACTGTATCATCTATCTGAACAAGGCCTTTTCCAGATGATATGTCGCCAGCATCTATGATGGAGATTATAGTTGTACCTGGCAATCCGCCAAAATGTAATGTCATACTTGTATCAGAAAAAGAATTAATACCAAGTTGTTGTTCAAATGATCTTAAATCATAATTTATCCAGTTTGTTCCATTAGTGGTTGGAACACCCGGAACAACATCTATGAATAAATTCTTTAAAGTGTTTGCCATAATTCCTAGGTTTATAGCAATCTTTTCAAATGGGCCGTTTAAAGTTGTAGAGGTTGTATCCATTATTAGCCTGTCAGATTCAATATCTGGCACACTTGATGGAACAGCTATTCCCCCACTAAGGAGTGTCGCAGAACTTGCATAGAACTTTACATTTGATGCCACCTGCAGGGTTACAGGATTGCCAATCTGTAGTGTAGGTATAATTGCAGAGCTTCTAAACACATCTAGGTCTTCATCAGCCCCCTGGTTGAAATTTTGATCATTATCAACTAGTGTTATGGTTGTCTTTTGGCCTGCATTGAATTGCCCAGTCTGGATGCCAAGTGAAATGGTCGCAGTGAATGTGCCTGATACTATCGAGGTCGATTTTGAGTTGTATTCTATTGAGGCTGATTGGTCTCTAGGTGTATTAGTTAAAATTCCTGTTGTAGATTTGTCATTAAAATCAAAACTTTCAAAGATTCCAGAGTTTGGCTGCGATTCTACAAGTGTAACTATCTGAGTATACGACGTTATACCGTTAGTGACAGAACTGACTGGCTGTCGTTGATTTGTCCTTACTTCTGCTACAGAAGCCAGATTCATTCCCAAATTTCCATTTTTCTCAAAGCCTAAACTTCCTAGATGTGGATTCAAATCTACCAAGCCTGGTCCGCCGTTTGCAGAATTTGCACCTGTTTCGGCGAATGCTTGGTAAAATGTTGTTCTAGAAGAATTGATATTAAATGTCCAAGAATCAACAGATGTAGGATCCTGGTTTAGCTGCATGTCTTTTACGGTTACGAAGACCTCAGCTCCTTTTGGATATCCAGTTCTATCTAGCGTTAAAGAAATGTTTGGGATATCAGAATAAGAAAGGTCTACTCTTTGAGATCCGCCTCCTTTATTGTAACTTATGCTTACATTATCGTTGAAAGAAAAAAGTTGAATAAACGGCCACGTGCCAGCTGCTATTCCAATTTGACCTACAGGAACCGCGGAACTTGAATTTGGGCTACGTGGTTGTCGTACAACGTTATTTTGGTTAGGTGAAGATGGAGGCGAACCACCACTGCAAGTGTTAAATGATGCAGTGCCTTGTGTTGTGCCACTTATTCCAACATCTACTGGAATTGCCACACCATCTGTGTCTGAAAAACTTATGCCAAGTACTGATGCGGGGGTGTCTTTACCACAAAAGGCACCAAAGTCAAGACCTTCGCCAGACCCAGCTGCTTGTGTTGCGTCTGCAATTTGTGCTTTCTCTTTGTTAGCAAAATATGCATACCAATTGCCATCAGAAGCTTGTACCATCCTAAGTTTTTTTCCATTTAATGTGACATCGGGTTCGCCGTGTGCATCATCTTGGGAGCTTATGTCGCTATCTCGTATTACTACCTCAACAACCATGGAACCGAAAAAGTGATTCACAAAAAAACTATTTTCTGCGGAGACGAAGAGGTTTGGATTACTAGATTGCGCTTCTATGGTAATGCTGGAAAGTGGAGTTGTCATAAGAATCACAATCAAGGAAAAACTCAACAGTTTGTACAATTTTACTCGTTGACTAGATCTGCTGCACTACCAAATATTGTTGTCGTATAATTAATACATATTTTGCGCAGTGAACCCTGATTAAAATCACTTTCTTTAAATAGAGTTTTCAAATCCCCATCTAAACATTGAACCTTATTCCAGCCTCGCCTGCTCCTGAGATTATAGGGATACACTCTTGGGTAAACTCTGAGCCATTGGAGATAAAGAAACTAAAAGGCAAGGTTGTTTTACTTGATTGTTTCACATACAGCTGCATCTTTTGTTTAAGATCCCTTCCTGTAATGGTAGAGCTTAAAGAAAAGTACGGTGCATATGGCCTTGAAGTTATAGTAGCCCATTCATCAGAGTATGAGTTTGCAAAGGATCCAGAAAACATCAAAAAAGCGCTAAAAAGATACGATGTAAAAATTCCGGTTGCTTTTGATATCAACAATAAGACTTGGGAAGCGTATGGAAACATGTATTGGCCAAAGCACATACTAATTGACACAAATGGATTCATCAGATATGAGCATGTGGGCTTTGGCATGGTTGAGGATTTCGATGAGTACATTCTGGAGTTGTTACAGGAATCAGGTGTAAAGATCCCTCCAATAAAACAGCAGAAAAAGCTTGCAAGTGAGATCTTTGATACGTATGGTATGCACTTTGCTGGTATGAGCCCAGAAATTTGTGTTGGTTATACCAGGTTACGAAGATTTGGAAACAATCAAACTCCAAAACCAGATGAGGTAAATCATTTTACAGATTCTGGCAAACATATGGACAATATGGTGTATCTTCGTGGAAAATGGGTTTGGAAAAGTGAAGGAGTACAATATCCAGGCGAATCTGATTCTGCAATAATGATGAAATATACCGCAACTAGAGCACATGGAATAATTGGTACTTCAAATGGTAAGCCTGCTTTGGCCGAAATAAAAATTGATGGAAATTATCTGACAAAAGAGAATGCTGGAAAAGACATCACATTAAGAGACGGAAAGAGTGTTCTTGACGTAAAGTGGCCCTTTATGCACAACCTTGTTGCTACAAAAAATATAGAACAACATGAGATGGAGATAATTCCAAAAACTGATAACTTTGTCTTTTTCACTTTTGTCTTCGGTTAGATCGATTAGTAATCATTGCATTCTATGAGCTATACAAGAATGCTAGTTAGATACATTACTATCATTCCTACAGCAATTCCTGATGCTACGGCAGCGTTTGAAAGCGTTTTTTCTCCATCCTGCCTTATCCAGTTTATAATAGATAAAACTACTTGGAATATTGCACCAGCTCCAATAGATAGAAACACTACAGCAGTAAATGGGGAGTAACTGAAACCACCAATCCAAGCTCCAAAAATTGCTGGCGTTCCTGCAATCATACCCATAGCAGCAAGCTTTCCTATCATTGGTTTTACGCGTGCCATCGGAGCTGCAATTGCAATACCCTCAGTTGTATTATGTATAGTAAAACCTACAATCAGAAATGTGCTAAGTGCGATCTCTCCAAGGCTTATAGCAGCTCCTATAGCAAGTCCTTCACCTAAATTATGTAAGCCTATGCCTATAGCTATCATCAAACCAATTGCAATTGGTTTTGTCATAGTAGATGAGGCTGCTCTACTGACTAATTTTTCAGAAGAATAGTACAGCCCAAGAAATGAAATTATAACAACTGTAACAACAAGTAAATTACCATTGAAAGCGCCCGCAAAGTTTTCTGAAGAGATCTCCAAACCTTCTTCAATTGCATCTATTCCTAGAAACAAAAGTAAGCCTGCAGTAAGTGCAAGAAAGAATTTGTACTTGTTTTTGCTCATTCTTGCCATAAACGGAAACCACAGCAATCCTATCATTACTGGAATAATTCCAACATAGGTTCCAATTACTGCAAAGTACGATGCAAGCTCAAAGTTGGGTACTGGGGTAGCTGCTGCGGCTAAAACAGATTTTGTGAATCTTGTTCCGTCACTTACTGTAAGTCCAATTTCGTATGGTTCTGCTTCATTCCATTCAAATGGGATAATTACTTTGGAAGTTGTAAATCTATTAAGCTTCTTGCTAGGTTCTATTGCAGCTGGCTGAATCCTATCATTTACATCAGCTTGCACAACTTCCACATCAATTGGACCAGTGTTTCTTACTGTGGCAACAATTTTTGAATCAAGAAAGTCAATCTTTTCTATCGTAATTTCTGGAAGTGACGTACCAAAATCAAGAAGATTTGCACCTGGGCCAAAGATATAAGCGATCATTCCAGCTAAAATTATAATTGGGATTACTGCACTTGCAATAAGCATTATTTTTGAGGTTTTTTTAATTTCTTCCATTTACTTTTCGCCATATTGTTTTATTTTTTCTAGGGAATCTTTTACAAGAAATAAACCAGTCCAGCCTTTTTCAGCAAATTCTGTTTTGTGAGCGTGGAAGAGATACTTGCCTGGATATTCGTAAGCAAATTCCATAATACCTCGGTCTCCCTGTGAGAGTGTAATTACATCCGTATACGTCGAAGGCAGCCTGTAAGTTCCTGCTGGATAGTAATCAAAGAGTGTTCCATGTAGATGCAGGTTGTTTATTTGATCAAACTCTAGGATGTTGATAACGTACACTCTGATTCTTTCGTTTGTGTTAATTTGGATTGGATGGTGCTGGTAGTAAAATGGTATTGTGTTAGCAGCGTAAAAGTTGTTTTCTGTATCAAAGTCTGTATCAAAACCATTTAGAATCATTACCATTTCATCAGCTGGCTGTCTACCATCTTTTGGATCAACTATGTATGCGCCATACAATCCATGTGAGATGTGCTCTTCAAGTGGCATTACGTGACAGTGATATGGATGAACCCCAGCTGGTCCTGCGATGAATTCGTAGGTGAATCTTCCACCTCCTTGTCCTACTGGTTCAAATACACCATCCATCTCTGCTTTGTGGATTCCATGAAAGTGTATTGTATGAGGTTTTTGGCCGTTGTTGATAAAGTGAACACGTACGAGGTCTCCTTCAATAGCTCTAATAGTTGGGCCTGGAACCGTTCCATTAAAAGTCCATACATTATAAAAAACGCCTGGCGAAATTTCCATTATTTTGTCATCCTCAGCAATAATGGTGAACTCACGAAGCGTAGTCCCATCGGGTAGCTTTGAAACTGTTCCATAACTAAATTCGCGCAGGTATTTATCAGGATTAAACTCCAATGGTTTTCCTGTATAGCCAACAGGATCAAGTATATCACCTGTTGTTTGTATGAGAGCCCCAGAATGTGTTAGAAAAGTCTTTGGCTGTTCAGCTGCATCTGTATTCACAACTAGAAATGTAAAACAAACAGTTGATGCCACACTAACTGCAATTAGAGAGATAAGCATCTTTCCTTTCATTGTTTTTACTAAGTCCATACGATCTTTTTAGTAGGAAGGAGATTATTTATAATTTAGCCTAGGCTAACTTTTTTACCTTAGGCTAAATTCTTTAAAGAAAACTAAATCCTAAGTTTTAACTAAGGCTTTACTGCATTCTCGCTGTGAAAAAACCCATATTACTTCTCGCAATGGGCGGATTTCTAGTAGTTATTGGGATTGTATTATCGGTATACGCCACCCAACTGATAATTGAAAATCTTACCACTCAGGAAGGCTCCGTAGAAAGTGAGATGACTATTGAAGTGTACAAAGAGCTTGATCCAGCTGAGAATGAAAATGGCGTGTATGTAATTCAGATTGAAGATTTTCAAGGTACAGATAGTATAACCACATCTGTTTTTGATCCCTCAGGCAATATTGTGGCTACAAAGTCTATAGATTCAAATCCTTTTCAAGACGGTTTTAAAATTTCTACGTCAGGAACTTATAAACTACTAATAGAAAATCTTGCAGATAGAGAAATCCATGTTACAGCTGTTATAGGGTACATGCCACAGGATGAATCCTTAATGGTAAGTGTTTTTGGGTTTATTGTAATATTAGTGGGATTAGTTGGTCTTGCAGTAGGATCATTATATATTGTTAAAAGTCGTAGTAAACCAAACACTAGTTAAGAAAAGAGTCCATCTTTATTAAACCATCTACAACACCTGAAAAGTTTTCATCACTTTCCATAATTTTATTAAGTTTTTCTTTGTCATAGTTTTCTTCCAACTTATTTTACCACATCTGTTTTGAGTTTAGAATTTTCTTCTTGTTTGAGATAAAGTCATTTACCAAGACCTTGTCAATGTTTATTGGATTGATGTAATATGCTCTTCCTTTTAGCTTCGTTTCTAGACCTTCCACATAGCTTAAAAGTTCATCCTCTTCACTTACCATGATAGTATCTACATCTATTCCCTCACGTTTACACTTCTCTGCTTCAGAGAGTGTTTTTACCTCTATGAATGGATCAACTTGCCTGTATCTATAACACAGATACACCGTTTGATCACCTGCTACATCTAACTTTATTTCCCTTTCATCTTTTATCTTCAAAAGTGTAGCTTCATCAGGTTTGTAAAAGTGGGAATATGGTTTATCTGCAAGTATTTCTCTTTTTTGAGATTCATTGTCAATAAAACAAGCGCTTGGCTGCCCATCTGTTATCATTACAATTCTTTTGTTTTGAGATCTATCACGTTTTAGAATCTTATACGCAAGTCGAAAGGCTGCTTGATAGTTTGTATAGTGCAAAAAGTTGTCGTTTGCATCATATGTTTTCAAATATGGAATGTCACGAGGATCTACCTCAGATGCAAACGAACCAAAGCCAACTACGTAAATAGAATCACTTGGGAAGAACTTTTTGTTTAACACATACAAGCTCCAAAGCGCTTTTTTTGCAGCTTCAATTCTACTACCTTCTCCTGCACCAACTGAATATTTCATCGTGGAGCTTAGATCAATGCAATACACTACAGCAACTTTTACTTCCTCAATTGTTTCAAATTCCTCAAAATCTTCTAACTCCATCGCTATAGGAAATTTAATCTTTGAATCCTTTTTTGTAATTCTTTGAATTGAGTTTAGCACAGTTTGTGGAACATTGAGGAACCTTATATCGTCACCAATCTCAAATTTTTTTGTAGTATCTAGTATGATACTTCCAGTACCAACATGTTTTATTTCGTGAAAGCCTACTCCTCCCTCCTTGATAGCCTTCATCACATCATGAAGAAGTTTCCCACCAATTTCAATGAACCCTTTATTTGTTAACCATTTTTTTTCATCTTTCAGATAACCCATTTTTTCTAGATGTTTTATGAGAGGTTTAACGCCTCCTTGAATATTTGTCTCCGTTCGTTCTGAATTTTTTTCAAGTTTTTGATGTTCCTCTGATTGTTGAATCACACCCTGCAAGATGCGCTCAAGTTCTTGCGTACTGGGAGTCTTTTCTTTTAATGCCTGTCTTGCTACGGTTTGGAGGATCTTTTGTAGCATATCGTTTGATGCGTCGTCACTTGGTTTTTTGTTCTTGTTTTCTTGGTTTGTAAAATAGACAAAGTTTGTTATACTATGCTGCGACATAACCAATCTCTTTTTTGTCAAGAACTTTGGGTTCAACCCAACACAATCCTTCTAGTACAATTTCTGTAGCCACAGCACGAATCTCACTCTGTATTTTTTCTGATGCAAGCAAAGATTCAGATTTTATATTATAATGTTGAGATTTCTTTTCAAAGTCGGTTTGTTCATTAGATAGCTGTTCGCATATAGTATCAACTAGGTTTTGAACAGTCTTGAAGTTTTTCAGTTGGTTTTCATATGTTAATTCCATACTATTTTCCCCAACTATTTTTTGTGAAACCTGAAAAGTTTTTCCCAAAAATTCTTGTTTTATTTTTTCTACAAATGCAGGATCTATTCCTTTTATATATTCAAGTGAGGTTTCCTTGAGAGATTTGATAATTAAATCTCGCAGTATTTTTTCTCTGTTCATTACTGTATCATCCATTTCTGTAAGCTCAAACTTGGTAGCTTGTCCTATACAAAATATATCACAGGGTCTAGGTACTGCCAATATTTTATGAGATAAAGCTCGTGTTCTTTCAGCTTCTCCTACAAGAAGTTCAAGAGCATGTATACCCATTCTTACACTTACACCCTTATCTTGATTTATCTCCTGACTTGCTCGTGCATTTTGAATTATTCTTGCAAGAGTTCTTAGCATGAAAATCGGTATGAAAGATTTTGCAATTTTCGCTTCCTGTATTATAATGAGCATTTCTTCATCGAGCGATTTTGGGTAGTGAGTGTGTATATGGCTTTTTAGTCGGTCATAAAGAGGCTCTATTATTTTACCAGAATGGGTATAATCGATTGGATTTGCAGTTGCAAAGAAGGCTATTTTTGGTTCAAAAATAACTGGATACGAACCTGTAGTGAACCTACCCTCTTGAAGAACGGAAAGTAGTGCTACCTGTTTTCTTGTATCAAGCACAGGTAACTCATCTATACAAAAGAGTCCATGCTTTGCCTGCATTAATTGACCAGGAGAATACGATTCAATCTGATACATCTCAACTCCCTTTTTTGTAATTTTTATGGCGTCTATCTGACCAACCAAGTCTTTGACTGAGATATCAGGTGTTGCAAGTACATACTTGTATCTTTGTTGTCCCTCAATCCATTCTATTTCTGTATCAAGCTTATTGTCACGTATTTTGTCCATACTGTTTGAGTCTATGTAAAATTTTGGAACAGACATAGGATTATCTTTATCTTCTAAAAGAGAGATCAATTCATCTTGAGGAAGATCCATTGGAGAGTCATTCGTTATGCTTCCTTTTATTACTGGGATGGGTGATAATAGATTCTTAGATATTGCTTGAGCAATCTTAGTCTTTGCTTGACCTATTTGTCCCACTAACATTATATCATGACAAGCCAAGATTGCCCTATCTAGTGCTGGAATAACATCCTCTTCAAATCCAATAATTTCAGGATATCGTATGTCATTTGTTTCCATCTTTGAAATTAGGTTTTGCCTGAGTTGTTCTTTTGCACCAACAATCTTGTAGTTTATTTCCAAAAGATCGCCAAGTGTCTTGATTTGTGTATAGTCTTCTGGGAGACCAGACATTATTTCGGTGTATTTAGGAGTAGAGGAGTAGCTACGTTTTACGAGCTCTTCAATTTCATGTACCAATTTGATAAATTATGCTAGAAAGCGATTTAAAGTATTGTCTGTTTTAGTATGGTTTTTATCGGGGCTAGAGGAGATTTTTGCTCACTTGACTTCACAAGAGTATAGACACATTGTTAGGATTGCTGGAAAAGACGTTCCAGGAGCAAAAAAAATGATAATTGGGGTGAGTCAAGTGCGAGGAATAGGCTATAACTTTGCAAAGGCTATTTTGGATGTACTCAAGATTGACCAGAATAGTAACATCGGTTTTCTTACAGAATCTCAAGTTGAAGCAATAGAAAAAGCCATGAGAAACCCTTCCTCACTTAATATGCCATCTTGGTTTCTAAATAGACGAAAAGATATTGATTCTGGAAAGGACTTGCATCTTATTACTTCTGATATAGAGTTTAACGTTAGAAATGATATCGAGCGGGAAAAAAATACAAACAGTTGGCGAGGTTTTCGTCACACTTATGGATTGAAGGTCAGAGGTCAAAGAACCCGCACAACTGGACGAAAAGGCGGTGCAGTTGGAGTTCGCAAAGGAGGCAAGATTCTTCCACCTGGTGCAGTTCCAGCAGAAGGTGCAGTTCCAGCAGAAGGTGCAGTTCCAGCAGAAGGTGCGGCTGCTACAGCAGCCCCAGCAAAAGGTGGGGCTCCTCCAGCAAAAGGTGCGGCTCCTCCACCAAAAGATACAAAGCCTGCGGAGAAAAAGCCTGTGGAGAAAAAACCAACTAAATAGGTGCATGAATTGGGAGATCCTAAAAATCCTCGCAAGAATTGGAGAAAGCCAAAGCGTCCGCTAAACTATGATTTACTAAATGAGGAACTTTTTGTTTTAGGAACCTTTGGATTGAAAAATAAACGTGAGCTATGGAAAGCACATACAGAACTTTCAAGAATACGAAACCAGGCAAGATCACTTTTGGCTTTAACTCAAGAAGTGAGAGAAAAAAAGGAACCGGTTTTGATGAAATCACTTGCAAGAATGGGGCTAGTAAAAGAAAACTCAACGCTTGATGATGTATTGAATTTAAAAGTAACTGATTTGCTTTCACGCAGACTACAGACAGTGGTTCAGAAAAAAGGATCGTTCAAAAGCCCATATCAAGCAAGACAGGCAGTAGTTCATGGTCATGTAATGATTGGAGATAGGATTGTTACTATTCCATCATACACAGTAAAAGTAGAGGAAGAAGGTCAGATACATGCCCTTATAGGCACCACACCTAATCAGCCAAAGCCAGTTATTGAGACAATGCCAATAGAGGAACCACAAAAGTAAGATTAGTTAGACGTAATTATTATTATTTGGAGAAGGGGTAAGTCAAACACATGTGTTCAATCATAGGTTATCTTGGTGATAGTCCAGCTGCACCCATCCTGGTCAAAGGACTAAAGCGGATGGAGTATAGAGGATATGATAGTGTTGGGGTTGCCACATTTTCTGGAAATCAAATTTTGGTAAGAAAAGGGGTTGGAAAAGTGATGGAGGTAAACAACACCGTAAAACTTGACATGCTTTCTGGAAAGGTAGGCATTGGTCATACTAGATGGGCAACACATGGTATAGTAACTGAAGTAAATGCACATCCACATCCATCAAGCTCTGGAAAAATTGCCATAGTGCATAATGGAATAATTGACAATTATGCTGAATTAAAAAAAGATCTTCAAGAAAAAGGCTACAACTTCAAAAGTGAGACGGACAGTGAGGCCATTGCAAATCTTTTGCAATATAATCTTGATCAAACAAAAGACATAAAAAAATCTATGATGCAAACTGCCTTGGAATTAAAGGGAAACTATGCTTTTGTTGCAGTGTTTGATGATGGAACACTTACTGCAGCTAGATTGCATGAACCATTAATAGTCGGAATTGGAAAAGATGGATATTTCATTTCAAGTGATGTGTTAGGATTTGTAGAACACACCGATGAAGTAATTTATCCAGATAACCGCGAATTTATCATAATCGATTCTAGTGGACTTAAGATTTTTGACTTTGAAGGAAACCCTGTACAACATCAGATTACCAAAGTATCAAAAGAGCTTGCAGATGCATACAAAGGAGATTATGCACATTTTACACTTAAAGAAATATCCGATCAACCTACCACCATCTTGAAAGCAGGCAGCAACACTAAGATGGAGCTTGATTTGGTTACTGAGCATCTAAAACATGCCAAGAATCTTTACATAACAGGAAGCGGTACAAGCTATAATGCAGCTCTTGTAGCAAAACATCTCTTTTCCAAATATGCAAAAATAAAGATAGAACCCATCATATCAAGCGAGGTACAATTTTCTTCGACCCATTTTGACGACCAATCAATTCTAATTGCACTTTCTCAAAGTGGTGAGAGTGCCGATGTGCTTGAAGCTGTAAAGATTGCCCAAAAAGACGGTGCCAAGATCATTTCCATTGTAAACATAATGACTTCGTCACTTGTACAAATGTCTTCTATTTCCATAGGACTGAATTGTGGACCAGAAATTGGTGTTGCTGCAACTAAGAGCTTCACATCACAGCTTGCCATCTTGTATAAAATAGCAGATAAACTCTGCAACGGCGGTGTAGGATTAGATTTCAACAAAGTTTCAGAATCCATATCCAAGATTCTTTCTGATCATTCAAAGATTCAAGACATTGCAAAAAAATTGAAAAATGTTTCTGATATCTATGTACTTGGTAGAGGAATCCATTATCCAATAGCTTCAGAGGCTTCACTAAAGCTAAAAGAGCTTACCTACATTCATGCAGAAGGTCTTCCTGGTGGAGAACTGAAGCATGGTCCATTAGCGTTGATGGACTCTAATGTATATGTCATAATAATAAATCCAAACGATTCTACATACGCAGATACATTAGCAAGTGCACATGAGATCAAAGCTCGTGGTGCAAAGATAATAGGGATTTCGGATGTGCCAAATGCGATATATGATTACTGGATTGAGGTCCCAACAATAGATGAATCGTTGTTGCCTTTAATTGAGATAATTCCAATTCAGCTTCTTGCGTACTATTCTGCACTTGAAAAAGATACAGACCCTGATTATCCAAGAAACCTTGCAAAATCTGTTACTGTGAAGTAATTCGTTGATATTCTTTTTCTGTTAGTAAGAGAAGCTTTTCTGTATCAAGGCCTGTTTTTATCATACAGGCAATTGATGTGCCACCCGCACCAGCACCTTCTTTCACAAACCCTTCTGCATAGGAACGTAGCCCACTAATTTTTGATTGACCCAACCTCAGTTTTGCAACAAGCATTGGAATATCGGCAATTTGTCGTACAGTATCTACAAGATTTGCAGTTTTATCGTCTACGATATAAGATGTTGTGCCGATGACCGTATTTTTTTCATTAAAACCTATATTTTTTGCGAAAGCTAAAACTGCTGCCATTTGTGTTCCACCTGCCAATATTACATTTGTATATTCTGAGGCTGTACTTAGCATTCCTGCAACAGATGGAATCATTGGATCACCAAGCTCTGCAACAACATTGTATGGATCTCTTGATTGTAGTCTTTTTAGTGCATTTTGTATCGTTTTATTTTTTAAATCTGTTGGATTTTGAGGCATGCTACTGCTTACTAATGCCTGCATCCCAAGTCCTTTCAATACTCCAAGTGCAGTTGTAGTGCCACCAGGAATGCTTTCTCCTATTATAAGACAATCTGTAGAAGAACCTAGAGTTCTACCTACAATTCTTCCATACTCCACTGCTTTTCTTACTAACTCTTGTTCAAGTGCAGCTTCCTGCGCTATGTTTTTTCCAGGTTCTAAGCCAAGCTCCACACATGGAAGCTTTGGAATGACTTTACTTCCTGCATTTATTACAAAGCATGGTATACTTGCGGCCTCAAGTGCAATTTTAGTTAGAAGAGCTGGGGTTGGTTTACCATCTGGTGTCATTGGCATAGTATCTATGCTTTTGCAATAACCATACTTAAGAAACTCAGCATCAGCAGCTGGTGTAAATTTTAGCAGGTCAGGATTTGCACCTGCAACTGTGATTCCTGGTATCTCACAAGTCGCAGTATAAGAAACAACAAATGAGAATACGAATTTTTTATTTTTAGTTTTTTTTATAAAATCAGTACCCTGGCTGATGTTTCCTAAAATCTCAATGTCTTGCACTAGTCACTCACTGTTCATAAATTTCACAAACTCGTCCTCTGTTCTTGGTTGTAAAACAAAGTTTGTCTTTTTTTCCTTACCTATTGTGGATGTAGGTGATTGTCCATAGTTGTGACCCACATAAAGTTCAAGCGTATCATCCATCTTACTGATTACATCAAATAGACTGTGGTAAAGCTCTCTTGCACTTCCACCTGGAAGATCAACCCTTCCACAGTTTCCTACAAAAAGTGTGTCTCCTGAAAAAATTTTCCCCTTGCCTACTAAACATATGCTGTCTTTGGAATGACCTGGAGTATGAAACACCGTAAGCTCTGACTTGCCAAACTTTATTTTGTCACCATCAGATACTGCGATGTCGTGTTTTAGTGTAGAGTCCTTATGTTGTATTATCTTTGCTCCTGTTGCCTTAGTCATAGCCTCGTTTCCTATAGTATGGTCAAAGTGATGGTGTGTGTTTACAATGTATTTTACTTTCAGATTATTTCTTTCTATGATTTGTAGTACATCCTGAAGACTCCAAGATGGATCTATAACTACTGTTTCACTTGTTTCTTCGTCTTCTAGAATGTAGGTAAAGTTCTGCATATCACCTACTTCAAGTTGATGAACCATCATAGTACACTGGCCTCAGCCTCTGGTGGTATACCAATCTTTTCGACCATAATAGTTCCACACATATCCTTTCTCTTTGGCATGCCTACTTTCATTTTATGAAATGTTATTGTTACGTCTGCCTTCACACATTTGTCACTTGCATTACCCGTATCTGGGTCAAGACCTGAAGGAACATCTAAGGCAAGCTTGAATGCTTTCGATTTGTTTATGAGGTCTATCGCTGATGCATATGGTTCTCTTATTTTTCCAGAAATTCCTGTTCCTAAAATTCCATCAACAACAATGTCCGCTTTTATATCTAGATCACTGACATCAGATGCAATAATCAAATCTATTGAATTCATTTTTTCAAGAATCTTCCAATTTGTCTGTGCTTCATCTGTTTTTATTTTATCGGGGCTTCCTAGCAGTATTACCTTAACATCACAACCAAACCCAGCCACATGCCTTGCTACAACAAACGCATCTCCACCATTATTCCCAAGACCTGCAAAGACTAGTATTTTTTTTGAAGAAAGGTCAGGAAAGTTTTCTGCCAAATATCGTGCTGCAGCAGCACCAGCGTTTTCCATCATGAATTTTCTTAAAAAGCCCATTTGGTGACCGTTTTCTTCTATCTGCATCATCTGTTTTACTGTGATATCCATATGATATTTCAAAAATATCTGCCAAATAAGGACTTGCAAGTTTTTTGATTTTATTTATATCTCTTGCTATAAAGCTGGTGCTTATTGAGACTAAAGCAAAAGTAGCTTAAGAAAGACCCAGTCTTATCTATACAATAACTAAACTGAAAAAGCGTTTATGCAAGAATTATCGTCCGTGTCTTGGCAATTTTCCTGCCATGTTAAATTGATCTTGCGTTTTCTTGTCTGTAAAACCATATTTCACGTTTAGATCATTGTTGACCTTGGTGATCTCGGCTCTTGAGCTTGAAGCCTTTTGAATGAACGCCTTTCTAGCTTCCTGCTCACTTCCACCATTATCTAGAACTTGAAACATTGCAGTCAAGCCTTCATTAGTCTTCTGATTCGTAAAGTTGAACTGTTCCCAGAAAAGTCCTTGCAAGGTCTGATTTATCTGTGACACAAAACTGGTATATGCATTCCTTGGAGTGAAAGGATCAAGTGACGTAAACCAGATGCCAAGGTCGTTTTGAAGCTCCTTGTCAGCTAGTGCACGCTGCTGGTCCAAGAATTTCTTGTTCTCCTCAATCTGTTTTAGTTTTTTTTCTTGTTCTGCCTGTCTTTTCTGAGTGATTTCCATATTTTTTAGAATCTTAGAAGCTATGGGGTTATTTTTTATCTGGTCTCCAGAAACAGTCTTGAGTTGTAATTGGTTTTGTGTTTGTAAAGTAGGTATACCCTTTACAAAGAAGGTTGTACTTTTCAGACCCACTCCGTATCCGTCTTTCTGTGCCTTAACGTTGACTATGTATTGTCCCGGCGGAAATGAGTTAGAAAACTCATATCTGAATTTGCCACTCGCGTTAGTCTTTGTTTCTACCGTGCCTACCGCTGTACTGATGTTTACAAGAACATCTGACATAGGTTTGCTAGCTTGGTCAGTAACGCTTCCCTCGATGACTGGTTGTTCCTCTACGCTAATGCTACTTTTTTCTGACCTTACGGAAATGACTAGACTCCCCATGGGAATTGCAAGGGCATTACTTGTGATTAATAACAAAGGTAGCATTAATGCTATGAGTACTTTAGTTTTCATTATCTGCTGGTTTTTGTTTTGAATCTTAATGACAGATATCAATTTTTTTGATCCTTTGGGAGAGGGAAGTTAGAGCCTCTTCAAAGTACAGGTTCAGTTGGCTTGGCTTAGAAGAATTATGAAAGTGGTGCGGGAGAAGGGATTTGAACCCTCGAAATCCTAAGATACTAGCCCCTCAAGCTAGCGCCTTTGGCCAGGCTGGGCGACTCCCGCATTATGCAAATACCCATGCATGGTTTTTATAAGCCTTGATTACTTTTTGAAAATATGCTAGTTCCTGTCAGATGTTTTACTTGCGGAAATTTGATTGCTGACAATTTTAAGGAATACCAAAACAGAGTGAAGAGTGGAGAAGATCCTGCAAAAGTTCTTGATTCCTTGGGATTCAAAAGATATTGCTGCAGAACTATGCTATTAACAACCGTAGAAACAATTCACCAAGTTATTCCGTTCTACGAAGCCATTAGAAGAAGACAACAAGAAGTGCAATCTGAGCTAGAATAGGATGCCAAAGATCACTTCCGTAAAAGGAAGGCTTCTCTATAACAGTGGGGGAAGTAAAACAATAGAAATCGATGTTGTTTCTGATAACTTACATCTTGGAAGGGTTTGTGCTCCGTCTGGTGCAAGTGTTGGAAAACATGAAGCAACAAGTTTCCCAGAAAGCAAGCCTGAGAAAAGCCTAGATGTTCTTAATATAAATTTAAAAAAATTCATTGGTCTTGATCCTTCTGATTTAAAGGCAGTTCACAGTACAATAAGGGAAATTGATTCTACATCTAATTATTCCAAGATAGGTGGAGCGATTGCTTTTGCCCTTACCATTGCATCTATAGATTCGGCAGCAAAATCACTTGGCATTCCATTTTTCAAGATTATATCGAAAGATCAGGATTTACGATTTCCTTTTCCACTTGGAAACATTTTGGGTGGTGGAGCACATGCTGGTCCAGGTACTCCAGACATTCAAGAGATTTTGGTATGTGCCACAGGTGCAAAGACAATCTATGATGCCATTGAGACTAACCTAGCAGTTCATAGAGAACTGCGTAAGGTGCTTGAAAAACATGATCCAAGCTTTACAAATGGACGAGGTGATGAGGGAGGTTGGGCTCCTAAAGTAGATAACCAAAAGGCACTAGAATTTTGTGCAAAGACCTGTGAAAACCTTGGTTTTACACTTGGTAAGGAAATTTCTCTTGGTGTGGATTTTGCTTCCTCTACCCAGTGGGATGAAAAGAAAAAGAAATACGTCTATGATAGAGCTGGATTTGAAAATACTCCACAAGAACAGTTAGAGTTTGGTTCTGAAATAATAAAAAAGTACAAGCTTATTTACGCAGAGGATGTAGTGCATGAGGAGGCTTTTGAGGAGATGGCAATTCTGACCTCAAAGTTTCCAAATGTTTTGATAGCTGGGGATGATCTTGTGGTAACAAATACTGAGATCCTCAAAAAGGCAGCAAAGATAAAGTCTTGCAATGCGGCTATTCTAAAGGTAAACCAAGCAGGAAGTCTTTATGATGCATTGGAGTTTGCTGCAGAAGCTCACAAAAATAACATCAAATTAATCACATCACACAGATCAGGAGAATCTATAGACTCACACATATCACATATTGGTATTGCGACAAAGTCAAAGATGTTAAAAGTAGGGGTTGTGGGTGGAGAAAGAGTTGCCAAGCTCAATGAATTAATTCGTATTGTAGAGCATGATTTAATACGTGGTATGGCTGAGATTTAAAAACACAACATGAGCGAACAAAGTGAGCTTGAACGTATTGAAAAAAGCATCCTATCCACAGGAATAAGAGTAGGAACACCAGTTAAGACAAAGTTCATGATGCCATTTATTACGAAATCAACTCCTGAGGGACTCTACATTATCGATATCAAAAAAACTCTATCGAGAATCCAGACCGCTGCCAAGTTCATAAACAGAGGAGAAATTGACAAAGTGATAATGTGTTCTGGAAGGGAATATGCAAATACTCCAATAGAGAAATTCTGCGAACTGACGGGTGCAACCCCAATGCTTGGAAGGTTTATGCCAGGTACCCTTACAAATCCACTCTTGCCATATTATATAGAACCACAGCTTGTAGTAGTTTCAGATCCTCAAACTGATGCGCAAGCAGTTCTTGAAGCTACTAATGCAGGCATTCCAGTCATTGGCATATCAAATACTGATAATATTACTTCCAAACTAGATCTGATCATACCAGCAAACAACAGGGGTAGAAAATCTTTGGCAACTGTTTATTGGCTTTTAGCAAGAGAGGTACTCATACAAAAAGGTCAGCTAAAAGATGGTGACTCGATGAAGTATGAAATTGACGACTTTGAAACTAAAATAACAGAAGAGGAAATTGAATAATGCAGATAAGAACACCAGCCGTTGCTGGAATGTTCTATCCAAAAGAAAAAGATGAACTGAAGACTGTAATACGCGATTGTTTTCTCCATTCCTTTGGACCGGGAAAAGTTCCTCCTGCTGCTAATGATGAAAATATTCTTGGAGTAATTTGCCCCCATGCCGGATACATGTATTCTGGACCTATTGCAACAAATTCCTTTTACTCAGTTTCTTCACAAAAACCAGAGCTTGTCATAATAGTTGGCCCTAATCACTGGGGCATTGGTTGTGGCGTTGCAGCGATGAAGGAAGGTCAATGGCAGACTCCACTTGGGAATGTTGAGGTCGATACAGAATCTGCTATACAAATAAACAAAATTACTAAAGTTATCGAGTTAGACTTTTTTTCTCACATAAGGGATCACAGTCTAGAAGTGCAGGTACCTATTTTACAGGAAGTTTATTCACATAAGTTCAAAATTCTTCCTATAATTTTAATAAACCAAGATTACAGAACTGCAAAAGAGGTTGGTTCTGCAATAGCAAAAATCGCAAATACCAAAAAAACCATGATTGTAGGTTCGTCTGACTTTACTCATTATGAGGAAAACAGTTATGCGCATAAACAAGATACGGCATTGATTGAACCTATCTTAGATTTGGATGTAGAGGGATTCTATAGAGTTTTACAAGAAAATCAAGTCAGCGCATGTGGGTATGGAGCGATTGCATCCACCATGGTAGCCTGTAAAGAGCTTGGAGCTAAAAAGGGTAAGCTATTAAAATATGCTACAAGTGGAGATGTAACAGGCGATAAGAGTTCCGTGGTTGGATATGCGTCGATTGTATTTTCATGAAATCTGTTGCTTCTGCACCAGGTAAAGTAATTTTATTTGGTGAGCATTTTGTTGTATACGGTATAAGCGCATTACTTTGTTCCATAGATAAAAGAATCATCGTTACCTCTCAAACAACTGACGAGAAGATGATCAAGATAGAATCTGATATAGGTCACATAGAAATGAGTAATAATTCATTATCAATTATGAATGAATCTACACCTAAAACAATGAAACCGTTTTTGTATATTATAAAAAAAACTCTTGAGAGATTCAAAAAAGATGTTGGAATTGAAGTTAAAATAGAATCTGAAATTCCGCCTGGCATAGGTCTTGGGTCATCGTCTGCTTGTTGTGTAGCAGCCGCTGCATCAATTACTGCACTATTTGAAAAGCTTTCAAGAGAAGAGATACTAAAACTTGCAATAGAAGCAGAGCGAACCATATTTGAAAACACTTCTGGAGCAGATTGCTCTGTTTGTACTTTTGGAGGCCTTATGGAGTATGACATAAAAAATGGTTTTAAAAAAATAAATTCAAAAGCTGACTTTGTACTTGTCATTGCGAATTCAAAACAAACTCACCAAACAAGTGAGCTTGTTGAAAAGGTAAGAAAGTTCAGAGAAAATAATGAGGATCTCTTTGCGTCCCTATGTGAACAAGAGTCAGCCCTTGTTCAAAATGCTCTTTTAGCACTAGAAAAAAATGACTTGTCTAGATTAGGCTTGTTAATGTCTGAAAACCAAGCCTATCTAGAACGAATAGGTGTTTCTACTGGAGCGCTGGATGTTTTCATAAAAGAGGCTAAAAAGACAGCCTATGGGGCAAAGATAACGGGTGCAGGCGGAGGCGGTTGCATAATTGCACTTACAGACAAATCAAACTTGAATCAAACTCTTGCTAATTTAAGGAACTGTGGTGAGTGTTTTACTGCTAAAATAGATTATAGGGGTCTTTTAGATACTTTTTAAACCGACTGACTTACTGTAAAAAATCATGATTTTGATAAAGCTTGGCGGTTCTATAGTGACGAATAAGCAAAAACCACTCACACCAAACCGTTCTGCCATAAATAAGATTGCTTCCCAATTAAAGACCGTAAAAGAACCATTGGTTGTAGTACATGGTGGAGGTTCCTTTGGTCATTACTGGTCAGTCAAATACGGTATGCATACCAAACCAGCAAAATATGACCTAAGGGGGGTTTCTGTTGTAAAAAATTCCATGGTAGAGCTAAACAAGATAATTCTTGATTCTTTTCTAAAATACAAGTTCAATCCTTATTGTATACCACCCACAGACTTTATGCAGGGTAGTAAATCAGATCCTAAAAAAGTAAAAGAGATTTCAAAAATAGCTCGTGCAGGTCTTGTACCTGTATCATATGGCGATGTGTTATGGCATGGTAAAAATAAATTCTACATTTTATCTGGTGATAGAATTATGAGTATATTAGCTAAAATTCTACGGCCCAGACTTGTAATTTTTGTTTTGAATGTAGATGGAGTGTATTCCAATATGAAAACAAAAAAGCTTTTGCGTGAAATAAAGGGTCAAGAGCTATCAGTATCAGAGGGAAAAATGGATGTAACAGGCGGCATGCATCGCAAAATATCCGAAGCTACAGCAATTTCAAAGATGGGGATTAAAGTATTTTTTGTAAATGGGAATGTGCCAAAAAGAATTGTTGATGCTATAAAAGAAAAGAAATTTGAAGGGACTGTGTTCAAATAATGAGAGATTCTGATGCAGAATATCTGATTCTTGTAGACAAGAATGATAATCCTATAGGAACAGAAGAAAAGGTCAAATGCCACCTTCCAAATGGCAAACTCCATAGAGCATTTACTGTGCTTCTGTTTAACAAGGATCGTAATCTTCTTCTAACAAGACGTAGTTCAAACAAGATGTTATGGCCAGGTGATTGGGATGGAACAGTTGCAAGCCATCCTAGACAATCAGAAACTTATGTATCATCAGCAGAAAGAAGATTACCCGAAGAATTAGGTATATCCTGTAAGCTTGATTATTTATTCAAATTTGAGTACCATGTACCATACAAGAATATTGGATCTGAAAATGAGATCTGCGGAACTTTAATTGGCATAGTAGATGATCCATCTAAAATAAAACTAGTCAAAGAAGAGATTAGTGATATAAAATGGGTAACACTTGATGATCTTTTAGAAGATGTTAAAAAGTCACCGCGTCTTTACTGCCCATGGATGATAGTTGCGTTGTATTTTTTATCTGAATCAGAAACAGATGTCTTGTCAGAACACAGGTCGATTTTGAGTGTGTGGGTTAGATCAGATGTAAAACACATTCTTGAAGAACCATTAAGATATCACTTTCCTGATAAGAAATGGGGGCTAAAAAAATAATGGCACTTGATTCTATATCAAAGACTGCAAAAATTGTCAACTCATTTTTGCTTCCAAAACTTACTGGCGATCCCAAGGAGCTGTACAAGGCGGCCTCACATTTGATAGAACATGGTGGAAAAAGGCTCCGACCATACATGGTGATAAAAAGCTGCCAACTTTTGGGCGGCACAACAAAGCAAGCACTACCAGCTGCTGCCGCAGTTGAAATGATACACAACTTCACACTAGTTCACGACGACATAATGGATAATGATGAGATGAGGCATGGAGTTCCAACAGTACATACCAAATATGGTATTCCTGTTGGCATTTTGGCAGGGGATGTATTATTTTCAAAGGCATTCGAGACGATTTCAGCAAGTCTTCCCAATACACCAAAGAAAGTCAATCTATCACTTGTTTCATATCTTGCAAAGGCCTGTGTTGATGTCTGTGAAGGCCAGATACTCGATATTAGGATGGCTGAGTCTCAGAAAATATCATCTGAAAGCCAATACATCAAGATGGTAGAAAAGAAGACTGCGGCACTTTTTCAAGTGTCTTGTGCAATGGGAGCAATCTGTGCCAATACAAAGAAAAAAGATGTGGCAAATCTCTCCTCGTTTGGAAAAAACCTTGGAATCGCATTTCAAATAGTTGATGATCTTATTGGCATTGTAGGAGATTCAAAAATAACAAAAAAACCTGTGGGAAATGATATACGTGAAGGTAAGAAATCGCTTCCAATACTTCTTGCAATCAACAGGGCAAAAACAAAAAACAAAGAAACCATCTTGAATGCATTTGGTAATTCCTCAGTTTCCAAAGAAGATCTTGAGCTTGCAGTAAAGACAATTCGCTCTATGGGAATAGAAACTATTGTTAGGAAAAAGGCAATGCAATACTCTAATGCAGCAAGAAAGTCGCTCTCTAGTTATTCTACTTCATCAAGAAAAGATCTCCTATCATTACTGGATTTTGTTGTCAAGAGGAGTTTGTAATTGGATGACGAACTAAGAAAGGCTATACGCGGAATAGCTTTACAGAATGCTTCTGAGCATGAAGGTAAGACGCGAAACGACACTGTTATATCAAAAATACTTGGTGCTAGATCAGATCTTAGGAACAAAACGAAGGAAGTAATTCCGCTAGTATCAGCTGTTGTCTCTGAGGTAAACAAGCTTTCTATAGTCCAGCAAAAAGCAGAGCTTGAAGATTATTTTCCAGAACTACTGACTGTTAAGCCAAAGCATGAAAGAATTGGTCTTCCCCCACTTGACGGCGCAGAAAATGGCAAAGTAGTGACAAGATTTCCTCCAGAACCAAATGGCTATCCACATATTGGCCATGCAAAAGCGGCTATAATAGACGAAGAATATGCAAAAATGTATGATGGCAAGATGATACTAAGATTTGACGACACAAATCCAGAAAATGAAAGACTTGAATATTATGCTGCGATCAAAGTTGGGCTTGATTGGCTTGGCATAAAATATGATCAAGTAAAAAACACATCAGATGACATGGAATTGATCTACAAAAAAGGAATACAAATGATTGAATCAAACGATGCGTATGTTTGTACTTGCAATCAAGAGACAATAAGCAAAAACAGAAGAGAGATGAAGCCATGCAAATGCCGTTCTGCAGATTTAAACCAGAATATCAAAAGATGGCATGATATGTTTGAAAAATATAAGCCTGGCGAAGCAATAGTTAGATTTCGTGGAGACATGCAATCAGAAAATACAGTAATGCGTGATCCTGCCTTGTTTAGAATAATAGAGGGTTCTCACCCGTTACTCATTGATAAATATAGAGTCTGGCCAAATTATGATTTTGCCGTAGCGATAGAAGATAGTATTGATGGGGTAACACATGCCTTCCGAACAAAAGAGTATGAGCTTAGAAATGAGCTCTACTATTCCATTTTAGATAAATTACATATGAGAAAGCCGAAGGTGAGCGAGTTTTCTAGGTTAGAATTTGAGGGCATGCCTGTTTCAAAAAGAATACTAAAACCATTGGTTGATAATGGCCAAGTATCTGGTTATGACGATCCAAGATTACCAACGCTTGAAGCTTTGCGTAGGCGAGGAATTGTTCCAGAAGCGATAAGAAAGTTTGTTCTTTCTTTAGGTTTTACAAAATCTGATACACTTGCTCCGTTTGATACCCTAGAGTCATTTAACAGAAAAATGGTTGACGCAGCAAGCATAAGGCTATTTTTGGTTACAGAACCTGTAAAGTTGGTAATAAAAAATAACAAGATGACATCTGTTGAAATTCAAAATCATCCACAAGAGGATCTAGGCAAAAGAAAGATAGAACTTGATGGAACCTTTTACATTTCAGGGGAGGATGCAAGAAATCTAAAGGTTGGAGTTCAGATAAGACTAATTGAACTTTATAATATCAAAATAACAAAAATTGGATCTGATATTGAGGGAGAGTATACTGGTGGTGATTTTAAGGCAGAATTTCCTAAAATCCAATGGGTACCTCAAAAAAATGCTGTAAAGATAAACATTCTGATACCAAAAACACTTTATGTAAATGAGAAATTTAACGAAAATAGTCTTGATATTCTGCAGGTTTTTACTGAAAATTACTACTTAGAATTAAATGAGGGTGTAGAAATTCAGTTCGTTAGATTTGGATATTGCAGAAAAGATTCTGCAATTCAGGCAATCTACACTCATAAGTGAAGAAAAATGAAAATTGCAAGATTGTTGGGATCAAATATGGAAACATATGGCTTTGTTAATGGAGACAGTGTTATAACAAAAGAAGAGATTACGCGGCAGACAGGCATTCCAATACCACAAAATATTAAAGATTTTCTTTTTGATGGGTGGTATGACGAAATAAAACATAAGATGTTGAAACTTAATTACCCACAAAAGATTTCCAGTTTCAAGATTCTAGCACCTATTCCAAATCCTTCTAAAATAATTTGCCTTGTTTTCAACTACAAAGATCATGCAACGGAACAAAACTTGATTCCCCCTGATGAACCTGTTATAATAATAAAACCAAAAACTACACTCACTGGTCCTACATCTGATATAGTTTGCCCTTCTTTTGTGTCTAAACTAGATTATGAAATAGAGCTTGCCGTGATAATAGGAAAGGAGTGTAAAAGCATCACAGAACAAGAAGCAAAAGATGTAGTATTTGGATATATGATCCTAAATGACGTTTCTTCCCGTGATATACAAGCAAAGGATAAGCAGTTTACACGCGCAAAAGGATTCGATACCTTTGCTCCTTGTGGTCCATGGATTACTACTGCCGACGAAATATCAGACCCACACAATCTCAAAATGGTAACAAAGGTAAATGGCGTGGTCAGACAAAATTCTTCTACATCAAACATGTTTTTAAAAATACCTACAGTTATTTCCATGTTAAGTAAGGTGATGACTCTAGAAAAAGGAGATATAATATCGACGGGGACCCCGGCAGGTGTCATGTTAAATAAACCGGATGCAGTCTATTTGAAAGGCGGGGATAAAATAGAAATGGAAATAGATGATCTTGGAAAATTAGAAAACACAGTAAAATTTGCAAGTTAGCTACACATATTCCTGTTGTAATGACTGTTTTTTATAATGTATAAAATCTAAAAACTATTAAGACAGGCAGTTGAGAAAATGTTTATGGGAAAAATAATAATCGGTAAAGCTTCTGACATTCCGGTTGGCAAGATGCAAAAGGTTACTGCTGATGGAAAGGAGATTCTTGTAATTAACATGGATGGAAATTATTATGCAATAGATGATACCTGCAGCCATGCTGGTGCAAGTCTTTCCGAAGGAAAATTAGAAGG
>Ga0209431_10000334_pt1 | contig 38612 bp, 35 predicted proteins | sample RifCSP13_3_FD_184021 | JGI IMG/M metagenome (GOLD analysis project Ga0209431, IMG submission 184021) | Soil microbial communities from Rifle, Colorado - Rifle CSP2_sed 13_3 (SPAdes) (version 2) | ecosystem: Environmental > Terrestrial > Deep subsurface > Rock core/Sediment | place: Rifle... | reverse complement strand
TCGGCCTAAGTTTGGTGGTTTTTGGTTTTTATAACCTGTATCTTTTATTAGTGGAGAACCAGAATGATGGTTATCTTTATAAAGAAAAACTGGTTCGGGATATTAGAGAAAATGCAACCAAAAGAGGTTTTGCGTGCATAGGTGTAAATTATGTTGCCGATTTCGGGGCAGGAGTCGGATTTAGATACCTTTTGTGGTATTTGAACCTTAAAACCGTCAAGCCCGCCTCCGATATCCCGGTTTATGATATTTACATCCCTTTTTATAATTATTTCCCTCAGCCGCAAATAAGATACGGGTTGTTCGGACTCAAACATCCTGAAGAAGGCAACTACGATTTCACAAAATGCTCCGATCCCTCTTATCAAGAGCAGCCGTTATTGGGTTTTGTCGACTAATAGTTATTTGGTCTTAAAAAACACTACGTATCTATAATTTGACATTGGGCTCTCACTTTTAAATACTAAAGTAATGGGGATTTTTATGAAAAAGGGTGCGGTTCATCTTGCTGTCTTAGGTGCAGCTGCGGTTTTTTTTATTCTCTTTACCGTATTTACCAGGCAATATGTTTATCTGACTTATCAGCATTTAGGCTCCAAAGTCGGGCTCAACTTAAATAATATCGCCTCGGATGATTATGTCGAGGATATAAAGACCCAAAGCGGGGAATTCGAAAATCAAAATAAGGCGGTTTTCTTAAACAGGAGTGTTGATTTTTCCGATGCTGTCGCTTCACATGTTTTGGGTCAGGCAACAACAAGCCAGGAAAAGTGGATAGAGGTGGATTTATCGGAACAAAGATTATACATGAGAGAGGGGGCAAAGCAGGTGGGTACTTTTCTGGTTTCTACAGGCAAATGGTCGCCGACTCCGGTGGGTGAGTGGCGAATCTGGACAAAACTTCGATATACCAGAATGAAAGGCGGCTCAAAAGCGCTGGGGACTTTTTATGATCTGCCGAATGTTCCATATACTATGTATTATTATAAAGGCTACGGTATCCACGGTGCCTATTGGCACAATAACTTCGGCCAGCCGATGAGTCATGGTTGCGTTAATATGAGGCCGGAAGAAGCGGGTGTTGTTTTCAATTGGGCTTCAGTTGGCACTCGCGTCCAAGTCCACCAATAGTTTCCAAAATCTAAAAATAAACGATAAACTATAGTTGATGAATTATTTACTGGCGATTTTGGCAGGAGCCGTGCAGGGCCTAACCGAATTTCTTCCCATTTCGTCAACCGGCCACTTAATAATTTTTGAAAAAATCTTTGGAATTTCGCAAACAGAATTCGGCCTTGCTTTTGATGCCTCACTGCATCTGGGGACCTTACTGGCAATTTGCCTATTTTTCTACAAAGACTACTTTCAAGTCTTTAATCCAAAAAATGGACTTATCGCAAAACTGGTTGTCGGTACTCTTCCTGCCGTTTTTTTTGGACTTATTTTAGAAACCCAAATCGAAACAACTTTTCGCCAAACCTGGATAGTCGGTTTATCCCTTATACTTTTTAGTTTCGTATTTATTCTGGCAGAAAAATTAGGCAGGCAAATAAAAACCAAAGAAAAAACAACAATAGTTGACTCACTTGCGGTTGGGCTGTTTCAATCGCTTGCATTAATCCCTGGAATCTCAAGATCCGGTTCAACCATCTCCGCAGGTTTGTTCTTGGGTCTAAAAAGAGAAGAAGCAGCCAAATTCGCATTTATCTTGGCGGGTCCTGTGATTGCCGGCGCCGGTCTTAAAAAATTTTTCGAGGTAATCTCAGCCCAACAGTTTGGATCAGGCGATCTTAACTTTTTTCTTGTCGGTATGATTTCGTCGGCCATTTTCGGTTACTTAACAATTAAATACTTCCTCAAATACCTTTCCACAAAAACCTTATATCCATTTGTCATTTACAGAGTGGTTTTGGGTCTAATTCTTCTTGTTGCATCCCTCACATAATATATCAGCAGTTCGCCTTGGCACCCTTCGTCGAGTTTGACTCGACTTCGGTCATGCCAATGGCGCTCCTCTGATATATCTCAATGAAGCTTAAAGCTCATTGAGATATAATTCACATATTATGGATTATCAAAAGCAAATATCCGAATTAAAAGACCGGTTTGAAACCGTCAAAAAAGGTTTTAACCGCGAAAAAAAGCAGAGGGAGCTAAGAGAACTTGAGGCTAAAAGCATGAAACCTGATTTTTGGCAGGATTCACAAAACGCGCAAAAAATCATGAAAAAATTTGATGCGCTGAAAGGCGAAATTGAAGATTTCAGCTACTTGGAAAAAAATCTTGCGGATCTGGAATCGATAATATCCCAAAGCGAGCAGGAGAAGCTGGAAAGCGAGATTAAAAAAGAGCTTAAGATTATCAAAGATAAACTCGATGGGCTTGAATTCGGATTATTTTTGTCCGGCCCATACGATGAAAACTGGGCCATTCTTTCGATTCACGCAGGACAGGGAGGCGTTGAGGCAATGGATTGGGTTGAAATGCTTTCCAGAATGTATCAGAAATATTTTGCCTCAAAGACCTGGGAATATGACGTGATTAACGAAATTCCAGGTGAAGAGGCAGGTTTTAAAACCGTGGCAATCTCTGTCAAAGTTGATTATGCATACGGGTTTTTAAAACATGAAGCAGGCGTGCACAGGCTCGTTCGCCAGTCTCCTTTTAACGCGGCCAATTTAAGGCAAACGTCTTTTGCATTGGTTGAAGCTGTTCCACAAATCGAAGAATTAGCCCAGATTGAGGTAAGGCCGGAAGACATTGAATTTGAAGCATTCCGCTCCGGCGGCCATGGTGGTCAAAATGTTAATAAAGTTTCTACAGCTGTTAGGATCAAGCACAAACCAACCGGCATCACTGTAGTTTGCCAAACGCAAAGATATCAGGCACAAAACAGGGAAAATGCCATGAAGCTTCTTATGGCCAAGCTTTTTGCAATCAAAATGCAGGAAGAAAAGGAGCAGAAAGAGAAGCTAAAGGGAGGCCATGTCACGCCCGGTTGGGGTAACCAAATCCGTTCATACGTCCTTCACCCGTACAAAATGGTCAAAGATTTAAGAACTAACTACGAATCTTCAGATGCTGCGGGTGTTTTAGACGGGAATTTGGATGAATTTGTTAAACAAGAACTTTCTTTGTCCCAAAAGAAAGACTCCTAATGTTGCTGGGCGAAAACCTATCTTGCTATAATGAGCGAAGCGAAATTACATCAAGCGTGTAGCTTGCTATAATGAGCGAAGCTCGTTACATGTTAATTTAATGAGCGAAGCGAATTAAGTGCTAACTTAATTAGCAAAGCTAATTACGTCAGACGAGCAAAGCGAGTGCTGACATAATGAGAAAAAGCAAAAATAATGGAAGAAATAAATCTTAACTCCAGCCAATCACAACCTCAGACAACAGATCAGTTGCGTACCGCACCGAAGCAAGCCAAATTTGCCAAAATTCTGCCTTATTTTATAGTTGTTGTGATAGTTGCACTTGGTATAGGAACAGGTTTAGTCGCATCTTCGGTTCAAAAGGCAAAAGCCCAAAATCATAAGGCAGTTTCTCTTAAAGAGGAAGAGCTAAGCCCCCAGCAGCAGGAGTCTTTTGCCCAGACATTCCGGGACGAGGCAGAGGGGACTGTTGAGAAAAATGATGATCTTGATAAATACGCCCAGGGGACGCATAAGTTATTAAGGTCCGGTGGAGAATCCCAAACTGCTTATCTGACATCCTCCGTTCTGGATCTTAACGAATATGTCGGCAAAAAGGTTAAAGTGTTCGGAGAAACTTTCGGCTCTTCCCAGGTTGGATGGCTGATGGATGTTGGGAAAGTCGAGGTTCAATAATAATTGAAACATCTGCCTGATGCTGGAATTTATTGCAGTTTCTAAACAATTCCCCGACGGCCAGGTCGCCCTTGATGATATTAACTTAAAAATCGAGGGTTCCGACTTTGTCTTCATCACAGGCCCTTCCGGCGCCGGTAAATCGACACTCCTAAAGCTTATCACCAAAGAACTTGTTCCAACTTCAGGTCAGGTTATGTTCAATGAAGACGACATCGCCAAAATTCCCGCTAACAAGCTGCATATCCTAAGAAGAAGAGTCGGAACGGTTTTTCAGGATTTTAAACTGCTTCTCAACAGAACTGTTTTTGAAAATGTAGCGCTTTCCCTGGAGGTTTTGAAAAGGTCGGATTCAGAAATTGAAAAAGAGGTTTCGGAGGCTCTTGAAAAGGTGGGAATTTTAGAAAAGGCGGATTATTTCCCTGCCCAGCTTTCAGGCGGGGAGGTGCAAAGAACGGCAATTGCCCGGGCCATTGTCTCAAATCCGGAAGTTTTACTGGCCGATGAGCCGACAGGTGATTTAGACACCAAAACGGCAGAGCAGGTTGTGGAACTTCTGGAAAAAATAAACAAAGAAGGTACCACAGTCCTTATGGCCACCCATAATTCGACAATTGTCAATAAATTTAAAAAAAGAGTAGTTCATCTCAAAAAGGGTAAAATAGAAAAAGACCAAAAAGAGGGTAAATATGAACCAGATTAAAAAAACGGTTAAGCTTTTGCGAAGAAGTCCTTACCAGGCACTGGCAGCAGCCTTGGCAATGTCCCTTACCTTTTTTGTGTCCTCCATTTTTATAATTTTGATAATCGGCGGCCAGATTGTTCTGAACTACATTGAACAGCGGCCGGAGGTCATTGTTTTTTTCGCAGATGAGGCGAATCAAACCGAAATTGACGATTTAACATCTAAAGTAAGGTCAACGGGGCTAACGAAGGAGATAAAGTTTGTTTCAAAAGAGGAAGCCCTGGCAATTTACAGGGAGCGCAATAAAGACGACCCGCTTTTATTGGAATCGGTAACTGCCGATTTTTTGCCAAGATCGATAGATATCTCCGTCAACCGTGCTTCCGACATAAAGCAAATTACAGAACTTGCCCAGGGCAGTGAGCACGTCGACAAAGTAATTACGCCGGAAAATTTAGTAGAACAGCTGGTCAAGTGGACCAAGACCATTCGTCTGGGTGGTCTTGTTTTTGTTTCAACCCTGCTTTCAATTTCCTTCCTTATTATAATAATGGTTATAGGCATGAGAATTGCCATAAGGAGAGAAGAGGTTTCCATCATGAGTCTGGTCGGGGCGACCAAGTGGTACATAGCACGGCCGTTTTTTATTGAGGGGTCGCTTTACGGGATTTTGGGTGCAAGCGTTTCCGTTCTTTTAATCTACGTGCTTTTGCTTTTCTATTCGCCGCAGATCCAGAATTTTTTGGGCGACATCCGGGTTTTCCCGATTAACCCCTTATTTTTCCTCTATCTTTGGGCGGCAGAAGCGCTGACCGCGGCGCTAATTGGTATTATCGGTGCTGCTATTGCCCTGTACAGGTATCTTAAGATTAAATAGGATATTAATATGCAAAAAAAGCTATTTTTGCCTATTCTTGGCGTCTTGGTCCTTTTTTTGACTCTGGTTTTCTTTAACCCCATTCAAGCTATTAGCCTTGAGGAGTGCGAAAAGGAAGATTTAGCACCAGACAAAATCGGGGAATGTATCGATCTTCTGTCTAATAAAGTAAGCGAATTAGGAGAACAGAAAAAAACTTTATCATCCCAAATAGCGCAGTTTAACAGTCAGATCCAGTTGACTCAGTTAAAGATCTCCGATGCCCAGGCGACAATTAATAAACTTGAAAAAGAAATCGGCGTATTGGGCTTTCGTATAGATTACATCACCGAATCGGTCGATACGCTTCAGCGTCTTTTAAAAGAACGGATTGTTGCAACCTACCAGCAAAGTTTTGTTTCCAACTTGGAACTTTTGATTGCATCAAATGACTTTTCCGATCTTGTTTTGCGAATTCAGTACATAAAGCACATTCAGGAAAACGACAAAAAAGTACTGGCGAGTTTGCAGGAAACAAAATCAAACTACTCAAGTCAGAAGGATGAAAGGGAAGTTAAGCAAGCCCAGATTGAAGAGGTCAAAAAGAAGTTGGACTCAAACGTTGCCCTATTGGCAACTCAAAAAGGCGAAAAAGAAGCATTTTTAAAAGTAACTAAAAACGATGAGACAAGATACCAAAGACTTCTTGCGCAGGCTCAAGCTGAGTTAGCTGTAGCTTTTGGAGGAGGCCAAGAGACTTTCCTAAGAGATGTCAAAGCAGGAGAAAAAATTGGCAATGTCATCTCAGGTCCATCAGCCTGTTCTACAGGTACTCATCTTCATTTTGAAGTCCACAAAGATGGATCTATTCAGGATCCCAGTAATTACCTTTCCTCTACAAGTTTTCAGTATGCTCCAAGCGAATCCGATGCTGGTTCAATTAGTCCCCATGGGTCATGGCCATGGCCAATTGACAATCCTATACATATCAGTCAGGGTTTCGGAATGACACCTTACGCGCGTTCTAATGCCTACAATGGTAACCCTCATTTTGGAATTGATATGTATAACAGCGGTGGTGCTTTTCAGGTAAAGGCTACCAAAGATGGTAAATTATATGGTGGATCAGTTGGTTGTGGTGGAAGAACGTTATATTATGGAAAGATAGACCACGCGGATGGTTTAAAAACATTCTATCTTCACACGGTCCCCAATTAATAACCATTGACAAAACATTCCGAAATTATTATGTTTCTGGCTAATGCCCAAAATTGTTGTCTATCTTTTTGTTCTGATTCTCTTTCTATTTTTTCACCTCCCAGCTTTTGCCGATAGTAATGTTCTCATCAATGAATTTTTAGCTAATTCAATTTCCGGTGAAGGGGAATGGGTGGAGTTTTATTTCCCCGATGGCAGTTTCGATATCTCTAGTTATCATCTTAAGGAAAACTCAGGGAAAAGGAAAACACTTGAAAATCTAGAAAAGTGCGGTAACTATGCAATCTTTAATTTAGTTTCTAGTAGTGGCAATCCAATCGATGGATGGTTACATAACAGCGACCAAGAATCCATTTTTCTTTATGACGGGAACAATGATCTCATTGATTCTTTTGAAGATTGGTCAAGCCCTGATGAAGGAAAAACACTAGGTAGGATTCCTGATGGTAGCAGCAATTGGCAAGAAACCGAAAGAGCAACACGTTGTCAACAAAACTCTCAAGCTCTTCCAACTCCAACTTCCACTTCCCAAAGCTCGACATCGCAATCTCCTACTTCAACGTCCACCAAATCAAAATCGCCGAGTCCTTCACCAAAAAATTCTCCGTCACCGGCTTCTTCTAAGAAAACAACTTCTGTTTTAGGGTCGAGTCAGTCTGCTGAAATTACAGCGTCGTCAGCCGCCGGAATCAGCTTAAGTGTTTCTCCAACACCATCTGTTGAGCCAAAAGTTGATAAGTCTTCAAATAAAATAAAGATCGCTGGAGCAGTTGCCGGCTCGGGCGCAATCGTAATGGGACTTTCTGCAGGATTATATTTATGGTATAGACGTAGAATAACTAAAAATAATTCAGACAAGGAGTCAATTTGAAAATTGGCTCTCAGAGCATATTCTTAGGCATGTGGCTGCCTGTTTTTTTATGGGCTGGTGTTATTTTTGCCTTATCCTCAATTCAGCAAATAACAGTTGCAGAGTTCTTTATATGGGATTTTGCGGCAAAAAAGGTTGCGCATTTAACAGAATATGCGGTACTTTATGCATTGTTCCTGCGGGCAACAGAAAAAAACTGGGTTTTGTCATTTGTGATGACTATGGTTTATGCGGCATCGGATGAAATCCATCAGAGTTATGTGCCGGGAAGAACCGCTGCAGTTTATGATCTGGCATTTGATTTTTCCGGAGCATCAATCTCAGCTTATATCATATGGAAGTTAAAACAAATTCACCCAAAGAAACAAAAAAAGTAGCCGAGAAGCTGGCAAAAGATCTTGCCGCGGGTTCTGTGGTTGCCCTTTTTGGAGATTTAGGCGCCGGAAAAACGGTTTTTGTCCAGGGTCTGGCAAAAGGCCTCGGCATTAAAAGAAGAGTTATCTCCCCGACATATGTTTTCATGCGCTCCTATCCGTTTTTACATCATAAAAAGCCGTTAACCTTTTATCATATCGATTTATACCGTGGGCAGGACTCGGGCGATTTTAGAAACCTGGGGCTTGAGGAAGTATTTTCAGAAGAAGGGATAGTTGTTTTAGAATGGGCGGAAAAAATTAGAGACGTTTTACCGAAAAAGAGAATTGATGTGATTATCAATGTGACCGGTGAAAAGAATCGGAAAATTTCCATTAAAAATCGCAAATGACATGAAGGATCAGTCACCGGAAGATCAGATTAAAGAAGCGGTAAAGATTCTGAAAAAAGGCGGCATTGTAATTTTTCCGACAGACACGGTTTACGGTATCGGCTGCCGCTTTGATGATAAGGATGCAATATCCCGCCTTTATAAAATTAAAAAAACTCCGGAAAGCCAGCCGTTCCCAATTTTAGTTTCTGATCTCAGTCAGGTCGAAAAACTTGCCGTTATCAATAAAACAGGGGAAGAACTTATCAAAAAATATTGGCCGGGAGCATTAACCATAGTTCTTCAGTCAAAGGAAGGCAAAAATAAAATTGGATTCCGGATGCCGGATTCTGCGCTTATCAAATCCATAATTGACGGAGTGGGCGAGCCGCTTATCGGGACGTCTGCTAATTTTCATGGGTCTCGCGCTCCAAGGTCATACGGAGAGATTGACCCTGATTTTATTAAGCTTGCCGATTTTGTCCTGAAAGGTGAGTGTCAATTGGAAATGGAGTCAACGGTTATTGATGCGACAGTCGACCCACCAAAAGTTTTGCGACAGGGAGCAATAAAGTTGGTTTAAAAATGACTCTAAAGATAGACACAACTGAAAGGGCTGAGATAAAAGTCGAATTGGAAGACCCGAAAAGCGGCAAAGTCCAAAAACTTATTCAAAAACAAAAACTCGGGTCGCAGGTACTTTTGCCGATGATTGTCAGAATCCTCAAAAAGAATGATTTAAGCTTTAAGGATTTAACTGCTATTGAGGTCAATTGCGGTCCCGGTTCTTTTACCGGAACGCGGGTTGGGGTTTCGGTCGCCAATGCACTTGGTTTTGCACTTGGTGTGCCGGTCAACGGCAAAAAAGGTAAAATAGTTGTGCCGATCTACGAGAAAAGCAAGTTTGACTGATGAAGATTCTAGTTACTGGAGGTGCCGGCTTTATAGGATCGCATGTTACCAAGATTCTTTTGGATCAGGGACATAAAGTAGTGGTTCTGGATAATCTTTCAGCATCTCAGAAAGATGCAGTTGACAAACGTGCAGAGCTTATCGTTGGTGACATTAAAGATCCAGTCCAATCAAGAAAAGTCCTCAAAGGAGCAGATGCCGTCATCCACATGGCCGGTTTGATAATTGTCCCCGAGTCGGTCAAAGACCCGATAAAATACTGCGAAAATAATGTTATCGGTACTGTAGCCTTTCTGGAAAGCATGAGGAAAGAAAATGTTAAAAAAATAATTTTCTCATCTTCGGCCTGCGTCTACGGCAATCCTCAAGAGTTGCCGATTAAAGAAGATGCACCTGTTAATCCTGATAATCCTTACGGTGCAAGCAAAGCGTCAATCGAGGCATTTTTACAATCGTACCACGCGGTTTTTGGGTTTGACGTGGTGATTTTACGGTACTTTAACCCTTACGGCCCGGGCGAAATACATGATCCGGAAACCCATGCTATCCCCAATTTTATAAAAGCAACTTTGGCCAAAAAACCTATGCCTTTGTATTGGAAGGGTGAGCAAATCCGCGATTTTATCTATATTGAAGACTTGGCACGGGCGCACGTCGATGTTTTGCCGCTTTCCGGTTTTGAAATTTTTAATATCGGTTGCGAAAAGGGTGTCAAGGTTAAAGATGTTGTTGATGAAATTTTCAAAATTGCAGGGTACAAAGTTCCGATTGACGATTTGGGAAAAAGGGCAGGAGATGTTCCTGCAAACTATGCCTCAAGTGAAAAATTGAAAAAAGCTGTCGGCTGGAAAGCCAAAGTCGGATTGCGCGAAGGCCTGCGCCGAACTGTAGATTACTACAAAAATGCTCTCTAGGACTTGATAACAAATAATTTTTTTAATAATCAATATTTGAGACTAACAATTCGATAATCTAGATTATCGAATTATGCATTCAGACTATGGTTTTCTTCTTGTGGCCTAGTTTATATTTAATTTGTTTCTCCGGCAGAAAAGTTTTACCGGGTGTGCCCAACCTGTAAAGCAAACTCTCTACGTCTTGCCAAAATTGTCGTCCGCTTTCAGTTCGTACAATTTTGTTAATCGCAATTCTATATCCATTACTCATTTTCAGTGTCAAAGCGACTTTTGAAATAGTCTCTCCCGAAACTTTAATCAAATCCTTTATGGTTTCGTAATTCGTATTTTTTAAAAGTAAAACAGCAATAGCCAATCTTTTTGCAAGAACAATCCTTTCGGTGGGAGTAACTAAATCAGTCAAGAAAATTTGAATTTCAGTCTTATTTTTAAGTTGAGAAATTGCTTCCCATAATGTTTCAAAAATCTGTTGCTCAATCTGCTTATTCAATAATCTTCTGGAAACTTGTGCCACTCTAATAATCTAGATTAATAGAGTAAGTTTGTTTTGTCAAAACACCTTAATAAATCAAACCAAAAATCTGGCTTTGTATCTAAAGAATTTGACATAAGCTTCCTAAAGTTATATAAAGTATTTTCTACCTGCCCGATCTGAATATGAGCCAGACGGACAACGACTTTTCTACACAAAACATTACGCCAACCCTAATCAGTCAGGTTGTAGATGCCTTAAGAAACAAGGCATACGGCAGCGTTGAAATATACATCGAAAACCACGTGGTCGTGCAGATAACCGAAAGAACCATCACCAAAGTTAATCCGATATACAGGAAAGTTAAAGTCGTCAGAAATAACGGCAATAAGAAGTTCTTTTCGCAGGGTCCAAAGGTTAACTATACTAAGCAATAAGGTTTCATAATGAAGTATTTAACTGCCGCGACGCTATTTTTAATAAGCGTTTTTATACTCGGCCTATCCGCAAGTGTCCAGGCAGGTGATACGAGTCTTGAGGTAGCCTCCGATTCTAACTTTTCCTCGCAAACCACAAATTTTTCCGCAGGGCAGACCATTTATGTCCGGGTAAATGCAAATAATGAGGGGACCGACAAACACCAGCTTAATTTAAGAGACAACCAGTATAATTTAATTTCAACCTACAACTTAAATAAGGAAGGCTCAAAATTTACAGCAAGTTTAGGCGCGCCGTCTTCCGAAGGCTACTATTCGCTGGAAGCCCAGATAGTATCCGCAGGATCAAACAATACCAGCGCAAAGACAATTAAGGTGGGCAAGCCGCAAAACGCCAATGTTAAAGTTTCCGTAAATGAAAGCTCAAGCGGAGTTTCCAAAAGTACCGATGAAGAAATACTGGGAACGGATGATGAAGATCAAGATCAAAGCCCTGCGCTGAGTCCGACTCCCGAATCTTCGCCGCAAACAGAGGTTTTTCAACAACAGCCGAAAGAATCCGGTTTTTGGACTCCGGTATTTAATGTAGCCTTGAAAATTGCCGATTTTCTCTGGCCATTTTAAGAAAAGTATCTTCTAGTTTTTGTCTATTGACAAAAAATCTCATTCGATTATAATAATCCACGCGTAGTTTTTAATGTTCCTGCCCAGCCTATAAACTTTCGAGCGAATATGAGGCTGGGTTTTTTAATCTATATGTCTACCAAAACCACAGCAGTCAATCAGAACGTATTTGCTTTGCTTTTTTCCCAGATCAGGGATTTTGGGGCAAACTTCGAAAAAAGCGCCTCCGCGGAAGATGCGGACAAACCCCGAGCGAAGTTTTCCGTTCCTAAGCTCAAATTTAATTTCCAAAAAGAAAAATATTTAGAGAAAGCAAAAAGTGCAGTTGCCTTCCTGAAGCGTCGCCCAAAGATGACAATCGGGGTTGGTTTGGGTTTATTGATAATAATTGCAGTCCTTGTCTTTTTCCCCGGTGTTAACCCAAATTCCGCTGTCAAAAAAGTAGCAGGGTCACAAACCGATTTTACTGCCGAAAAACAAGTCTCCATAGGCTCGAGGTTTGAAGTCCCCATAAGAAAAGAAGACGGCACGGAAACCCCGGACAAGCTGATAATGAATTTAACAACTGCGGAATCATCCAAAAGAATCCTGATTCAGGGCAAACCGGCAACTTCCCGTGATGGCAAGACTTTTATCCTTATAAACTTCGAGGTCGAAAACTCAACTTCAAACCAGCTTACCGTAAGGCCTGTTGATTTCATCCGCTTAACTGACAACGAAAATCGTACTTTTGCACCAGACGTGCACAATAATGATGTGGCAGTTGAGCCTATTTCAATCAAAAAAACAAGAGTAGGCTTTGTAGTTGATGAAAACCAAAAAGAGTTCAAATTTTTAGTCGGTGAAATTAACGGTGAAAAAAAAGAAGTCGTTGTCAAGCTCAATTAACCTGTTCTTGACAAGGCTATCTGGCTTTGATAAGCTTTAACAAACTAAAGAAGCTTGCTCTTCTTAAGTTATCTGCCCAAAATAATTAAATAATAAGCCGACCGCAAACGGAGGTTTGTTTCTTAGGTTATTTAGCCTAAGGGATGAACCTCCGTTTTTGTTTCTCAAAGAAAAGCGGAAATCTTACTTCGAAAGGGGGTGAAAATAAAAAAATGCACAAACTTCTTTTTAAAGCAGGTACCGGTATCGCAGCAGCAGCAATAATTGCGCAGGGTTTTGCAGGTTTAGCTTTGGCAAGTATAGACGTTGAGATCTCCGGAAACGGGGCAAACAGTACTAACGATGCTAACGTTGCAGTGTCAGATCAAACTCAAGTTACGCAGAATAATACTGCTAACATCACAAACAACGTCAATGTCTCAGCAGACACCGGCAAAAATGACGCCAACAAAAACACAGGCGGAGATGTAGACATTACTACAGGCAATGCCACAACAACTGTTGGTGTTTCAAACACTGCAAATTCAAATGTTGCAGACGTTAACGGATGTTGCGTAGGCGATCTAAACGTTACAATTTCTGGAAACGGTGCTAAGAGCGACAACGAAGCAAATGTCGGAGTCTCAAACAGCACTTGGGTTAATCAGAATAACTACGCAAAGATCAAGAACAACGTTGACGTAGATTCCGACACCGGTAAGAACGACGCAAACGCCAACACTGGTGGTAGTGTTTCCATCACAACCGGCAATGCCGACACCACAGTTGCGGTTGCCAATACGGCAAACAAAAACGTGGCAACAGTTGGCAATGGCTCCGGAAATGGTGGATCACTGTCAGTTGTTATTTCTGGAAACGGCTACAAGAGTACTAATTTGGCAAATGTAGTTTTGGCATCTCAAACAGGTGTTCAACAGAATAACAGAGCAAATATCACCAATGACGTTGACGTCGATGCAGACACCGGCAAGAACGACGCCAACAAGAATACCGGCGGGGATGTTGAAATCCTAACCGGCAATGCAGATGCAAACGTTGATGTTTCCAACTTGGCAAACTTCAACTTTGCGGATGTTGATTCTTGCGGCTGTATCCTTGACGGAACCGTCAAAATAGCCGGAAACGGTGCTAAATCCGACAACGAAGCAAACGTAGTCCTTGTAAGCGCCACTTTAGTTGGCCAAGACAATAACTATGCTTGTGGTTACGGCCATAGGGGTGGAGACGAAGTGAGCACATTCTCCGAAGGAGGAGATCACGAGGATCACAAGTCCAAGCCTTGCAATGACGTAAATGTCGATCTGGACACCGGTAAGAACGACGCAAACGGCAATACTGGTGATCCTGGTGGCGATCCATCAGTAACAACCGGTAATGCTGAAGCCGATGTAGTGGTCGAGACAACTGCAAATTCCAACATTGTTGGAGATGCGGATTTCGACTTTGACTTCCCTGAGATAGATCTTGGCGGAAGTTCAGCGTCGCTACTTTTCATGCTTTTGGCTTTCTTTAGCTAAAGAGCAAAATCCTAATTCTTGGAGGCTTTGCCCAAAGGGTTGGAGTCTCAAAACAAGAACCTTGAGGGTAAACCTCCAAGAATGAAGGGAATCAATAAGGACGAAGGAATAAGGATAAAGGTTCAGAAGTCTGCCCTCAGAGCAAAATACTTAATACAAGATACGATTCTAATCTAATGAAGTTAATTAAAAAATTAAGAAAGGTATTAATAATTTGGGCGCTTGTACTGACGCTTGTTGCCAGCACGCCTACTTTTGTATTTTCGCAGACTGCACCCGATCCCATTACACCTCCGCCTCCAATAACTGCGCCTGAGCCATTAAATCTTACGCCGCCTCCCGCACCGACACCGCCGCCAGCGCCTACACCTCCGCCTCCAATAGTATTTCCTTCCCCAAGCCCGTTTCCAAGTCCTTCACCCATAGTTGCGCCTTCGCCGCTGCCGACTACTCAGCAAACTTCAGGGTCAACAGACCAAAACCAGAGTTCGACATCTCAAAACAGAAACAGGAACAACTCTAATGAAGGTACGACTGCAAACAGCACACCGACCGTTTCTTCCGACACCGGCCACAGCTCTTCGGGCAACACAGGTGGTAATACGGCAGTTACTACCGGCAATGCAACGGCCGCAGGTGTCATCACCTCAACGGCAAACGGTGCGGTTGTAACTTCCGGCAACGGTTCATCATGCAGTGTCTGCACGTCTTCCACGTCGGCAACGAACAGTGGAAACGGCGCTGATTCAACAAATAATTCTTCGGCTTCCTCTTCAAATAATACGGACGTAGACGTCAACAACACTGCGGTTATTGTCAACGATGCTAATTTTGATGCAGATAGCGGTCACAACAACACTTCTTATAATACGGGCGGGGATTCCGATATCCTAACGGGTGATGCCAATGTCTCGGCAACGGTTATAACAAACGCTAATTCGGTTAATTTGGGTATTTATGAGTTTGATGTAGTTGACAATCACACTGGGGATATAATCCTCGGTCAGAATCTTGAAAATTGCGTAAACTGCTCAATCGGTTCAACTTCTGCAGAAAACTCGGGTAATGGTGCCGACTCAACAAATGATGCAACGGCATCTTCAAATACGACTACAACGGAAACCATCAACAACGACGCGGATGTTGTCAACAATATTAATATCGATGCCGACAGCGGGCACAACAAGGAAAACTATAATACTGACGGCGATTCAAATATTACAACCGGTGATGCCAATGTCGTTGCCAATGTTGTTAATGCCGTCAATACCGTGGTTGACGGAGTCGTTTACACGGTTAACATATTCGGAGATTTGGTCGGCAACATAATCCTGCCCGAGCAGGATCTGGCAAGCACGGATTGCTCAAACGCCTGCTGCGGCGGTGATGTTTCGGCGACAAACAGCGGAAACGGTGCAGGTTCAACAAATGATGCAAACGCATCTTCGACAAACACGTCAACTACAAACCAGACAAACAACGCCAATATTGAAAATAACCTGAACTTGGATGCGACAACAGGCGGCAATGATGTCAACTTCAACACAGGCGGGGATTCGGCGGTTGAGACAGGTGATGTCACAATCGACGCCAACGTTGTCAATATCGCCAATATCAATGTTTCTGCAGGAAGCTGTGAGCCTGTTTACTTTGTCTTCATAAACGATCCAAACGGCAACTGGCAGGGGCAAATTGCCGGATCAGCGCCAGGTACTTATTACTACACTTCAGACGGCACGATTTATTTTGTGGATGAAAATGGCCAATTGCGTGCGGTCAATGTAGGAAACGGGGCTGATTCTACAAATACGGCCAACGCTTCCTCGACAAATACATCGACGACAAATCAGACCAACAACGCCAACATCGTAAATAACATCAATATTTCGGCAAACACCGGCCAGAATGACGCCAGCTACAACACCGGCGGCGACTCCAATATCACAACCGGCAATGCCAATATAGTTTTGAATGTTGTTAATTTCATAAATTCTAACTTCTCGGGCCGCAAAATTGTAATGACTTTGGTTAATGTTTTTGGCTCCTGGGTAGGACACTTTGTTCCGCCGGGCTTCACAGCGCCTGCAAGTGCCCAAGCACAGGGCGGCCAGGGCGGAAGCGAAGGCTCATCATCAGGAGGTGGAGATTCAGACTCTTCTTCTGAGTCTTCTGACGAATCTGCCGCTCAAGACGAGTTGAGCTTTGATTCCGAGGAGGGTGCATTCAGCGGCTTGGTAAGCGGTTTCAAGATTGAAAAGAAAGTTACAGAAGATGATTCAATAGCACTTGCTAATCCGTCTAACAGCAGCGGCCAAACCGAGACAGGCGGTTTCCCAATCGACCCAAGATTTTTGCTTGCATTTATCCCTGCGGCGATCCTTGCAGTTCTTCTAAGAAGAAAGTTTGCTACCTCCAAATAATTTCCGAAAAGTTTGTTAGGTAATTTGAAAAACAGCTTGGCTCAGTTGCCGGTTACTATTTCTTTCCACGGGCCGGCAGGAACGTTTTTATTATCTATAAACTGCCACCAGACGGTGGACAGGCCGCCTACGTCCAGACAGTCACGCACCGCGGGTGAAAGATCAATGCCGTATCTGCTGTTTTTCGGGGAAGCATTGCCAAAGACGTAGTCAAAATCGTCCGTTTCTCCCGGGCCGACATCTTCCCACTGTGCATAACAGGTTTTTTCTTCAGTGCTAACCTGAATCCACCTGTTTTTCACTATGGAAACTCCCTCAGCAGACGTTGCACTGTACCAGGGGATACTCTTGGAATTTTCTTTGCGGGATTTGTCGCCCTTGAGATCGTTGTACGGAAGAGCAAAATAAAACGGATTTTGCTTTGGTTCAAACCCTGACGGATGGTAACCGTCTCGTGAGTCCGGATTATCAACTCCTCCGTAGTTTTCCTGCCAGTTCCGGTCCCATGCGGAAACAGTATTTGAAATGTATTCATTGTCGCTTGTTGCCCCTTCGCCGACCCAAAATACGGTTGCCCTTACATTTCTGTGAACCGGACCGATCCCCAATGGTGAAGGAGTGGGTTTTGGCTTAGGGGATGGGGAAGCAGCGTTTGAGGGTGAGGGTAGGGGGGAAGGCGAACCGAAAATCCAGGAAAAGTTCGATGACTCTTCTTCGGACTGCTGGGGTTTTTTAAATCTTATATAAAAAAAAAGGGCAGAGGAGAAAATAACAGCAAAGACCATAAAAGAAATAACCAGATTCCTTTTGTTATTGAAAAACTTCATCCGGAGTAACTTTTAATATTCACCAGCCCAAAATGGGGCAGTTTTTTCCAGGCAACAAGCGAGCCTTTTATTGCGGTAAATACTGCCGCATTAAAGATAAAATACCACAAAAACTGGAAGAAAAACCTGTAAGGCAAAATATACGGCAAAAGTGTAAGTTTTTCACCGCCCAGTTTTGAAGCAAGAATAAACAGTGCAAGCCTGCTGACAAGAAGCGTAAAAAGGATAACCAAAACCAATTTTGCCGAAATAAATATGGCCAAAGGAATAGCTGCAATCTCAACCAACGGTGCAATCATCATTGTAGGTATTTGGACAAATACAAAATAGGGGATAACAACAAGACCAAAAATGCCGTAGCGTCTGTTGAAAATAACAGCCTTATGCAGCCAGAGAGTCTGGAGGATCCCGAAAGTCCACCTGAAGCGTTGCCTGATCAGCTTGTCAATGCTAATTGGCGCTTCCGTTAGACCGACTGCATCAGGTTCATAGACTATTTTATATCCCAATTTTCTGATCTTCATACCAAGCTCGGCATCTTCTGTTAAAGTTATGTTCGAAAACCAGCCTGCTTCCTGTACTGCTTTTTTTCTCCAGGCGCCGATTGCCCCGGGAACGACAAAAATGGAATTCAAAAAGTCAAACGCCCGCCTTTCCAGATTAATGGCCATGCGGTAATCAATTTCCTGCAGAGCAGTCAAAATGCTTGTGATATTGCCGACTTTTACGTTGCCGCAAACGGCACCGACTTCAGTGTCGTTAAATCTCAAAGCAAGGTTTCCTATGGAATAGGGCAATAATTGGGTATCGGCATCAACGATGACTATAATTTCACCGGCGGCTCTGCTTATGCCTTTATTCAATGCCGCCGCTTTTCCCTGATTTACCTGCCATAAATCTATAACTTGACCGCCTTTTGCAAATTTTTGAATTTCCGCGCCCGTGTCATCCGTTGAACCGTCATCCACAACTATGATTTCAAGGTTTTTATAATTTTGGCCGATTATGGACCGTATTGTCTTGGCAATAACCTTTTCTTCATTGAAAGCAGGGATAATAACCGAAACTTTTGGCAAGTATCCGCCAGCGCCTTTGCGGAAATTTCTGGATTTCAAATAACCGGCAATTGCCAGTATGCTGATCAAAATCGAGTGAAGGCCAAACGTCAGAAGGCCAAAGACAAAAAGATTGCTCAGGATTTGGGGGAAATTTGCATATATTGAGTAAAGATAAACTGCAGTTGAGGCAAAAACCGTCTCATTTTTCGAAATTGGAGTCAAAACTTGCTCATTTGGGAACATGCTTCTTGCATCGGCAAAAGCATAGCCTTTTTCTTTATAGAATTTAATTATCTCCGGCAAGGCGGCAACGGTTACGTCTCGGTCACCTCCGCCGTCATGGAGAAGAACAACGGGATTTTCCGTCTGGTGTTCTTTTATATTTGTCATAACTTCCTCAACATTTTTTGCCCGCCAATCGGAAGTGTCAACGGTTACGCCGACAGTCGCATAACCTCTTTGACTTGCATTGACTGCCAAAACAAGACTGTTCAAGTCAATTGTTTCTTCACTGCCCACATACGGAACCCGGAAAATTTTAGTTGTGTAGCCGGTGGTTTTCTCAATTACTTTTTGGCTCATTTCAAATTCCAGATACATCCTCATGTTTTTGTCATACAGAGTTATATCTTCTGCCTCGTGAGTAAAAGTATGCAGTCCGATTGCATGGCCGCCTTCAACTAACTCTTTGGCAATTTGCGGGTTTTTATAAACGTGTTCGCCTACCAAAAAGAATGTGCCTTTCACATTTTCCGCGTCTAAAATTTTCATTATGCGTTTTGTGTACAGCTCATCCGGTCCGTCGTCAAACGTCAAAAAGACCGTTTTTGAAACAGGCGGTTCAACCCTTTTAATTGCGTATTTGCCGTCTACTTTTTGAACTTCAAATATCGGGCCTGTGCCTTCAAAGGAAATTTTATTTTCATCCTTTGTTGAAATTTCATCGACAATTGCCTGCTCTTCTCTCGGAAATTTTCTGCCGGATGGGGAGGTTATGAAGTTATTGGCCAAAAGCAGTAAAAAGACAAGGATTGCGCCTGCAAAGATTTTTGCCGCTTTAAAGAGGGTTTTTGCGCGTTTTTCGCTTGCGAAAATGAATTTTTTCGAATTTCCCATTCTAAAATCATGTTGGGCAGATTAACAAGAGGGCGAGGCAGGAAAATGCCCTCTTTTGAAGTCACATCCAGATTACATCTTTTGGAGCACTATGAAAAGTGATCAGAATTAACTGATTTGATTTTCCTGTTTTGCCTAAGGGCAATTATATCAGGAATTCAGGCTCATATAAACTATAGAATGAGGAGTTCATATTCAAGGTAAATGATTTAGTTTTATCTACTTTCAGACTACTTTGTCACGATTGACATTAATAGGTGATTGAAAGTACATTTAAGTTCCAATATTCCCCGGAACGAGACTCCTTCGGGCATTCTTTCAGTCTGCACTTAGATTCAGCCTAAAGCTATTAACATGAATCCTGCCCAGGTCAGAGTTGCAATCTCGTTTTCGGAAAATGAAAAATTCCCGCATTTTGTGCGGGTTTTTTAGTGGCTATTTTAGAAAATACATATGAAAGGAGGTGTAAAAGATTGAAACTGATTTATAGAACGGGTGCATTTGTTTCCAGTGCAGCACTTTTGGTCTCAGGATTTACGACGGCAGTCCTTGCTGACAATGAAGTTACAATTCAGGGAAATGGTGCCGGATCAACCAACACTGCTGTTGCCGTTTCCGTTGATGTTGTTTTGGTTAATCAGAGCAATAGTGCCATTGTTACAAATGAGACCCTTCAGATCGCCAATACCGGTGTTAACTCGGCCAACGGCAATATTGGCAGTGGAGTATCAATTGACACAGGAAATGCCACGGCTACTTCCACAAACACAACATCCGGTAACACGAACACGGCAAATATTGCAACACTACCGTTGGCAACAAATTCGGCAACTATCAAGAATAATGGGGATTTGTCAACCAATACTGATGTGGCGGCAAGCATAGATTTTAGAAGATGCCGACAGTCAAACAGAGCGCGAGTCAGAAATAGAAAGTTGCAAGTTACCAATACTGGTCTAAACGGTGCTTCTGGTAATACCGGCGGAACAACTACCATCAATACCGGTAATGCCCCGACAACTAGTACTAATACAACAACCGGCAATTCTAATTCTTGTTCTATTTAAGCTAGAATTTGTCTTTTTTAAAAGCCCTGCCCAAAGCGGGGCTTTTTCTTGAGCGCTTGACAACTTATAATTCATACTATAAAATACTCAAACTGCTACAAACTACTGCCTGATTACTGCCCAACTGCCTCATAAATAAATGATATTCAAAAGATTGATTCTAGCTGTACCTATTCTTCTTTCAATCGTATCCCTTGTGGCGATTCTAAGCGTTGCCAGCGCCGTAGACTATTCAATTGAAGGCAATGGTGCTGGAAGCCAGAACAACGTCAACGTCAATCAAAACAACCAAACCACCGTTAACCAGAACAACAGCGCCAATGTTTCAAACAATGTGGATGCAAACTGCAATACAGGAGGCAATTCAGCAAGCGGAAATACAGGTTCTGGGACCGGAATAAATACCGGGAATTGTTCAGCGGTTGTAAATATTACCAACCAGCTCAATACAAACATAACCAGAATTACTTGTCCCACCTGTGCAATTCCTACACCCGGAGCAAGTCCTTCTCCTAAGCCCAACGGTGGGGTAGGCGGCCCCGGCGGCAATGATGGCGGAGGCGGAGGTGGCTCAAGTTCAGGAGGCGGTGCAGACGCAGGTCAGCCCGGCGTACTGGCGGCAGCAGGCACATCAAGCGGTTTACTCTTTGCACTTTCCGGTCTTAGTCTGGTTACCTTCGGACTATGGCAAGCCAAAAAAAGTCTTCTTTAAAAAAACGAAAGTTTCATTTTAAGATATTTTTCCTGCGGACAATAAGTCTATTGTCTATTTTTCTTGGCAGTTTATTGCTTATTGCCGCAAGTTTTGAAAAATTTTCATTTGCTCAAATTGCACCGCAGGAGAGTAAAGGACAAAACGAAAGCAGCTCGGATCATGCTTCAACTTTGAAACCAGTAAAGCTTTTTATACCCAAAATTGATAAGGCTTTATCTGTTTCTGCAGGATCATTTATTGATGAAAGATGGGTTATCTCAGAAGACGGCGTATCCTTTTTAACAACGTCAGCCGTCCCAGGTACTTTGGGCAACAGCGTTTTCTACGGCCATAACAGGAAAGAAATTCTTGGGGGGTTGCCCAATCTCAAAGTTGGAGAACCGATTTATATCGTTATGGACAATGGAGAATTCGTAAAGTACGAAGTTTATGAAACGAGACAAATCAACCCGAAAGAAGTGGAAATATTAAATCAAAGCACGGATTCACGGTTGACTATTTACACCTGCTCCGGATTTCTGGATTCGGCAAGATTCGTGGTTTTCGCTTCTTAATCACCCGCAGTCTTTTTAGAAAGAATTCTTCTTGCGGGAAAAAATACTACAGGTTTTAGGCCGTGTGCAGTTAATTTTAGCCTTGAAGCGTGCAGGAATTGAATGTAATCTGTCTTCTTTGACAACTTATACTATAAGTTGTTTTTTCAGGCCGATTTGTGGTAAAATTCTACTTCTTGATCTTATTTAATATCTGCCCATTTCTGTCCATTTAAGAGTCATAAATAAACTTTTTTAAATATGATAAGTATTGTCGTACCGGCTTTTAATGAAAAGGAAAATATTCACGAGCTTCTTTCCAGGATCAGCTTGTCTTTGGGAAGCAGGAATATTCCCTATGAAATAATCGTAATTGATGATCATTCAACCGACGGGACCTGGGAGTTACTTGAGCAGGAACAGAATAATTTTCCACTAAAAATCTATCGGAAACTGGGCAAAAAAGGGAAAGCCTATTCCCTAATTGAAGGGTTTTCACAGGCGTCAGGAGACATTCTGGCCATGATCGATGCCGATTTGCAGTACCCTCCGGAAGCAATTGCGGAAATGGCCGAAGCCTTAAGCGATTGTGACATTGTAATTGCCGACAGAAGCGTATACAAAGCGCCTGCAGTCAGAAAGTTTTTAAGTTACACATTCCGTTATTTATTTGGGAGATTATTATTTAAAATTGGCTGTGATGTTCAGTCAGGACTTAAGGTTTTTAAAAGAGAAGTTTTTGAAGCTGTAAAATTTACCCCGAGGTCTGCCTGGGTATTTGATCTTGAATTTTTAATTCGCGCCAAAGAGGCCGGATTTAAACCTAAAGCCTATGATATTAGTTTTATTTCCCGCCAAAACGGCCAATCAAAAATAAATTTCGTAAGAAACGGCTTGGAATTGGTACTTGATGTGCTTCTTCTGAAGTTTAAGGCAATTCCGCCTGTAAACGTTGCCGCCGATAGTGACAATATGCTGCGCGGTGCATCTTTAAGATTCAAAGGACAAAGGTACTTAACCCACACGACTCTAAATCATAAAAAGTCGGCTGTTGTTAATTTTTCGTCCGGGCAGAAAATCGCATTATTTTCCGCATTATCCGTAATAAGTGCCGGTTTTTATGCAAAGTCGTTCACACTCCTTATTTCGGCAATTGCGCTACTTAGCATTTTTTATTTTTTGGATGTTATTTTTAATCTTTTGCTCGTTTTAAAAAGTTTATCCAATCCTCCGGAAATTAAAATTTCGGAAAGTGAACTTGCAGGTATTCAGGACGAAAGTTTGCCATTCTATTCCATATTATGCCCGCTTTATAAGGAGGGTAATATCGTTTGTAATTTCGTAGAGGCAGTTAAGAAATTAGACTGGCCAAAAGATAAGCTGGAAGTCTTACTTCTTTTGGAAAAAGACGATCTGGATACTCAAAGCGCAATAAAAAGAATAGATCTTCCCAAATACATACGTACGGTAATCGTTCCGCACTCGTCGCCTAAAACTAAACCCAAAGCATGCAATTTCGGCCTTTCTATGGTACGCGGACAGTACCTTGTTATTTACGACGCGGAAGATATGCCTGAATCTTCCCAGCTAAAAAAAGCTTATCTTGCTTTTGGTCAAGTACCCGAAAACGTCATATGCCTGCAGGCTAAACTGAACTTCTTCAACCCGTATCAAAATTTATTGACAAAAATGTTTACGGCTGAATATTCGCTCTGGTTCGATGTAATTTTGCCCGGTTTGCAGTCAATTCAAACGGCAATCCCATTGGGCGGAACAAGTAATCACTTCAAGACCCGTTATTTGCTGGGTTTGGAAGGATGGGATCCGTTTAATGTCACAGAAGATGCGGATTTAGGCTTCCGCCTGTTCAACTCAGGTTTTAGAACTGCAATTTTCGACTCAACAACTTATGAGGAAGCCAACAGCAGGGTAGGAAATTGGTTCAGGCAAAGATCTAGATGGATAAAAGGTTATATGCAGACTTATCTGGTACAGATGAGGAATCCTATTGATTTCATAAAAGCAAATGGCCTGCATGCATTAATTTTTCAATTGGTAATCGGGGGCAAAATAGCCTCTATGTTTATTAATCCGTTTCTGTGGCTGGCAACGATTTCCTATTTTGCCCTAAACAGCCTGGTTGGTCCTGCGATTGAAGCTCTTTACCCGGCACCTATTTTTTATATGGCTGTTTTTTCGCTGGTGTTTGGCAACTTTTTATTTGTTTATTACTACATGATCGGATGCGCCAAAAGAGGGCATTGGTCCCTAATGCGCTACGTTTTTCTAGTCCCGTTTTATTGGTTAATGATGAGTCTGGCCGGTGTGGTTGCCCTTAAACAGCTTATATTAAAGCCTCATTTTTGGGAAAAAACGATTCATGGTTATCATCTTCCATATCAGAGCCAAGCAGCGCCTGTTAAGTTTCCGGCACAACCGCCGGTTTTTGTGCCAAACAATGTACCTATATATGCCACGGATACTTATATGTCGTCCGGTGTTAACCCGTATAATGCTTATTTTGCCCGAATAATTACCGATGAAAGACGAAAGCAAATTACAAGAAATCGGGAATATTTGCGCCCGGATCAATCAGACGAAAATCTCAATCCGGCAGAACTTGTGAATGCCAAAAGCGTTTTAAATTAATTTCAATCATGACTATTTTATCTACAGTAATCGATGATTTTAAAAAAGAAATACGAAGGATGTTAGTCGGGATGAAAACCCAAGAAAAAGTAAAGAAAATGAGAGTGTTGGTAAATTCCGGTAATACTGCCGGCGGAATTTTAATAATAGCTGCCATTTTCGGCAACTTTCTAAACTTTTTGTATAACGCATATCTGGTTAGAGCAGTTTCTATTGAAGATTTCGGGCTGATAAGTTTAATCGGAAGTTTTTTGTTTCTGTCAACAATTCCTTTGGGCGCTCTTGGCAGAGCGGTTACTCACAAAGGAGCATATTTTCTTGGTGAGTACAAAACTACAATAAAAGATTTCTGGAGACAAATCCGTAAACGCGCAATTGTTATTGGTATTTTCGTAACAATTTTATGGCTTTTGGCATCTGGGTACTTAGTCAACTTTTTTAAAGCGCCGGCATTGCATCCTTTTATTCTTTTTGCGCCGGTCTGGCTTATTGGAATTGTTTCTGCAGTTGACGGCGGTTTTTTAAGCGGGAATTTAAAATTTAAAGTTATTGCAGTTTTGATAGTTGCAGAAGCTTTCGCAAAGTTATTTTTCACCTGGATTTTAATACGGTTTGGTTTTGTTCACTATATTTATGCTGCGATTCCCGCCTCAATGGCTCTGACGTTTTTTGTCGGATGGTTTTTTGCAAGTAATCTTAAAGCGAAAAAAGTAAACATAGATAGAAAAAAAATATTGGAATTTCCAACGAAATTTTTTTTAAATTCCATTTTAACTACGGTTACTCTGGTTGCTTTTATCAGCCTTGATGTTATTTTAGCCAAGCATTATCTCGAGCCAAAAGAAGCCGGTCAGTATGCTCTAATCTCGCTCGTGGGGAAAATGATTTTTATAATTGGCGGGCTTTTTAGCCAATTCGTTGTTCCGGTTGTCAGCCGTGAAGAAGGCGCATCCGGAAATAGTAAACATATATTTGCAAAATTACTTATTGCATCTGCGACATTAAGCTTTCTGGCATATATTGCGATCGGTTTATTTGGCTTTTTAACAGTGCCGGTGCTGTTTGGCAGCCAGGCGTTGCCTATTCTATATCTTTTGCCCTTCTATGGTTTTTCTATGCTTTGTTTTACCATCGCCAGCACAATCGTATCTTTTTATCAGATTAGGAAAAAGTATTTCTTTACTTACGTCAGTTTTATCCTGGCAACCGTGCAGATTATAGGGATCGTCCTGTTTCACTCAAGTCTTAGTCAGATAGTTTGGGTAATGACAGCAGTAGGAATTACTAACCTTGCGGCGATTTTAATTCTCAATCTTGCATACAAAACGTTAATAACCGTATTTAGGAATTTAGTTGATCTTTTGTCAATTTTTTCACATATTCCCTTAATTGAGCCCCAAAAAGCTTCAGTAAAAAAGATTCTTATTTTTAACTGGCGTGACACAAAACACATATGGGCTGGTGGAGCGGAAGTATATATCCACGAAATTGCCAAAAGACTGGTAAAAAATGGCTATGATATAACCGTTTTTTGCGGAAATGACGGCAAATCCCTGCGAAACGAAACTGTCGATTCCGTAAACATTATCCGCAGGGGTGGTTTCTATACGGTTTATGTCTGGGCGTTTCTTTATTATATTTTTAAGTTCAGAAATAAATTTGATGTAATCGTCGATTCGGAAAACGGCATCCCATTTTTTACTCCGCTTTATGCAAAAGAACCGGTTATCGGTTTAGTTCATCATGTCCATCAGGAAATTTTCAGAAAGCATTTAGTACCTCCTTTTTCGCAGATTGCGCAATTTTTGGAAGGAAAACTTATGCCTTTCGTCTACAAAAACAAAAAAATGATAACGGTGTCTGATTCGTCAAAAGCTGCAATGGAAGCGATAGGATTCGGCAAAACGGACGTAATTTCCGTTATTAATCCCGGTGTCGATCATTCATTTTTTAAACCAATGGGCAAATCCGAAAAACCTACGATTTTATATTTGGGAAGACTTAAGCCCTATAAATCCGTAGATATTTTGATTCGGGCCATGAGTCAGGTTGCCAATGATGTTCCGGATATAATCCTGACTATTGTCGGAGACGGAGAGAGCAGGATTGATCTTGAAAAACTTGTTCATAAGCTTAATTTGCAAAACGTTGTTAATTTTGCCGGAAAAGTGAGCGAACGGGTTAAAGCGGAGCTTTTGGCAAAATCCTGGGTGATGGTACAGCCTTCGAAGATCGAAGGTTGGGGGATAACGGCAATTGAGGCGAATGCTTCCGGTACTCCGGTTGTTGCATCAAACGTTCCGGGCTTGTGTGATTCTGTGAGAAATCCCCATAGCGGATTTTTGGTTGCGTGGGGTGATTCTAAAAAATTAGCCCAAAAAGTAAATTTTTTAATAAAAAATAAAAAGATGCGAAGAAAGATGGAAAAAGGAAGTGTCAAATGGTCAAGAGGATTTACCTGGGAGAGAAGTTCTGATGCTTTGATGAAATTATTTTGAAAGGAAAATGAAAAAATATAAAGTCTCAATAGGTATTCCTGCATTCAACGAAGAGGTGAACATTGAAAACCTTCTTAGGTCGCTGATGAGTCAAAAACGAAGAAATTTCTCCCTGAGTCAAATCGTTGTTTATTCTGACGGAAGTACCGATTCTACAGTAAACATCGTAGATAAAATGCAGAAACGTTTTTCTCAAATTAAAATTATTAAATTTAAAAATAGACGCGGTAAAATTTTTCGGCTTAACCAAATATTTCGCCAACTCAAAGGTGATATGGTAATAGTTCTTGATGCTGATATCCATTTAGTTGGAAATAACTTTTTGAATAGTTTTGTAAGTTCAATTATTAACAATCCAAGGGCAAAAATGGTTGCAGCTCATCAAATCCCAATCCGCCCAAAGAATTTAACAGGAAAAATAATCCATGCAAGTTTTGTTACGTGGGATCATATTCGGTTAGGAATAAAGGATTATGATCATGTCCACAATTTTTACGGAGCTGCCACAGCTTATCGCGGTTCATTCGTCAAATCATTGCATATCCCTGAGGGAATTTACGATGAAAGGTTATATTTATATTTGATGGCAAAAAAAACTAACGGTTTTTTTTATTGTTATCATGCCAAGATATTATACTGGCCGCCGATTACACTTCACGATTTCAACAAACTTTCCGCCCGTTCTTTTGGTAAAAAATATTCTCAACTGGATAAAATATTCGGTGGCCAAGTTAGTGATGCCTATAGAATCCCTACAAGCTATAAAATAAAGGGTGTAATTAAGGCTTTATATCATCAGCCTCTTTATACCCCTCCGGCTCTTGTCCTCAACCTGTTTTTAGGAAAACTGAGATCCGGAAAACAGGTATCAGACTCTCCTATTTGGGAAATTACTCAATCTTCAAAAAAAATATATGAAAAATATGTCTAAGTTAAAAATAATATTTTCGTCATATGATGACCTAAAAAACCCCTATTATGCCGGTGGCGGCGCATTGGCGATTCACGAAGTAGCGAAAAGGTTAGCTGCCAAATTCGAGGTTGCTGTAATAACAGGTAAATATCCCAACTCAAAAGACGAAAGAATAGATGGGGTAACGTACAGGCGAATAGGTACATCATTTTTAGGGGCCAAGTTGGATCAATTAACCTTTCAAGTGTGCCTTCCAATTTTGGTGTTAACAGAAAAATACGACGTTTGGTTTGAAAGTTTTACCCCTCCGTTTTCGACAAATTTTTTGCAGGTTTTTACAAAAAAACCGGTAATTGGAATTGTCAATATGTTAAGCGGAGAAGATATGAAAAGAAAATACAAACTGCCGTTTGAGGTTATTGAAAAGGCCGGTCTTAAAACTTACAGATATTTAATTACCGCATCGGCAGCGACTCAAAAAATAATTGAACAAATAAATTCCAAGGCTGAAATAATAACTATTCCGCTCGGAGCAGATAAAATTCGCAAACCACAAAATCCTTCTAACAAAAGACACATTCTGTTTATAGGGAGAATTGAGATAAACCAAAAAGGTCTCGATTTGCTGCTTAATGCATACTCCAAGATTATTGATGATGTCGGATATCCGCTTTATATTGCAGGTATTGGAGAAAAGAAAGAAGTTTCGAAATTAAAAAAAACTATTGACTCTTTGAACTTATCCCATAAAGTGAAATTGCTTGGAAGAATAACCGGTGAAGAAAAGGTCAAAGCTTACAGAGATTCTTTATTTGTTGTTATTCCGTCACGTTTTGAAACTTTTTCTCTCGTTGCCCTGGAGGCGATGGCTCACAGGCGGGCTTTGATAAGTTTTGATATTAAAGGTCTCAGCTGGGTGCCGGAAACTTGCAGAATGACTGCAAGTCCTTTTAACATAAAAAGTTTGTCCCAGGCTATTTTTAAATTATCAAATAATCTGCCGCTATCCAAACAATTAGGGACTCACGGTCAACATTATGCTCAAAAATATTCCTGGGAAAATTCTGCAAAACAATATAAAGAGTTTATCTTTACAGTATTAAGTAAGAGGCAATATGGATAATTTAGTAGAAAATATTATCAATAAAAAAACCCACTGTTATTTTATTTCTCCTCACCTGGATGATGCTGTATTTTCAGCCGGGTCTTTGATGTCTTATCTGTCGGGTAAAGTAGACATAACTGTTATTAATATTTTTACGAGCGCAGGTGATGGGATTAATACTTTATCCGCAAGGTCGTATTTAAAACAATGCAAAATAAATAATCCAAAAAAATTATATGAGATTCGCATTAACGAAGATAATATTGCCTTGTCAAAACTTAATGCGAAAATTTTTAACTTGGGATTTACCGAAGCTCTTTGGCGAAAAAAACAGCATTCGGGCAAATTCAGGAAGTTTTTAAGCCGATACTTGCCCGAATTTAACAGCATATATCCTTTCTATAGATTAAACATTATCTCCGGGAAGCTCCATAAGGAAGACGAAAAATTGGTGATTAAGGTTAGTCGAAAAATTAAATCTATAGTTGGAAAAAATAATCACAACTTCAAAATATTTTGTCCTGTCGGATCCGGAGGACACGTAGACCATTTAATAACAAGAGATGCTTGTGTCAAAGAGTTCAATGATAATTTGATTTACTGGTCTGATTTTCCCTATTGTTTAAAGCTCCGGAAGAGGAATGACTTTATTGAAAATAACGATTTAGGACAGCATGTCTTTGGGAAAAATGCCGACATCAAAATAAAATTGTGCGAAGCATATAGTTCGCAGATTAATCGGGTGATAGAGGACAAAAGAATGCTGCTAAGACCAGAAATATTTTATTTAAACGACAAAAGGCAAAAAAGGTTCAATACAATAGCTGTAACTTCAATGGATAAACATCTTCTCAAAGATTGGAGTAATTTATGGGAAGAATCACCGTTTAAAAACTACTTTAATTCTCCTGACTGGTTTTTGGCGTGTCTGGAAACATTTAAATACCCCCAGTATCTAATTTTGGCCTGTTATGAAGATTCAAAAATAGTCGGAATTTTGCCATTGGTTGAGACTAAAAAATATGGAATTTCTGTATTTGGCAGTTCGGGGAATCAGTATTATGACAAATCCTCACTGCTGCTTTTGAATAACAACCATCACATTTTAATAAATCTACTGGAAAAATTAAATAAAACAGGAAACTATTATCTTTCCGAAGTTGACCAAACTACTGCAAATAATGCCCTTTTCTATATTAGAAAATTAGGTATTGCCAAATCCTCGATTTGTCCGTATTTACCTTTTTTGTCCAATCCTGATAAATATCTTAAAAAAGAAGTTACAAATAAGATATTACGAAAGCTGGAAGAAGAGAAAGACAATATTGATTTCAAAGTGTCGATAGGAAAGGTTAAGGCTAATTTGAGGGATATTATAGAAATTGAATCCGAAAGTTTGAAGATGAAAGAAAATAAAGACATATTTTCAAATAAATTATTCAGGAAATTGTGTATGAAACTTGATCGATTAAATAGCAAAAATATAATGATCAACTTCTTATTTTATAAAAATGAACCGATTTGTTATCAATTTAATTTTTTATACAATAAGACTTTTATAGCCTGCAGTACCGCATACAAATCGCGATTTAAATACCTATTCCCGGGTAAATTGTTAACATATTTATTGTTAAAAAAGTTAGTTAAAATGGGTATCAACACTGTAGACTTCTCACGGGGTATTAATGAGTTTAAAAGAGAATTTACACCATATTCTTATCAGCAATATTCAATTTGTCATGCTTCTAATCCGCTAATCACGCATTGGTTAACTTCATTGGATTTATTAAAGGGTCAATTGGAAAAACATCCCACCCTATTTGAGCTTATCAGAAAATCATTTCATGATATAAAAAAACTGGGTGAACTTTATGGTATTTTAATTAATCATTACCAATCAAAGTTATTCGGCAATAGGCTGAAGATACAAAAATATAAACTAATTTTATGAAAAAATTATTGCTGACATTACTATTTACAATTTTTTGCGCCGGTATTCTGGCTTTCTCGATTAGGGGAATTAGCGGTAATCCCACAAGCAATTCATTAAATCGACTTTCATGGAAAGAATCGGGTCCGTTTGAGCTTTCTCCGGAAAGGGGAAGATTCGCCCTTACGTACTCTCTCGTTGAGGATAAATCAGCGTCTTTTTCGATACCTCTTGCCAAATTCGTTATTCCCGATCTTGGATATATCAACGGTAAATACGTATCCTTGTTTGCACCCGGGATATCTTTTCTTATTATACCCGGTTATTGGTTAGGAAGGTTTTTTGGGATTTCTCAGGTGGGTACTTATGCGATAATTTCACTTTTTGCGCTGGCAAATGTTTTATTAATCCGGGCAATAGCCAACAGGCTTGGCGCTTCGCTTTTAGCTTCTACAATTGCATCAATTATTTTTATCTTTGCGACTCCTGCTTTTTCTTACGCGGTTTCTCTTTATCAGCATCACGTCTCGACCTTTTTAATCCTGCTTTCAATTTATATCCTGGTTCGCTTTAGGGGATTATGGCCTCTTCTTTTTATCTGGGGATTATGCGCAGCGTCTGTCCTAATTGATTATCCTAATCTTTTTTTAATGTTTCCAATAGGACTTTATGCGCTCGGCCGGTTTGTTTATGTGGAAAATGAGGAAAATAGAATTAAAATTAATTTAAAATTACTGGGGTTTTTGACATTCATAACTGCTCTTATACCTTTATCTTTTTTCCTTTTGTTTAATAAAATATCCTACGGAAATCCATTGCAGTTTTCCGGAACCGTCCCGTCGGTTTTGGCGATTGATGGTGATGGTAAGCCTACCGTCCCAACTCAGAGTGGTAGTGAGAATGCTGAAAAGTTTATAGATCCTCAATCTCAAAACAAATCCGCAATTCGGTTTTTTAAAACGCGTAATATGCTTTTAGGATTGAATACGCATTTTTTAAGCCCCGACAGGGGAATTATTTTTTATACACCTGTAATCCTTTTTGGAATTTTAGGCACATTTGTTCTATATAAAAAACAAAGAAACTTTGTTGTTCTACTTTTATCGATTGCCTGCGTAGATGTTGTTTTATACTCAATGTGGGGTGATCCTTGGGGGGGATGGGCTTTTGGGTCTCGTTATTTAATTCCAAGCTACGCCATTATGTCCATTTTCGTGGCTTTTGCTCTTTGCACTTGGCGAAAAAAGACCTTGTTCTTAATTTTATTCTTTGTCATTGCAAGCTATTCTTCAGGGGTTAATACACTGGGTGCGGTCACAACAAACCGTATTCCCCCGAAACCTGAAGTTTTATTCCTCGAAAAGATTTCAAATACCGAACAAAAATATACATTCATGAGAAATGTGACTGACCTAAATCAAAACAAGGTAAAATCTTTTGTTTTCCGGATGTTTTATAAGGAAAAAATTTCTGCCTGGCAATATTACCGGATGATTGTAACCACTCTTATTCTTACATTAGCCGCAATGCTTTCGTATTACCGTTTTTTCTCAAAGGAGAAAATAGATGATTAAGTTAGATTTTACTAATTTTGTATTTCAGTTTTCTTTTAATAAAAAAGATAACTTGGGTAATCTGCGTATTCTTGTCGAAAAGTACTTAGATCTAACAGTTATTTTTGCGTTGAGTATAGTCTCAATTTTAGCCTTTATTTGGTTTTACAATAATAATTTAGGCCTTGCCTACAATGATGCCCGGTCCCATCTTGATATAGGAAGAAGAGTAGTAGAAGGTTTAAAGCCCGGACTCGCCCAAATTGGATCTGTTTGGTTACCACTGCAGCATTTTTTAATGATCCCAACAATATGGAATGATTTTATGTGGCATTCGGGGCTCTCCGGAGCATTAATTTCTATGATTTCATTTGTAGGCACAGGTTATTTAATCTACTTGTATCTTCAAAAAATGGGTGTTGGGAAATTTGGAAGATTAATTGGAATTATTGTGTTTATAACCAATATTAATATTTTGTATCTTCAATCAACCGCCATGACCGAGCTTCTGCTAATAGTTACGATGATGGCCGGAGTCTATGAACTGATGATATGGCATAACACCGAAGAAATATTTCATTTAATAAAAGCGGCCTTTTGGATATTTTTATCAAGTTTAGTTCGTTACGATGGCTGGTTTCTGATTTTGGTTTCGGCTATTCTGATCGTTCTTCATACAAGTAAAAAAAGAATTCATAAAATAAGTGAAGGCAATTTTATCTTTTTTAGTACCTTGGCAGGGTTGGGTATTGGTCTTTGGTTATTATGGAACCTGTTGATTTTCAAAGACCCTCTGTATTTTGCATTTGGTCCTTTTTCTGCGCATACCCAGCAGGCCCAAATTGAACAAGCGGGAGAGTTAGTAACAAAAGGTAATCTATTTCTGTCAGTAAAAACTTATCTATATGCTCTAATTTATAATTCGGGCGCGTTAATTGTTGTGTTGGGAACAATTGGTATGGTTACCTTTTGGTTTGACAAACGCATTAAAGAAAGCGTCAGGATTGCCAGCAGTGCTCTTCTGGCACCGCTTATTTTTAATATCTTAGCTCTTTTTATGGGTCACTCTGTCCTGTTTATTGAAGGGGTAACCGGAAAGACCTGGTTTAATGCACGATACGGGGTTATGCTCGTCCCGGCATTTGCTGTATTTATAGGTTATTTAATTCATAGGATCAGCCATTTCCGCTTTCTGATAATCGGTTTAATATTGTTTGTAACATTTTTTTCCTTTGCCAATGTGGATGCCGTTACAATTGACGATGCAAAAGTCGGCTCAAGTCAAAAAAACGTCACCGAGGTAAGCGGTTGGCTTAACAAAAATGCAAAGAATGAAAAAGGATTTGTATTAATATCCGTTGCATCTCATGATGCAATCATTTTTTCTTCGGGTCTTCCTATGAAGAAATATATTCATGAAGGTACGGGGGGCTATTGGGACGAAGCGACTACAAATCCGGCTCATTGGGCACGCTGGATCATTATGAGAACCTATGATGATAATGATTTTACTTATCGCGAAATCAAAAATAATCCGGATTTGTCAAAGTACGACTTAGTTGAAAAATTTCCCTTCTCCGATATTTATCAGCTGAAATCGGAGTTTTTGGAAGGTTTGGTTACTGAGCCGATTCTGGGAAAGCAGAAATAACCGGATTTTATGATGGGGAATAAAACTATATTAATTTTTATTCTGATTTTAATCGTTGTAAGCGGCAGTTTATTTCTAGTCGCCATTAAAAATCGCAAGACGAAGGTTCCTAAAGAAACAAATCGTACTTGGACGGTAAAGTCTATAGACACCATGAAATTTTCCCGTGATTTGGCACAAGAAAAATTAAAGGAGCCTTCATTCGATGAAACAATAGATATACAGGTAAGATTCATAAAAGAAACCGGGGCTACGCATATAGCAATTGGGACTCCATATGATGAAAAATTTATTCCGTATCTTCGAAGGTGGGTAATTGTTGCCAGAAAATACAATCTCAATGTTTGGTTCAGAGGCAATTTTTCAGGCTGGGAAGGCTGGTTCGGCGAGACTAAAAATTTAAATCGGGCGAAGCATATACAATTTATACAATCCTTCATAAGAAACAATCCTGACCTTTTTGAAGATGGAGATATTTTTACTCCTTGCCCGGAATGTGAAAATGGAGGACCGGGAGATCCAAGAAGTGATACAAATCTAGATGATTTCAGGAAATTTATGATCAGTGAGAACTCAATTGCGAGTGAAGAATTTTACAAGTTAAAGAAAGATGTTGTTACAAACTTTGCTTCGATGAATTACGATGTTGCAAAACTTGTAATGGATCAGGAAACCTTGAGAAAAATGGGAGGTATAATTGTTGTAGATCACTATGTTAATACACCCCAAAAACTTTCCAGCGACATCGATTACTTAATAAGGAATAAAAATTCTAAAGTGATTCTGGGAGAGATTGGGGTGCCAATTCAAAACATACACCAAAATATGACAGATCAGAGTCAAGCCGAATGGCTTAATGATGCATTAGACCTTTTATCCCAGAAGGAAAATGTAATTGGTATTAATTATTGGGTTTCACACGGAGGATCCACGGCAATTTTTAACGACGATAATACTCCAAAGGAAGCATCAGATATATTGCAAAAATACTATAAAGCGGTTTTTCATCAATAATTAAGTAGTTTTGCCAAACAAGCCGCTTAGTTTAAATTGAAAAAATATAAAATCTAAAATTATTGAGAGTGAAAGTCGAGTAATATATAATTAATCCAATGAAGGGTGTAATTTTAGCAGGCGGTTTGGGAACAAGGCTCTATCCTCTGACGCATGCAACCAATAAGCACCTGCTTCCGGTTTTTGACAAGCCGATGGTTTTTTATCCCATCCAAACTCTGGTAAATGCGGGGATTCGCGATATTTTGATAGTTGTCGGCGGCCCCCACGCAGGGGACTTTATCAGAGTTTTGCAAAACGGTAAGGAATTTGGCATCGACCATTTGGAATTTGCTTATCAGCAATCAGGCGATGGGGGAATTGCAGATGCCCTGAAGCTTGCCGAGGATTTTTCGGATAACGGCCCAATAACCGTAATTTTGGGTGATAATTGTACCGATGCCGACATTTCCGAGGAGGTTAAAAATTTTAAAGACGGGGCTTTGATTTTTTTAAAAAAAGTTCACGACCCGCACCGCTTCGGAATCGCAGAAATTGACCCTGCCGACAAAACTAAAGTTGTTTCGATTGTCGAAAAACCCAAAAATCCCAAATCCGATCTTGCAGTAACGGGTGTTTATATTTACGATTCTCATGTTTTTCACCATATATCCCGGATAAAGCCGTCCGGCAGGGGGCAGTTGGAAATTACCGACGTCAACAATATATATATTAAGGAAGGCAGCCTCAGGTGGGCGGCTCTTTCCGGTTATTGGTCGGATGCCGGCACTTTTGAGAGCCTTTACAGGACAAACGTATTTTGGGCAAACAAAATAGCCGGAAAAAGGCTTCAGGAAGAGCAAAATTAAATTCTTGCTATGCGGCTTTTAGTTACGGGTGGAGCCGGTTTCTAGTCTTTTGTAGCCGTTATGGGCTTTTTACAAAAATGCCCATAATAGCGAAATAAGCGCAAAACGGAGTGATCAATATAATGGCATGTTCACTATCTCCACAAACGAAGTATGAGTAAGGTATTGGTTACAGGAGGCGCCGGATTTATCGGCTCGAACTTTATCCACTACTGGTTAAAAAATCACCCAGGCGATTTTATCGTCAACCTGGATAAATTAACTTACGCGGGGAATCCGGATAATTTAAAAGATATAGAGAACAATCCCAATTATTCATTTATTAAAGGCGATATTTGCGATCCTCAAATTGTCAAAAAAGCGATGAAGAACGTCGATATCATTGTCCATTTTGCCGCCGAAAGCCACGTAGACCGTTCGATAATAGATCCATCCATCTTTGTCAAAACTAATGTTTTGGGAACGCAGGTGCTTTTAAATGAAGCTATTCGCGCCAAAGTCAGGCGATTCCATCATATCTCAACAGACGAAGTTTTCGGAGCTTTGGATTTAGACGATCCGCAAAGATTTACCGAAAACACAGCCTACAGTCCACGAAGCCCTTATTCTGCCTCCAAAGCGGCGGCCGATCACCTGGTAAGGGCCTATTATATTACTTATAAGCTGCCGGTAACGATTACCAATTGTGCCGACAATTTCGGCCCTTTCCAGTATCCGGAAAAGCTGATTTCTCTTTCCATCACCAATATTTTGGAAGGCAAAAAGGTGCCGATTTACGGTGACGGGCTGTATGTCAGGGATTGGCTATACGTTGAGGATCATTGCAGGGCAATTGATCTTGTGATTGCAAAAGGCAAAGTTGGTGAAACTTATTTGATTGGTGCGGACAGTGATATGGCCAATATTGATTTGGTTAAGAGGTTACTTGTGATAATGGGCAAGGATGAAAAAATGATCGAATATGTCAAAGACAGACCGGGCCATGACAGAAGGTATGCCATAGATAGCACAAAGATCAAAAATGAACTCGGCTGGAAGCCTGTTTTTGACCTTGAAAAAGCACTGGGGGAAACGGTTGCATGGTATAAAAATAATAACAGCTGGTGGCAGAAGCTGAAGAATAAAAGTTATATGGATTATTACAACAAGCAGTACAAGTCAAATTAATCATGCAATACATAACATTTAAAAATAGCCGCAATTTAATTGAAGGCGTTGTTCTAAGAAAACTTGTAATCCACAAGGACGAATCGGGAATATTGGTCGAAACTTTAAGACGCGACTGGAATGACGTTTTTGGCGGCAAAGAGCTGGATTTTGCCATGCAGTATATTTCGGTAACTCCGCCAGGTGAAATTAGAGACAGCGACAGATGGCATGTCCACAAAAGGCAAAAAGACCGCTTTATTTGTGTTTCCGGAAAAATTGTTACAGCGCTTTATGATCCGCGTAAAGAATCAAAAACCAAGGGCAAAATCAATTTGTTTTTAATGGGACCGGAAAAACAGGACGAAATGTATATGGTTGTTATTCCGGAAGATGTCTATCACGGTTTTATGGTTGTTTCTAAAGAACCAGGTTATCTTTTAAATTTCCCAACACAATTGTATACGGGTGAGGATGAAGGAAGAGTAAACAATTCCCAGCTTGACTGGAGGCAAGTTGCCAATGACTTCGGCTTCTAGTGGCATGACAGCTTGTGCTGTAATTGGCGCTTCTTCCATGGTTGCTTCGAGATTCTGCGATCTTGCCAAAAATCATCTTGCTTTAGTAAAAGGGGATTTGAACGGAAAAATCTCAATTGATATTACCAGAGAAAAGTCTGTCAGCGATTTTTTTAAAAATCATAAATTCGATTGGGTCTTTCTATTTTCGGCATTTACCGATGTTGATGAGGCCGAGAAGCAAAGGAGCAGCAAAAGCGGGCTGTGCTGGAAGATAAATGTCGAAGGTGTAAAAAATGTGGCAAGCGAGTGCATAAAGCACAAAAAGAAGCTGCTGTTTATCTCAACCGATTTTGTTTTTGACGGAGCACGTGGTCCCTACGATGAAAATTCACCCCAAGGCGGAGACTTGGATAAAGTTTCCTGGTATGGGATTACAAAACTCGAGGCGGAGAAATTAATTGGCAAAAATCTCAACAAATACATTATTTTGAGAATTTCTTACCCGTTCCGCGGTCCATTCAAGGAAAAAGATGATCAGGTCAAACGGATCTTAAGGCTTTATGATGCCGGTAATCTTTATCCGATGTTTTCTGATCAGACTATCACGCCGACTTTCATAGACGATCTTGCTCCTGCTATTTCTATTCTTATAAACAAAAATCAAAATGGAATTTTTCACCTGGCAAGCCCAAGAACAACAAACCATTTCGAATTTGCCAAAAAAGTGCTTGAAATATTCGGCCGCGAACCTGCGAAATTGGAAAAGGGGTCTATTGTTGACTTTTTAAAAAACCCTTCGGCGACCCCCCGGCCAATAAACGCCGGCTTAAAAGTAGAAAAGTTAATAAAGCTCGGGTTTTTGCCGACCGACTGGGAAAAAGCTATAGAGGTCGTCTTTTCGCAATCCGGGGGAAGATTGATTTAAAAAGCACAATATGGCTAAAATAAACTTCAAACTATGAATTTGACGGTAATCGGTGCAGGATATGTAGGGCTTGTTTCAGCTGCTGTCTTTTCCGATCTGGGAAATAAAGTCTATTGTGTTGACATTAATAAAGACAGGATCAAGGATC
>Ga0209431_10000329_pt1 | contig 38782 bp, 42 predicted proteins | sample RifCSP13_3_FD_184021 | JGI IMG/M metagenome (GOLD analysis project Ga0209431, IMG submission 184021) | Soil microbial communities from Rifle, Colorado - Rifle CSP2_sed 13_3 (SPAdes) (version 2) | ecosystem: Environmental > Terrestrial > Deep subsurface > Rock core/Sediment | place: Rifle... | reverse complement strand
ACGCTGAAGCGTATGGTGTCTTTTGTGGTGTCCAACAGATTTTCAATGCAACACGAAAGCGGGGGCGGCGCGCAATGAGATTGAGTGCTGAAGATCAGGTTTTCAGCGCTGGCCCCGTTCCCAACCTGCGAATTGTTTGACATTGAATTGCTTCTTTGATAGTTGATGGATGATTAGAGTTGAAGCGGGGGCGGCGCGCAATGAGATTGAGTGCTGAAGATCAGGTTTTCAGCGCTGGCCCCCTTCCTCACTTGCGAATTATTTGAAGTTGGATTGTCCTTTTTGGAGTTGAAGGATGATGAGAGTTGAAGCGGGGGGCGCGCCGCCGCCGCACTCCAAAAGCTAATGCAACATACCGTGCGTAAAAGCGAGCAGACCGGCCCTAGAATGTGGTATAAAGTCCCGTCACCTTTGAGATAACTGCACGAACGTTGGAGCAAGAGCAACTGGGAAACTCTTTATGACCACTATTAAGAACCGGCACCTACATGCTCATTACCACCATGCCCTATGTGGCAGCGTGGAGGGTGTTGTGTTGTTAATAGCTTTGATTCCAGAGTAAAACCCACAACATAACCAAAGGCCTAAACCCGCTGCCAAGCCCAAACGCAGCGGGTTTTTTCTTTGTCCCTTGAACTCTTTATATATGCCACAATCGCTAACAAAGATTCCTGCCGGCATGAAGTACTACCTGGGGCGAGAGGCCACCTTGCGGAGGTCTATCGAACAAACTGCCCTTTCGGTATTCGCTGGTTGGTCCTACGAACAGATCGTCACGCCCGCAGTGGACTATTACGCCCTCTTCGAACTCGGCATGGGCGAAGAGGCTGAGCGCGCGTTTAGGTTTACGGATAGTGATGGACGTCTGTTGGCACTAAGACCAGAACTCACGTCAACCATCGCGCGAGCGGTTGCTACGCTCTTCTCGAAACGGCCAAGACCACTGCGCTTGTGTTATGCCGCGCCGGTCTTTCGCCAACAACCACCGTCACATACCGAATGGCGCAGGGAAGTGACACAGGTTGGATGCGAACTCATTGGCAGAAATAGCCAAGCGGCGGATTTGGAAGTCTTACTCGTAGCCAGTGAATTTCTACGCAACCTTGATCTGAGTGGCACGTTCGTCATTACGCTGAATGATCTCGAAATTTTCAATGGTATAGCAGCGGATCTGAACCTTTACTCAAAGTTACGTCACGAGCTGCGAGAGTTGATCGATTTGCGCAATGCGGCGGACCTGGAAACTTTCCTCGCTCCTTTCGACCCACATGGACGAGTCCGCGAGTTTACTCAACTTCTCCAGCTCTCCGGTAAGCGCGAAATCTTTGAGAAAGCGAGGCGCGTGATCACGAATCCTAGATCCACACTCGCCTTAGCCAACCTGGAAAGCCTCTGGATTACCATTGAAGAACTAGGCCTGTACGAGTACTTCGATGTAGACCTGGCTGACATCTCGCGCCTCGATTACTACACCGGGCTCACATTCAAAATCTACGTTGAAGGTGTTGGAGTCCGAATTGGTGGTGGCGGACGGTACGACTCTCTAATTGGAAACTTCGGCATGGCGGAGCCAGCGGTTGGCTTTGTTGTTGAAGTTGATCCATTGGCTGAGTTGCTTAGAAACGATCGACATCTGACTCAGGAGGATAAGGTAGAGATAGTTGAGGTTGGCACGCGAGATCTGTCGGCAGTTTTCGGCGATGCGATGGAAAGCCGTGTCCGGGGCAAACAGATAGTAATCAATTTCAGCGAAGAAACTACATGTCTAAGTTGACTATCGCAATTGCCAAAGGCCGGCTTCAGGCAGAAGCCGTGCAGCTCCTCTCGGATGCTGGTCTATCGCTTTCACCAGCTGATTTGGCATCTCGGCGACTCACAACAGAGGACCAGTCAGGACAGTACCGATTCATCTTTGTGAAGCCGAGTGACGTGCCAGTGTATGTTGAGCACGGCAATGTCGATTGCGGAATAGTGGGGCGAGACGTACTGCTCGAGTCTGAGGCGAGCTTATTGCAGCCGCTGGTTTTTACGATCGGGAAGTGCCGGATTGTGGTGGCGGCACCGCATGGCTGGTCCAACAACGGCGGAGGATTATTAAGAGTCGCAACAAAATATCCTCGTATTGCTGCGAACTATTTTGGCAGTCGTGGCCAACCCGTCGAAATTATCACCCTTTCCGGCTCGGTCGAGTTGGCTCCAGCGCTGGGTTTAGCAGACTGTATTGTCGATCTGGTAGAGACTGGTCTGACGCTGCGTGAGAATGGGCTCACCGTTTTTGAAGTAATAGCGGACTCCTCGGCACGGCTGGTATTTAATCGCGCCAGCTATCAACTGAAAGCGTCTGCGGTGAGAGAACTAATAATAGCGTTGGCAGCTAGAAGCACACGCCAAGCACAAAACTATGATTGAAACGATCTCCACTAGCGAGAAGCACCAGTTAGCGGCAAAGTTAAAGCGGATCAGAGAAAGGAACATCTTGCTTGATGCCGATCTGATGACGCGCGTCGCTGAAATCCTTGCAGAAGTGCGTCAGCGTGGCGACCTCGCTCTGATTGAATATGCCGAACAGTTTGACAGCGTGGTTATGACGGCGGCGGACCTCCGAGTGCGAGAGGAGGTCCTATGCGAAACAGCATTGAAGGTGGACCTGCCTGTACTCGAGGCTCTGCGTGAGGCCATCCGCAGGATTACGAGATTTCATGAACATCAGTCGCAGGAATCTTGGGAGGTAAATAATGGCGACGGTGTTGTCCTGGGCCAGCGAGTTATTCCAATCGAATCAGCGGGCCTGTATGTGCCAGGAGGTACAGCTGCCTACCCTTCCTCAGTCTTAATGAATGTAATACCCGCTCAAATCGCCGGTGTGGACCGGATCATCGTTGCTACACCGCCAAACACAATTAAGCAGAACCCAGCGGTTGCTGCAGCGCTTGTCGAACTCAAAGTCACGGAAGTCTATGCCGTCGGGGGCGCGCAGGCGATTGCTGCTTTGGCGTACGGCACAGAAACCATTCCACGCGTCGATAAGATTGCGGGGCCCGGCAATCGCTATGTTGCCGCTGCCAAAAAACAGGTCTTCGGGGTAGTTGGTATCGATTCAATCGCCGGTCCCAGCGAGGTAGTCATAATTGCCGATGATTCTGCTGACCCTTCATTTGTCGCGAGCGATATGCTGGCGCAGGCCGAACATAGCGAAGATGCAGCAGCGATCTTTCTCACTGACAGTCGAGCACTGGTGGTCGAAGTCATTCGAGAACTGGGCCTCCAGCTAACTCAGCTGCCGCGCTCCAGGACTATCGAAAAGTCTCTAGAACACTATGGCGCAATCATTATTGTTGAAGATCTGCAGGAGGCTTGCGCGATAGTGAACGAGATTGCGCCCGAGCACGTCGAGATTCTGGTGCAGAACGAAGACGAGATTTCATCGAGGATTCGTAATGCTGGCGCGGTTTTTCTAGGTCAGCACTCACCCGCAGTTATCGGCGATTACCTGGCAGGACCAAGTCACGTGTTGCCCACCGGCGGGGCGGCTCGGTTTTCCTCCGCGCTGAGTGTTTACGACTTTGTTAAACGCACCAGTGTGGTTAGGTACTCACAGTCTGAACTGCAAAACACTGCGCAGCTGATTGCAGTGTTGGCCAGTTCCGAACGATTGGATGCCCACGCGAAATCAGTGCTAAGGCGTCTTGAAGGAAATGAATGTCTAGACCGCTGAACATCATCAAACCCAGTGTACGTGAGCTTCGGCCGTATTCGCTGCGTGCCGAACGTGCCGAGGTCAAGTTAAACCAGAACGAGAATCCCTGGAATACGCCGCGTGAGATTAGAGAAGAGACAGTTCGCCGAATGTCCTCACAGACTTGGTCTCGGTATCCAGCTTTTGTGCCGGAACAACTCCACAAGACTATCGCTCGCTTTGCAGGCTGGCGAGCCGACGGTGTGATTGCAGGGAACGGGTCGAATGAACTTATACAAGCGCTACTCATGGTGACGGTGACTGCGAACACGCGGGTCTTGCTCTGTGAACCTACGTTTGCCCTGTACAGGCAGATTGTCACGATACTTGGTGGTGAGGTGATAACGGTTCCACTTACATCTCAGCTTAGGTACGACACTGAAGCGATACGATCACGAATAGAATCCACCTCGCCTCAAGTTGTAATAATCTGTTCCCCAAACAATCCTACCGGGTGTCTATTTCGACAACCTGATCTAGCGTCCCTGCTGTTGACGTTCGATGGTTTGGTAGTGGTGGATGAAGCGTATCAGGAGTTTTCGGGCCACACTTCATTACCGCTACTGCCGCAGCACTCAAATCTCGTCGTCCTGCGGACGTTCTCAAAAGCGTTGGCACTCGCCGGCCTGAGAGTAGGCTACTTGTTGGCTGCTCCGGAATTGGTTCGAGAGGTCTCTAAGGCTGTACTTCCTTACAACCTGAACATCTTTTCTCAAACGGCTGCGCAGGTCGCCGTCGAGATGTTCGAGTCTAAGCTGCGACCACTTATAAGGGTCATTTGTGAGGAACGCGAGCGACTCTACTCTGGATTGAAAACGATACCCGGGTTTGAACCAATATCCTCGAGAGCCAACTTCATGGTTGTGCGCTCACTTATGAAGCCCTGTGAGATCGTCACAAAGCTTCTGGCGCGCGGAGTCTTAGTTCGTGACGTCAGCAGGTATCCAATGCTGAACGATTACTTTCGAGTGAGTGTCGGTATGCCTGTAGAGAATGACATCCTTCTAAATGCACTGCGAGAGATTTCTAAGGAGTGCTTTGAATGAAGAGAGCCTCTGCCCAGCCACGCATAGCCAATGTACACCGCAAGACGAAAGAGACCGAAGTACGAGTCTCGGTAGTACTCGATGGTGTCGGGTCAGCAAGCATATCGACGGGACTGCCGTTTCTGGATCACATGCTTGAACTCTTTGCACGCCATGGCCTCTTTGATCTGGAAGTCAGATGCGAAGGTGACTTACTGGTTGATGACCATCATTCAGTGGAAGATATTGCCATCTGTCTCGGCGAGGCATTTGCGCAGGCGGCAGGCGCCAAAATTGGGATCGCTCGCTATGGCTTTGCGATCGTTCCGATGGACGAGGCACTGTGTCGGGCCGTCGTCGATCTCTCGGGCCGAGCATATCTGGTCTACTACGTGGAAACTCGGCGGCAGAAGATTGGGAACTTCTCTGTGGAGCTCGCAGAGCACTTCTGGCGATCGTTTGCTGAACACTGTCGTTGCAATCTGCACATCGACTGTCTGCGTGGCCGCAACACACACCACATATTAGAAGGGACATTCAAAGCAACTGGGCGTGCGTTACGTGAGGCCGTAACCCGCGATCCTCGTATCAAGGGTGTGATGACCACAAAGGGAAATCTTTGATGACTGCGATTGCTATTGTTGATTACGGAGTAGGAAATCTCCGCTCGATCGAGAAGGCTTTTGCCGCTGTTGGTTCCCCCGCCACTGTCAGCAACGATGTGGAGGTGCTCGAGCAGGCGAACGCGTTGGTTTTACCTGGCGTGGGTGCGTTTGCGGCATGCATGCGAGCGTTATGCATCCACAGATTCGATGAATTGCTCGTTCGTCGAGTGAAGAACGGTACACCCATATTGGGAATCTGTGTTGGCATGCAACTGCTTTTCGAACACTCTGGCGAGTTTGGTCATACGTTGGGGTTGGCATTACTGCCGGGGCGCGTTCGCCGTTTCGATACGCATCTAGCTGTCCCACACGTAGGATGGAATCAGGTGGTTCAGCGGCGGAAGCACCCGCTGCTTAATGCCATAGAAGATCAGTCCTTCTTCTATTTTGTTCATTCGTATTTTTGTGAACCAGCCGCTGCTGACGTCATTATCGGCGAGACTGATTACTCTAGAAACTACGCTTCAGTTGTGGCGAGAGACAATATTTGTGGCGTGCAGTTTCACCCCGAAAAAAGCCAGACGAGAGGCTTGAAATTGCTGTCAAACTTTGCCCAATTCAGTACTTCGTGCAGCTTGGTGTGATTTCGTGGATCGTTGCCCTTGTCGTCCAGAAAAATCGATCCACGAAGTGCACGAAAGAACACGAATTTATCGACTTTCCAAGGAATACTGATGTTGGCTAAACGAATCATTCCTTGTCTCGATGTTGATCGTGGCCGCGTGGTTAAAGGAGTTCGCTTTGTTTCGATTGTCGACGCAGGTGATCCGGTGGAGCAAGCACGCGCATACGATGCTGCGGGTGCAGATGAACTGACATTCCTGGACATCACCGCTTCAGCGGACAAGCGAGCGATCCTCATCGAGGTAGTGCGAGCCGTAGCTGACGAAATCTTCATACCGTTAATCGTCGGTGGTGGGCTTACTTCTGTTGAAGATATACGCGCGGTGCTTCGGGCAGGAGCAGATAAGGTGTCACTTAACACTGCTGTTGTTGAAAATCCCGAGCTGATTGAGAATGCTGCCCGGCACTTCGGCAGTCAGTGCATCGTGATAGCGATCGATGCGAGACGAAGAGAGGACTCGCAGAAGGGTTGGGAAGTACTCACCCATGGCGGCCGCCGCCCGGTCGGTTGGGATGCCGTTGAGTGGGCCAAACGCGCAGCGCAACTCGGAGCCGGCGAAATTCTCTTAACCAGCATGGATAGAGATGGGACGGGCGACGGATACGATATTGAACTTACGCAGCGAGTAAGCTCGGCGGTAAAGATTCCGGTAATTGCCTCTGGTGGTGCTGGTCGTTTGAAACACTTTCATGAGGTACTCACAGACGGTGGAGCCAGCGCCGTGCTTGCAGCTTCGTTATTTCATTTTGGCAAATACAGCATTCCGGAAGTGAAGAATTATCTGCGCGAACGGGGAGTTGCAGTGAGATGAACTTGAAAGATCTTGTGTTTGATGACGAATTTGAGCTCATACCGGTGGTCGTGCAAGATGCCAGTTCTTTAGAGGTGTTAACGCTGGCGTACATGAGCGAGGAGAGCCTGCAGCGTACGATCGATTCAGGTGAAACATGGTTCTGGTCGCGTTCGCGGAATCAGCTTTGGCACAAGGGAGAAACTTCCGGGCACACGCAGCGAGTGGTCTCGATGACTCTAGACTGTGATGCTGATGCACTCAGGGTCATGGTTGAACCGAAAGGACCGGCGTGTCACACGGGAGAGAGGTCTTGCTTTCATAACGCTCTCGTTGAGAAATACCCGCACGCTGAACAACCCCATTCGTCATTGGGGAAAACGCTTACCGATCTTTACTCCATCGTTGGAGCACGCAAAAGGGAATTACCGGAATCATCTTATACGGCATATTTATTCAAACAGGGTCTGGACAAGATACTCAAGAAGCTTGGAGAGGAATGTGCCGAAACCCTCATCGCCGCCAAGAATGAGGATCCGGAAGCCTTGATTGGTGAAACTTGCGATCTGCTTTATCACCTAACCGTGCTCCTTGTGGAACGTGAAATAACCTGGGACGACATCAGTACCGAATTGATTAGTAGAAAATGAACTCCCTCGGCATATGTTCGACACGCTTCAGCTTGTCGTGTTGGATTACCCGTGCGCCGAGGTGAAACTTGAGATGGTTCGCGAAACATGAGTCTCAACGCTGCGAGTTTCTGAGAGGCACGGGTACTGAAAGCGACAAACTGAAGTTTGTCGGACATTAAGAAGTTGTCTAACTAAAACAATGGGAGTGAAGCCAACCGAACTGAAGCAACTACTCGACTTTGCTGTGCGATTGGCGAATAAAGCTGGAGAAATCGCTCAGCAGTATTTCAATACTGCCTGTCACGTCGAGCGAAAGTCCGACTACTCATTGGTCACCGTTGCCGATAGAGAGATTGAAGATTATCTGCGCAACGTGATCCAAGCAGCCTTTCCTGATGACTCGATTTTGGGAGAGGAGGGAAGCGATAAGGTAGGACATTCCAATCGACGCTGGATCATTGATCCGATTGACGGCACATTCTCCTTTGTTCATCGCGTTCCTTTGTTTGCTGTGATGATTGGCTTGGAGATCGCCGACGAGGCAGTGCTCGGTGTCGTAAAACTCCCCGCGCTTGACGAGATTATTTATGCGGCCAAGGGCTTGGGATGTTTTTTCAATGGCGAACCAACTCGCGTCTCTTTGACAAACTCTCTCCGCGACGCACTACTCTTGTCAACGGATTTTAGAGCGTGTGCGCGGCATGGGTTTGCTGAGGCAGGCGCGTCACTGCAGAGTCAGGCTGAGGAATGCCGCGGTTGGGGCGATGCGTATGGTCATGTGCTAGTGGCTACTGGTCGTGCTGATGTGATGCTCGATCCGGTGATGAATGTCTGGGATTGCGCGGCATTGTTGCCAATTCTGGAGGAAGCCGGTGGCAGGTTTACTGATTGGCAGGGCCAAAGAACAATTCATGGCGGCAATGCCATCTCAACAAATGCGCTTCTGTTCGATGAAGTCATGAACACAATTCGAAATGCAGATAATCCCGGCAATTGATCTCCGCGACGGTCGCTGTGTCCGTCTGTCCCAGGGCAAGAAGGACCTAGTCACTTCCTATTCCGGCAAGCCTGCTGAGGTTGCACGCGCGTTTGAGGTTGCTGGCGCGACCATGCTGCACGTTGTCGATTTGGATGCAGCCTTTGGTGAAGTTAATTCCAGGAATCGTATTGCGCTCTGCGAAATCATTCGCTCTGTCAACATTCCCCTGCAGGTGGGTGGTGGACTTCGCACAACCAAGGACGTTGAGCGAGTAATCAGTTTGGGTGTTTCTCGAGTGGTGATTGGTACGGTCGCAGCGGAGTCACCGGAGACTCTCACAAAGATGCTGAACCTCTTCCATTCTAAACACATAGTTGTAGGTATCGATGCTCGAGGGAGAAAGGTGGTGACGCGCGGCTGGGAGTCTGAATTGAAAGTAGATGCGGTGTCGCTTGCAAAAATGGTCGCGAGTTTGGGAGTGGAGCGAATTGTCTACACGGATGTTCGTCGTGATGGGATGTTAAGCGGACCAAACATTGAGGAGACGGGCCGTGTTGCCACTGAATCCGGTTTGAGAGTTACGGCTTCTGGTGGAGTGTCTTCACTTGATGACATTCGAGAACTTCAGGAAGCCAGCGTAACTTCGCCTGCCCGAGGTCCTTCCGCTGCTTGTGGAATCGACAGCGTGATCATTGGCAAAGCTTTGTATGAAGGTCGTTTCACGCTTGAGGAGGCATTACGCATCCGGGACACTCAACGAATCCTACCCACGGCAGTGGGTAGTGCTTTCAGATGCCAATTGTGCGCCGCCCCCGCTGCAACTCTCATCATCATTCAACTCTCAAAGAAGCAATTCAATGTCACACAATTCGCAGGTTGGGAAGGGGACAAGCGGGAAGCAACCTTATCTTAGCGCTCAAGATCATTCCGCGCCACCCCCGCTTAAGGTTTAGCAGCATCACTTGGGAGGCACTGTGAAGATCAATCCAAATAGCCCACCTTGAGTTTTATTTATAAGCTTTCGCAGATGAACCATGAGCGGGGGCGGCGCGGAATCATGATGAGCACTAAAGATGTCGTTGATTCCCCGCTTGCCCCCTTCCCAACCTGTAAATTAACTGACGTTGAGTGGTTCAACCAATCGGCAATTGCCAATCTTCAACCCGCTTCCTTAACTGCGAATTCTTTAAGATTTGAATTAAATGCCGCTTACCCTATCTCAATCCACGTGCCTCATTGATATCACAAAGCGTGGTTCAGCGGGGGTAATGTGGATCCGGAAGTTTGTCGCCAGCTGCTGAGTTGAGTTCCGCTCTTTGGAGTGCGCCGGCAGAGCGAAGCGGCGGCGGCGCTTTTTGAATTTATCGACGTTTCGTAAAGACGATTCAACCCAAGCGGCGGCGCCGCTTCGCTCTGCCGGCGCACTCCAAAGAGCTTATGCAAGTTCCCGTGCAACAAGGTAGGCAGAAGAGAGGTTAATAATGAATATATAATGCTCCGCCATTTGACGCGCGGCGGTGAACTCGGTATCTTTGCGTCGGCTTGCGAGATGAATAACGTTCTGCACAGCAATCGTTGGTTTTACTACTTTGCTTTTACCTATCGCTTCTTCTTTTGGGAAGGGCGGGCTGGTGAAGCTTGTGTGGGCGTGAGAATGCAGACTTAATAAACAACGCCAAAAGGTTTCATACCAGAGCCAGCCGCGACCTTCCCGAAAGAGAGTCGCGGCTGGCTCTTTTAGTTTGGCAAGCTGAACAGTGTATCGAACAGTCGAACGAAGAGGTTAAGCCATGGATATTGAAGACTGGCGAAACGAAATCGATGCGATTGATATGGAACTGCTACGTCTCCTGAATATGCGAGCTCGTCTGGCGGTAAAAGTTGGCACTCTAAAAACGGCCGCTTCCTTGCCGCTGATAGATCCCGAACGCGAAGCGTATGTCCTCAGACGAGTGCGGGACGCGAACAGTGGTCCGCTTCACGATTGTGCCGTCGACAGTCTGTTTCGGCACATCATTAAGGCTTCGCGAAATGCTGAGCAGGAGAACTGTGGCTCTAACACACGAGCAGTCGAGGAGGTCAGGTTGTGATTTCAACTCTTATGAGCCAACTGAACCCATCCACTAGCGCACGCACTACTAACGTATCGGCCCCTCGCATAGCTTTTCAAGGTGAACGGGGAGCGTTTAGTGAGCAAGCAGCATTACAACTGCTCGGAGCAAACATCAAACTGGTGCCAAGACTGACGTTCGATACGCTTTTCACCAGCATCGCCGAAGGACTTGCTGACTACATCCTCGCGCCTTTGGAGAATAGCCTCGCGGGTTCGGTCCATCGCACATACGACCTGCTTGTCGAAAGCGACCTACAAATTACCGCCGAGGTTGTTATTCCCATCGCCCACCATCTAATCGGATGTCCGGGAGCGACGTTTGAACAGATCACTACAGTCGAATCGCACCCGGTGGCATTGGCGCAATGCGAACGCTTCTTCAATCAATTCCCAGAGATCAAGAGACTAGCAACAGAAGACACGGCGGGCAGCGTTGCCGAAATCACTGAAAGCGGCGATCAGACGCGGGCGGCCATAGCCGGCGCACGGGCGGCTGACGTCTATGGTGGCATTATCCTGCGCGAACACCTTGAGGACCACTCAGAGAACTACACGCGCTTCGTATTGCTCAGCAGCGAACCACATGTGCACGAACGCACAAACAAGCTTTCACTCGCATTCAAGCTCCAGCATCTACCGGCAGCGCTTCATCGCGCCCTCGCACCTTTTGCGCACAGGCAAATCAATCTCCTAAAGATCGAGAGTCGACCTGTTAAGGGGCTTCCCTGGCAATACCGTTTCTACGTTGACCTGGAAGCTTCAGTGAATGACGCCGAAGTTGTTGTCGCTCTCGATGAATTGCGCAGCTGCGCAGATGAAGTCCGCTTGCTCGGCTGTTACAAGGCTCATGAATTCTGAAAGAGGGTCGTAATGATTATCAACATGAAACCAGACGCCACAGAAGAGGAGATCAATCACGTGATTGAAAGGATCCAGGAGTGCGATTACCAGGCGCACGTGATTCGTGGGACTGAGCGTACAGTCATCGGCGCAGTTGGAACCAATGGCCGCCGTTCAGAAATAGAAGCGCTGCAAGCCGCGCCGGGAGTCGAAACAGTTGTCGCTATTGCGCATCCATTTAAGCTCGTCAGCAGTCAGCTTCGTCATGCGCGCACCGTCGTTGATGTGCGTGGCGTGCGAATCGGTGATGGCGATGTTGTGGTAATGGCCGGACCATGTTCAGTGGAATCACGTGAACAACTGATGGAAACAGCGCACGCGGTGTGTGCAGCCGGAGCGCAGATGTTACGTGGCGGCGCCTATAAGCCGCGCACTTCGCCTTATGATTTTCAAGGTCTCGGACGCGAAGCGCTCCAACTGTTAAAGGAAGCGAGTATCGCTACAGGGCTGCCCGTTGTTACGGAAGTGATGAGCGAAACAGATGTGGATGTCGTGACAGAGTATGCTGACATGCTGCAGATCGGTGCTCGCAATATGCAGAACTTCTCCTTACTGCGCCGGATCGCTACCACAAATCGGCCGGTGCTTCTCAAACGTGGACCATCGGCAACGATTAAAGAATGGCTGCTCGCCGCGGAGTATCTATTGGCGGGTGGTAATTCAAACGTTGTGTTGTGCGAACGCGGTATCAAGACATTTGAAACAGCCACACGGAATACCTTGGATCTGGCGGCGGTCGCGCTGGTGAAGGAGCTTTCGCACTTGCCGGTAATTGCTGATCCATCGCATGGAACGGGTATTCGTAGTCTGGTACCGGCGGCTTCGCGCGCGGCAGTTGCTGTAGGCGCGGACGGTTTGATGATCGAGGTCCATCCCTGTCCTGAACGAGCGCTCTCTGATGGACCACAGTCGCTGGATTTACCGGGTTTTGAGGAGTTGATGAAGAGCCTCTCAGCCTTTGCACGGGTGCGAGTACCAGAAGTCGCCTGACAGGAAATGATTCTATCTTTGTCCATCGGAATAAATCTGTTGCTCACATCGAGGTCTGTCTGATCGTGGTCACGTTTACCACTGGTGGGGAATCGCACGGCAAATCCTTGGTCGCGATCATGCAGGGCCTTCCTGCAGGACTTCCCCTTCAGACGGAGGTCATCGATCGAGATTTACGAAGAAGGCAGCAAGGTTATGGTCGTGGCGCAAGAATGAAAATCGAGCAGGACCACGCGCAGATTCTTAGCGGTGTTCGTCATGGATTTACTCTCGGCTCGCCTATCGCACTCCTCATTGAGAACAAAGATTGGACGAACTGGTCGGAAGTGATGGCTTCGGCGGAAGCCGTTGAGACACAACATGCGCGCGAACTAAAACGGCCACGCCCGGGACACGCAGATCTGGCCGGAGGAATGAAGTTCGACATGCGTGATCTGCGCAACGTTCTGGAGCGAGCCTCTGCGCGTGAGACGGCCGCTCGCGTTGCCTGCGGCTCGATAGCAAAGCAGCTGCTCCATAAGTTTCATGTCGAGATTCGCAGCCATGTGATTCAACTCGGTGGTGTGCCGGAGATACCACTGGAACTCGAATGGGATGCAATTGCCTCGATCCCGGACGGCACGCCATTGAACTGCGCTGACGACTCTGCTCAGGAGCAGATGATAGCGCTAATTGGTGATGCGAAAACTACCGGCGATACACTTGGTGGAGTTTTTGAGGTGGTCTCGCGTAGATGTATTCCGGGCTTGGGCTCTCATACGTCCTGGGATCGGAAACTCGACGGACGCCTGGCCCAAGCGCTGATGTCCATTCCGGCGGTTAAGGCAGTTTCAATCGGACAAGGTTTAGAGGTCTGCAGCGTCTCCGGTTCACAAGCACACGACGAGATCTTCTACGACAATGACTTGCGTCAGTTTATCCGCAAGACCAATCGTGCAGGCGGTTTAGAAGGCGGCATCACGAACGGTGAAGAGGTTCGTTTACGCGGTTACATGAAACCAATCTCAACTCTCAGACGCTCATTAAGTTCAGTACACATTGATACGAAGCAAGAAGCGCGAGCTGCTTTTGAGCGTTCGGACATCACAGCAGTGCCCGCGGCCGGAGTTGTTGGTGAAGCAATGGTGGCATTAGTTTTGGCGGATGCGATGATTGAGAAGTTCGGCGGCGACAGCGTGGGTGAGATGCAGCGAAACTTCAACGGTTACTTGCAGCAATTAAAGGATTATTGATAGATGATCCCCCGCTTCAAGGTTCAGCAGCATTATTTCGAAATAGACCAGTCAACAGTGAATAGATTTCAGGTAGGGAAGGGGGCAAGCGGGAATCAACTACATCTTCAGCGCTCAAGAAGATTCCGCGCCGCCCCCGCTTCCCACGGGCATCACCATCAAGTGCAAAACCACAATTCAACTTGAAATAATTCGCAGGTAAGGAAGGGGGCCGCTTCAAGTCGCAGGGCACAAAACCTGCAGGAAATGATTCTTTTACGTTGAACACTGGATGTTGAGCTCATAAGTGATCTGAGTTGAAGCGGGGGCAGCGCGCAATGAGATTGAGTGCTAAAGAAAAAATCTGAGCGCGCGCCCCCTTCCTAACCTGAAATCTATCTAATGTTGAAATTGCTACTTTTAGAAGTGACAAGTGGGAATCAATTACATCTTTAATTCAAGAACACATGAAGCCGACCACTAAACATTCGAGCAAGAAAATTCAAATTCTACCTGCGAAGCGGCTCGTGGGCACACTGCGCCTCCCGGGTGACAAATCCATCTCACACCGAGCAGCAATCATTGCCTCCCTAGCTCAAGGTCGCTCGACCCTAAATAACTTCTCAACTGCTGAGGATTGCGACTCAACTCTCAAATGTCTTAGCGCACTGGCCGTCAAAGTCAACCGCGATGATTCGACTATTGTAATCGATGGCGCCAGCGACAGCGCGTTAACGAGACCAGCAGCACCTCTTGATGCGGGCAACTCTGGAACGACAATGCGTCTCCTGGCGGGAGTTCTCGCTGCTCAACCATTCTCAACCATCATCACTGGAGACTCCTCACTCCTGTCTCGCCCAATGCTACGTGTTGCGGAGCCGCTGCGATTGATGGGTGCATCTGTAGAAACTACGCCTGCAGGTACTGCGCCGCTTAAAATTCAGGGTTGCTGTCTCTTACGAGCGATTGATTATCACCCGCCAGTTGCCAGCGCTCAGCTCAAATCAGCAGTCTTACTGGCCGGCCTGTTCGCAGATGGCCGAACTATGATCACCGAGTCTTTCCCGTCTCGCGATCACACTGAACGGCTGCTCAAAGAATTCGGCGCAGAAGTCGAGCAGCAAGGCAATACCGTGAGCGTTAGCGGTCGCGTGCGATTAAAGGCCTCCCAATTCGAGATACCGGGCGACATCTCGTCTGCGGCCTTTTTCATTGCCGCGGCAATGCTGTTGCCCGGCTCAGATCTAACCATTGAAGACGTGGGAGTGAATCCTACGCGCACGGCTTTCATTTCGGCCCTCAGATCCTGGGGCGCGGACATATCTGTCACCGTGCAACAAGCCGACGCGGCTGAGCCGGTTGCGACGATTCACGTGCGGGGAAGAGAATTGGACCATACGCGCCCGCTTGTAATTGGTGGCTCGGAGGTGCCGCGCGTGATCGACGAGTTGCCTTTGCTGGCTGTGGTTGCTGCGGTCGGAAACTGCTTACTTGAAGTTCACGATGCTGGCGAGCTACGCCTGAAAGAGTCTGACAGAATTGCGGTAATCAGTCGGAATCTACGGGCAATGGGTGCGGATGTCGTCGAGCACGAAGACGGATTCAGTGTCACGGGAGTTGGACGTATTCATGGCGCGCGGGTTCAGGCTGTTGCGGACCATCGTATCGCGATGGCTTTGGCTGTCGCAGCTTTGTGCAGTGAAGGACCATCCGAAATTGAGGGCGCAGAGAGTGTAGCGGTCTCGTTTCCGGAATTCTTTCCTCTGCTGGAATCATTGGTTGAACGATGACGAGACCGCAGCGGATCGTCCCGCTTGGGTTCATGGCCTCGGGTAAGACCTCCGTGGCACAATTACTCGGCAGGCTTCTCGAGTGCGATGTAGTCGATCTCGATGAACTGATCTCGCACCAGGATGGACGCAGGACTGCTCAGATCATTCGCGCGGACGGCGAAGCGGCATTTCGCACTCGAGAAGCGCAGGCGTTGAAAAGAGTGTTGGCAGATTACTCGGTGGGCGTGATTGCGCTTGGTGGTGGAACATGGATGGGGGAGGAGAACCGCAAACTGATCCAAAGCTCACATTGTATTAGCGTGTGGCTTGATGTTCCTTTCGAACTGTGTTGGGAAAGATTGGTCGATCAAGGCGCGGAGGATCGGCCCTTGATTACTGATTGCACCGATGTGCGGCGCCTCTATAATGATCGTCGGTTGCTGTATCGTCTTGCGAATATTCGGATCAGGATGAGTCGGAAAAAGAGCGCTGAGTTGATCGCCTCCGAAGTACTTCGCAGATACCACCGGCTTCATGAGCATGTCAAAAAACCGTTGGAAGTGATCGGGTTGAGCTAAACGCTCTTTATGGATTCAGGACATAGCTCCTTATGGACCAACGAAATCCTACACACGGCAGTGTGTAGTTCGTTCAGATCCGGCCTAGCAGACGCGCGCCTCTGCTCTTGGACCACACTCAACGAAATCCTACACACGGCAGTGTGTAGTTCGTTCAGATCCGGCCTACAAAGACGAACCTTCTCCCCCTACTTTATTTTCAACGTTGCGGACTCAGAAGATCATCGAAACCAGAGTGTGACTTGTGGACATTAAAAGAAAGGATTTGGAAGGAGTAGCCTCTGTTAGAAGTCGGATCTAAAACACATCCATACACTCTCGTGTGTATGATTCGTTTGAGTGTGGGCCAAATGAGACGAGAGAGAGAGGGTCGCGTCTAAGTTAGGCTGGATCTCAAAAACATCTACACACTCCCGTGTGTAGGATTTGGTTGAGTGTGGTCCAAAGAAGAGAGCGGGGGTTGCTTCTGTTGCTTCGATAGAAGTAAACAAGAAACCATGGTGCCATCTTGGGAACACGTAACAGTGATCGGCTGTGGCCTGATCGGAAGTTCTTTTGCGCTTGGTCTCAAAAGTAATCACCTCTGTCGAAGCATCGCCGGTTGGGATTCTTCGCAATCAGCTCTAAACCAGGCGCTCGTACTCGGAGTGATCGATGAGATTGACCATTCCTTTGCTCATGGAACCACCTCGCCGGCGGATCTTGTCTATCTCGCGATGCCAGTTCGCTCGATCATCAATTTTATCAAAGAGTGTGCATCCTTGGTTAAGCCTGGAGCATTGATCACAGATGCGGGAAGCACAAAACTGGAGGTGTGTAAGACCGCAAAGGAGTTCCTGCCACTTGACCGGCACTTCATCGGAGGACATCCCATCGCGGGAAGTCACCTGTCAGGCATTGAGGAAGCGAGGAGCGACCTCTTTTCTGAGCGGGCATATGTGCTGGTTGCGGATCAACAGGCCATAACCGAGAAACCGTTCTCAGAAATAAAACAGACCTTAACGCTCTTAGGCGCGCGGGTGCTTTTAATGAGCCCTGCTGAGCACGATCGAGCAATGGCTTTGGTCAGTCATCTGCCGCAGCTGTTAGCAAGTGCACTTGCGAGCGTTGTCATTTCCAGACCAGATGCTGAGGAACTTCTCTCTATAGTTGGACCGGGTTATGCAGACATGACCCGATTGGCCTCAAGCAGCTGGTCCATTTGGAAAGATATTTTGCAGACGAACAGAATCGAGATTGCGAACTCCTTGGATCAGTTTATACATGTTCTGCAATCCGTGCGCGACGAGATGCGTTTAACCGAGTCAGAGCTGCCGATGATGAGGTCGCTCTTCAACAAGATCTCACTATGACCCAAGCTACCCATCGGGTTTCGAGTAAATATTCTGGCTTTCCAGTCCCTTCCTTTTGAAGGACAAAGTCTCGTTCGGTTCACTGTAGACAATCCAACGACGACAAAGTCAGTTCTGGACAGTCAGAAACTCGGTTATACAGAGACAGAAGTTGCGCAGGCGAAATTTGCAAACCGGCCAGGAGAGCTCGCCCGTGCTGCTTCACAACTTGGTGAAGCAAACATCAACATTGATTATGCTTATTGCGGAATCGATTCCGATAGTAATGCCCCGGTGTTGATTTTCGGCGTTGCAGACGCAGGACGCGCAGCTAAGATCTTGGACAAAGCTTCTGCCGCCGGTGCAGGAGTGTAAAACTTTTCTGACTAAGTAATGTCAATGTGGCAGGGCCATGCAAATTGCAACCCTGCCATTTTTCTTAACGTTGATGAAATCTTCCACACGGCAGTGTGGAGTTCGTTCAGATCCTACCTACAAAGACGTCCACTCCCCCTCTTTTCTTTTCAATATCACCAACTCATGACACAGTGACATTCTGAACGCTGACATTTCGCTGGGGATCAACCTCTGACATTTCGACGGTGCTTCTGAGTCGGTAACGGTGAGCAAGAGAGGGGGAGAGTTCGTCTGTTGTAGGTAGGATCTGAACACATCCCCACACTGCCCGTGTGGGGTATTTCGTTGGGTGACAAAGAGTGGCTCAACTCGAGTGAGGTTCCACACGTCCGTCAAGCGTGATGGCTTGAATTGTTTTAAAGCGAGGCTTAGGTAGGGCAAAACAGTTCAATTCATTAGAGGAATCGCTCACATTTACCAGACTTAACTCGTCCAGTTGCTAGTCAAGACAAAACGTGCGAGTTTCTGATCCTTCCGGACGCAATCGATGGAAAAAACCTGATTGTGCATAACAACGTAAATTCCCGCGTCCAATATGCGCGCCGCGAACAGACTCTCTGTCAAGTTTTGTAAACCATCACTCCCCTCAAATCCCAAGGGCGTCATTGCGCCCGTCAAGATGATCGGAGCTGTCAATTGCGGCAGCGCCCGCTTCAGATAGAGTCCCGTTTCAACCATTGTGTCAGTTCCGTGAGTGATCACAATCGGAAATGGATGAATCAACAACTCGCGTATTTTCTCGAGGATGTTTTTGCGGTCCCCATCAGTCATCTCGAGGCTGTCCTTGTTCATCAGCAGAATGACTTCCACTTCGGAGTCTGGCAGCCGTAAGCGACTAAGGTGCCGATCGATCTTGTTGTCGAGGTTCTGGACTGTGCCGGTCTGTTCTGAATAGGCTTTTTCAATCGTACCTCCTGCTGTTATTAGATAAATGACTGTCATGAATATTTCAGTGGTTAACCCTCCCGAGCAGATTACGCGCCATTAACAATTCGCCGGCGCAGATTAACAAAGGTCGGTGACCTAATCCGACCGAATCCTTGAACGCCTAGATGCACGGTTGGGTGCATTATAGTCACCTGAGATCAGTTGGTTAACGTTGGATAAGCACAATTAAATTGCCCAGTTCTCTAACCTGTGGTATCTGTTTGCGGCACTGAGAGTGTGAGTGGGATTGTAGAGTTGAACCGGCAACAATGAACAACCAGATAAATTCAACAGAATTTGCGGGGGGAATAGTTCCGGTGTTCCATTTGAGCCATGCGTATGGTGCGTGGCAATTATCGCTAGTTGTGGTCGTCGTTATTAATGGTGCAGTATTTCTGCTACTTGACAGCGGATGACGACCGGGCAATAGCGACTATTACAGGCCGTCATCCAAGCGCAAGGGATGGCGGCCTTAAACTTTTGGAGTGCGGTGACTTGTCACCGCCTCGGTATCGCTTCTTGACCTCGGAACCTTGTTAGCTCAGATGGCAAGCGTTATGACTGCGAAAACTGCGACAACACTGAACGACGATACTAAAGCGGTAACAAGTTACCGCACTCCAAGGAAGGGGGCGCGGATTCTCTTGGAAGCACTCGTCCACGAAGGTGTGGATACGATTTTTGGTTATCCCGGTGGCGCCGTGCTTCCCATTTACGACGAGTTGGCCCGCATGCCAGATCAGTTTCGCCACATCCTGGCTCGACACGAACAGGGCGCAGTCCATATGGCGGAAGGTTATGCGAAGGCGACCGCACGCGTCGGCGTAGTGCTTGTGACTTCTGGCCCAGGCGCCACTAATGCAGTTACCGGAATCGCAAATGCCTTCATGGATTCAACGCCCTTGGTTGTGATCACCGGACAAGTGCCACGCAAGATGATCGGTACCGACGCATTTCAAGAAGTGGATACCGTTGGGATCACTCGGCCCTGCACGAAGTACAACTACCTCGTGCGTGAAGTCAGCGAATTGGCTGAGATTGTTCACGAGGCATTCCACCTGGCGGGCTCGGGCAGGCCCGGCCCGGTCGTAATTGATATTCCAAAAGATGTGACTGCCGAACTGGCATCTCTCGATTCGATGGGCAAGAGCGTGCGACTGCCGGGATATCAACCAAACAAAAGAGCCACCACTGAGCAGGTTGAGCGGGCTATCCAACGAATCCTCGAAGCCGAAAGGCCAATTCTCTATGTGGGCGGGGGTGTAATCCATGCGAATGCGGCGGACGAGTTGCTGCGGCTGGCAGAAGCTCTGGAGATCCCTGTTACGCCGACGTTGATGGGGCTTGGTTGTTTTCCATCTGGGCATCCTCTGTCGCTTGGAATGCTCGGCATGCATGGAACTTACTGGGCCAACATGGCGATCTCTGAAGCGGATCTGATTATTGCTATTGGTGTGCGCTTTGACGATCGCGTGACTGGCGCACTCGACAAGTTTGCGCCGCACGCGGAGATCATCCATGTGGATATCGATGAATCATCTTTGAGTAAGAACGTTCGTGCGCATCTGCCAATTCGTGGCGACGCGAAGTCGGTAATGCATCAAATGCTCACCTCCTTGAAGGGCGGCTACTCGCCACCGCTTTCGGTTTCCTCTGGGGTTGAGTCGGCCGAAACCAATACGAAAGCGGTAACAAGGTATTGCACTCCAAGAAGGCAATGGTGGCAACAGATTGATGAATGGAAGGAGTTTGCCCCGCTCAGTTATGAGAATTCCAATGAGGTGATTAAGCCGCAGTTTCTCTGCCAGGAGCTGCATCGTCTGACTAACGGCGAGGCCATCATTGCCACGGACGTGGGACAACATCAGATGTGGTTGGCCCAGTTCTACGGATTCAAGGGGCCACGCCAATCGATTACTTCGGGTGGTCTGGGCGCGATGGGCTTTGGCTTTCCTGCTGCACTAGGCGCTCAGTTGGCTTTTCCCGATCGACAGGTTATTGCGTTTGTAGGTGATGGTGGATTTCAGATGACAGCGCAGGAGCTTTCAACCGCCGTCCAATACCAGACCAACACCAAAATCATTGTCATGAATAATAACTACCTGGGAATGGTCAGACAGTGGCAGGAGATCTTCTACGAAGGCACCTATTCGGCCGTTGGGATGGACGGCGCCCCAGACTTCGTGAAGCTCGCTCAGGCTTATGGTGCGATCGGGTTACGAGCAAGCAAACCACAAGAGTTGACACAAGTGCTCAAGGAAGGCCTGTCGATGAATGGTGTGGTCGTGATGGATATCGTTGTCTCAGCAGAGGAGAACGTCTATCCGATGATTCCACCCGGCGCCGGATTGAAGGAAATAGTCTTGAGATAGGTAAATGAGGCACACGCTTTCCATTCTGGTTGAGAATCGCTTCGGTGAACTCGCACGCATTGTCGGACTATTTAGCGCGCGTGGTTACAACATCGAAAGCCTCACCGTCGCCGAAACACTAGAGCCAGAAATCTCTCGCGTGACGCTTGTAACCACTGGCGACGACCGAACCATTGATCAGATCGTCAAGCAGTTGAACAAACAGATTCGAGTTCTATCAGTGACCGATCTCAGTGCACAGGACCATGTCGAGCGCGAAATGGTATTGGTGCACGTGAATGCTGCAGGCGAGACCCGGCAGTCGGTTCTGAACCTGGTTGAGATTTTCAGAGCTAAGGTGATCGGAGTATCTCAAACAACTTTGACAATTGAGGCGACTGGTGAACGGTCCAAGGTGGATGCTTTGCTTCGTCTGCTTTGTGCTTTTGGTATTCAAGAAATGGTACGAGCCGGAACGGTCGCTATTGCACGACCGCCCGTGGAAGTTAACCACCAAACGCCAGTCCGAGAACTTGTTGACGCTAAAGGTTGAAAGGACCGATCAGAAAGAGGGCCAACTAAGTGATGAACGTTTATTGCGACAAAGATGCTGATCTCGAGATCCTTAAATCCAAACGAATTGCAGTGATTGGCTATGGCAGTCAAGGGAATGCCCAAGCCAACAACTTGAAGGATTCTGGCTGTGAGGTGGTGGTCGGGCTTCGAGATGGCAGCCCTTCGCGAGAAAAAGCAAAAGCTGCGGGTCTCGAAGTGCTCAACACGGCCGACGCTGTCTCCGTCGCTGACGTAGTAATGATGGTTGTGCCGGATGAGTTAGCCCCGGGGATTTATAGAGATGAGGTTGAATGCTACTTACGTCCTGGGAGTTATCTAGCCTTCTCCCATGGTTTCTCGATTCACTTCAAGAAGATAGTTCCACCACCAAACATCAATGTATTCATGGTTGCGCCCAAGGCGCCGGGACACCTGGAACGGTTCGAGTTTACTCAAGGCCGAGGAGTTCCCTGCCTGATCGCAGTGCATCAGGATCCGAGCGGTGATACCAGAAACGTTGCGCTGGCTTACGCATCGGCCATTGGCGGTGGGCGCGCCGGCATTCTCGAAACAAGCTTTAGGGAAGAAACCGAGACCGATCTCTTCGGGGAGCAGGCGGTGCTTTGTGGCGGCTTGACCTCGCTGATTCAAGCTGGATTCGACACCTTGGTTGAAGCAGGTTACGCGCCCGAGATGGCCTATTTTGAATGCCTTCATGAACTGAAGTTGATTGTCGATCTAGTGTATGAAGGTGGGATCGAGAACATGCGCTACTCGGTCTCGAACACGGCGGAATACGGCGACCTTACGCGTGGACCAAAAGTAATAAATCGTTCAGCCAGGCGCGAGATGCGACAAATCCTCAAAGAAATTCAGTCAGGTAGATTTGCGGATGAGTGGATGGCTGAGTGTGAAGCAGGGAAGCCGCGGTTTAGGGAATTGGAAACTGCGGGAAGCGAACATCCGATTGAAAGTGTGGGCGCGCGGTTGCGTCAGATGATGCCGTGGATGAAGGAAACGAGAATCGTGGATCGAAGTAAAAATTAATTTTGGAGTGCGTTTGGAGTGCGGCTCCTAGCCGCCGCACTCCAAATGCCGCATTCCAAAGGAGAACTGAATATGCCTTTATACGACTGGAACAAAATGGAACCCTCTGAGATAACAGCCGACTATCTGCAACGAGTTGCGACTGGTGAGAACGTCACGATCTCGAGACTCGAAGTGAATCGCGGCTCAACCAGCGAACCTCATAAGCATAAAAGCGAAGAGGTGGTTGTCGTTCTCAAAGGCGCATGGCGTTTTCGCCTGCCTAGTGGAGACGTGACGATTACCCCGAACCAGTTGCTGCTGATTCCTCCCGACGTTGAGCACTCCTCTGAAGCACTCGAAGACACGATTGCACTGGATATTTCTGTTCCCATTCAGAATTCAAGCGAGGCCGAAAAAAATCTGTTGGTTGAGGAAGATCCCGATCAGTATCTCTGGGCAGTGTGATGAGGTCATAAATGTCTTTCGCAGAAACTAAATGGGTTTGGCTGAATGGAAAGTTCGTCCCTTGGAGCGACGCTAACTTTCATGTCTCTGCTCATGGATTACATTACGGCAGCGGAGTATTTGAAGGTGTGCGCTGTTATGAGACGGCTGATGGTCCAGCGGTCTTTCGGTTGGACGATCACCTTCAGCGACTCTATGCATCGGCTGAAGTTTACGGGCTCGAGATACCCTTTACTCGGGAAGAGCTCGCGGAAGCAACGTGTGAACTGATTGAGCGCAATCACTTTTCGAGCTGCTATGTTAGGCCAATCTGCTTCTATGGCAGTCAGAGCCTGGGCCTACATCCCCGTAACTGTCCGATTGAGGTAGCCATTCTCGCTTGGCCATGGGCGCCTTATTTGGGCGCGGAGGGTTTGCAAAACGGTGTTCGTGTGACCGTGTCGCCCTGGAAAAAGTTCCATTCACAGATGATGCCCACGACTGCGAAAGCCTGCGGTCAATATCTGAATTCGATTCTTGCTGTGCGCGATGCCGTGAAGCGAGGCTTTGATGAAGCATTACTGCTCAACGCTGAAGGACAGGTTGCAGAAGGCTCAGGAGAAAATCTATTTATTGTCAGCGGTGGCAAGATCGTTACTAATGATGATCGTCACTCGATCCTGCTGGGAATAACCCGCGACTGTGTGATCCGTATTGCGCGCGATCTGGGATATTTAGTTGAGGCGAGGGCGATCCGGCTCCACGATCTGCTGACAGCAGACGAGGCATTTGTCACCGGTACAGCCGCAGAGGTCACGCCCATTCGTGAAGTGGACAATAGTCGCATCGGTGATGGCATGCCTGGTGCAATCACAGCTCAAATCCAGAAACTGTTCTTTGACGCCGTAGCTGGTCGAGCACTCAGGTATCAGCATTGGTTAACGCCGATTGGAAGAGCATCGGAGGTTGCAGTCTAATCATGGAACTAATGCAACTGGAAATGTTTGTTGCGGTGGTAGAAGAAGGCAGCGTGAACAAGGCCGCCGATAAGGTCTGTCGTACGCAACCGGCAGTAAGTATCGCTCTCAAGAAACTCGAGATGGAAATTGGGTCACCGCTGTTCGATAGGTCTCAACGATACGACTATCAGCTAACCCCGGCAGGCGAACTCCTTTACTCCTACGCGACCCGTTTGGTTTCAGTGCGCGATGAGGCGGTCGCATCGCTGAGGGATCTCGTGCATCTCCGACGTGGTGCCGTGCGCATTGGCGCGAACGAGAGTACAAGCATCTATTTGCTGCCCAAGATAACTCAGGCATTTCATGAACAGCACCCGGATATCGAGATCGAAGTTACATGTGGCCACTCCGAACAGTTGTTGATGTCAATGCATCTGCGCCGCCTCGATATAGCGCTGTTGGCCCATCTGCCTGAAGACCACGGGCTTGATGCGCGTATCATCATGCGGGATGAGTTGGTCGTGATTGCCAGCCCCCGTCACCGATTGGCCCACGTTAATAGAGTTCAGATAAAGGATTTGGAGAAGGAATCAATCATCACTGAAGGCGCGCCTTCGTCGGTGCATGAGAAGGTGGTCGAGGCCTTTCGCTCACACGAGACGCCGCTGAATGTGCAGGTAAAGAGCGCCACGATTGAGACGATTAAGCAAATGGTGGCGAACGATGTGGGAGTTGGTTTTGTGCCGCGCATGTGTGTGAGACGAGAGGTCGCTAGAGGGGAACTGGTGATTCTGTCAGTTCAGGGTCTGTGTCTGGAACGAAACCTCTGGGTGGTTCGTCGCACTTCAGATGTACATTCGCACGCCGCACTGGCGTTTATGAGGGTGGTTAACTCGCTTGCGGAAAAGCTTGATCTGGAGGAGAACGTCAACCAATGTTCGGATCGAAATGCCGGTGACGTTATCGAACTCAAAGCCCGTAAGCAGGTATGAGGACATAAGGTTCCGACATTTCGTGTACTTTCGTGTGGCTTCGTGGATCGTATCGCTATGTTCAAGATGGAGGAAACATCTTCCGATGACGGTGGCATTACCGGCATCATTTTCATGCGACCCGACGGCATGTTCGAGGGTCGCATCTATCGTAAACAGCTGCCAAACGTGCAGGACCATACTCTGCCAGAGAATTCTGAGTTGTGTATCCTGACGGGAACGCTGGCCCAAGCGCGTTCAGTTGTTCATGAAGAACTAGGCTGTGATGGAGAGCGCTGTACCTACTGTAAGTCCTCCTGACGTCATCACGCTCGCTGATGTCGAGTCAGCCCGTTTAAGTATTGCGCCCTTTATCAATCGAACTCCTCTTATTCGCAGCCACACGCTTAGTCGTCTGCTGGGAACGAATGTTCATCTGAAGCTGGAGATGGTGCAGCGCACGGGCGCCTTCAAGGTTCGCGGCGCCTTCAATCGAATGCTCGCGCTGTCTGATCTTGAACGACGGTCCGGAGTCGTAGCTGTAAGTGGTGGTAACCATGCCCAGGCCGTCGCTTGTGCAGCGCGCGATCTCGGTATTAAGGCATTGGTTTTGATGCCAGCCTGCACGCCGGATAATTACGTGAGGTCCACGGCAGATATGGTGCAGAAGTTTTGCTTGTACCGACCCTGGCTGAGGCGTTCCGGCGCGCTCGTGACTTTGAAAGAAGTGGGTTTATCCATGTGCATCCATTTGATGACCCGCTCGTCATTGCGGGACAGGGAACACTTCGGTCTTGAGATTCTGGAGGATGCCCTTCGCCTGCTTTTGGAGCGTGCAAAAATTGTGACTGAACCCGCAGCTTTTCACTGATCCCATAGGCTCAACACGGATTTAAAGCGGCGGCGCGTCGCTCGGGCTCCTGCCGCCGCACACGAAAAATGCCAAAACTCAGAAGCAGAGGAATCACTGAAGGCGTTGAGCGATCACCCAACCGGGCGATGTTGCGCGCCGTTGGTTTCACTGACTCGGACTTTCAGAAGCCAATCATCGGCGTTGCCAACGGCTACAGCACCATCACTCCCTGCAACGCCGGTTTGAACGAATTAGCCAACCGAGCGGTCGGTGCCCTTCGTGATGCCGGCACCATGCCTCAAACCTTCGGTACGATCACCGTTAGTGACGGCATCTCAATGGGGACGGAGGGGATGAAGTATTCACTCGTCTCGCGCGAGATCATCGCCGACTCGATTGAGACAGTCTGTCAGGCCCAGCAACTCGATGGACTCCTGGCGATCGGTGGGTGTGACAAGAACATGCCGGGAGCGATGATTGCCATCGCACGGCTTAATATTCCTGCCATTTTTGTTTACGGCGGCACGATTAAGCCGGGACATCACAATGGACAAGACTTGACCATCGTCAGTGCGTTCGAGGCTGTTGGTCAGTTCTGCGCAAACAAGCTCAGTGACGATAGTCTGTTGAGTATTGAGCGAAATGCTTGTCCCGGCGTCGGTTCGTGCGGTGGTATGTACACGGCAAACACCATGTCCGCCGCGATTGAAGCGATGGGTATGAGTCTCCCTTACTCCTCAACCATGGCGGCAGAAGACGAGGAGAAGAGAGAGAATGCAGCGTTCTCAGCACAAGCAGTGGCCAAAGCAGTACGAAACAATCTATTACCACGCGACATTCTCAGTCGGCAAGCGTTTGAAAATGCCATCAGTGTAGTCATGGCTGTTGGTGGCTCAACGAACGCGGTGCTTCATCTACTCGCGATCGCTCACGCTGCCGAGGTCTCATTGTGTCTAAATGATTTTGAAGAAATTCGTTCACGTGTGCCGGTGCTTTGTGATCTGAAACCTTCGGGTCAATTTGTGACGACGGACCTGCATCGGGCCGGCGGAATACCACAAGTGATGCGCATGTTACTCGATCATGATTTGTTGCATGCCGGCGCGTTAACCATCAATGGTGAAACCATTAGTGACGTCCTTGCGGATGTGCCGTCAGTACCAGTCTTTTCACAGCAAGTAATTCATCGATGGGAGGATCCGGTACAGACTGAAGGGCATCTGGCAATCCTGCGCGGGAATCTGGCCCCGGAAGGCGCGGTCGCAAAGATCAGTGCTGATAAACAAAGAAGCATCACCGGTCCTGCTCGCGTGTTTGATTCAGAGGAAGCCTCTTTGGCGTCGATTTTAGCCGGAAGTATTAGGCTCGGTGATGTAATTGTTATTCGTTACGAAGGACCAAAGGGTGGTCCAGGAATGCGCGAGATGTTGGCACCGACCTCGGCTCTGATTGGCGCCGGGCTTGGTGGGTCAGTGGCGCTGATTACTGATGGGCGGTTTTCGGGCGGAACGCATGGAATCGTTGTGGGCCATGTTTCACCAGAGGCGGCTGTAGGTGGTCCGATTGCGTTGGTCAGAGAGGGCGATGAAATCATCATCGATATTAAGTCTCGTCTGATTCAGTTGAACCGGCCCGCTGAGGAACTTCAGCGGCGACTTAATGAGTGGACTCCGCCGCCTCCTCGTTACAATTCGGGAGTGCTTGGGAAGTATGCGAAGCTCGTCTCCAGCAGCAGCTTAGGTGCAATTACCGATCTCTAACTATACGTAAACGTGTGCGCGCATTTCAGATAAGGCGCCTTTGGAGCGTCTATATAGATAAGGTCAGCAGTCAATTCAGCGCGCGCTCGTCTAGCTGCAAACTCGTGGCACCGACGGTCGTCCGGTGGCTTGATCTGGTTGTCCTGAAAGCGCGTTGATGAAGTACCTCTTGTCGACAATCACACTCGCTGGCCTGCTATTCGCAAGCGCAGTGTCGTCGCATGCTCAGAATATTGCCGTCTTGCGGTACGCAACAGATAGTACGATTGGTTTACACGACTCTTATCACCCCGGCTATGTGCGGTCCTGCTACTGTAGGCGCGTTGCAGAAGCGCAATGTGGTGGTGATACTGAACCTCAAGTTCAATTCGGACGCCACGAGGTTCAGTGTCAGCCGCTTACCTCACTGCCAGCAGGAAATAGCAATAAACAATTCTCGTATCGGGTGACGCTGAAGAATGAGGGGCTGAAGACTATTCGAGCAATTCAATGGGAATACGTCTTCCTCGATCGAGAAAGCGGCAGAGAACTCGGAGGTCGTAGATTCGTCACCAAGGAGAACATTGCGCCGGGAAGACAGAGGACATTGGAGGAATACACTCCGCATCCTGCCGTTAAGGCGATAGGTATCAAAACTCTTGCGCAACCCGATGGAAATCAGTTTATTGAAAAAGTCAGGATCAAGAGAATTACGTATGACGATGGGTCGATTTGGCAACAAGCGGAGCGTAATAATTAATGAAATGGACCACGTTAACGCCCGGAAAACAAGAGCAGTGGTGTGGTCGGATGTCTGGTGGGTCAGAAAGAGCTGATTGAACAAGACGTACGCTTTGAACTGTGCGGTACGAAAAACCCATGCATTGGCTCTTGCTATTGTGCCTCTTGCTCTCATTTTGTGTCGGAGCAGCAAGCGCCCAGAGTCCTTCAACCACCGGCGAGCGAACCGATAACGAGACGGAGAAGTTTGATAAAGACGGGTTGACCTTTGACTATCAGCGAAACTGGACGTTGTCTTATCAAAGCAACGCCAGCGCACAACAACTCGTGCTGACGGAGCCGAAACTTGATGCTCAGATAATGATCGTCGCATTGCGCGGCGAAGTCACCAATACCGAGGAAGAGGAGCACGCGAAGACAGCCCTTATAGAGCCGTCAATCAATCGATTGCTGAAACAGTACTATGATGCTGGAATCGAGGTTCAACGAGTTGCCGCAAAAGGGGGCGTGGGTGATTTGCCTGCGGAAGGGGCGCAGCTGCGATTTTCTGTCGACGGGCAGGCAGGAACAACAGATGTCTTCTGGCTGGTGATTAATCAGCGATTGTTGCAGATGTTTTTATTAGACCGGAGAAAACTGCAATGCAAAGCGTCACCTGTTGGGATCTCATTCGAAGCAGCTTGAAAGTTGCGAAGCCTAAATAGAGACGTGCGTTTCAGGGTTTCGCGATCACCCACGTCAAATCGCTTGCCAGTGTGCACCGTAGAGCAGGCAGTGGCACTCAGGCACGGAAGAGTGACCATTGTTTTGTGGGCCAAGGTTACACGGCATGGATTTTGACGTGGGTTTTAATATTAAGGACAGATGATTAGTTCATCAGAGAGACTGTCAAACTTCCAATACGCAATTCGCAATGTTGTCGATTCCGCTGAACGACTCGAGCGAAGCGGTCGTTCTGTGTCTTATTTGAACATTGGTGACCCACAGATTTTTGGCTTTCGACCACCAGAGCATCTGATCGAAGCAGTACAGCGGGCCGTGCGAGACAAATTCACGGGTTATACGCACTCCGCAGGCTTGCTTGAGGCTCGCGAGGCTGTTGCCACCTACGCTACTTTACTCGGATCTCCACTAACTCCGGATGATGTGATCTTAACCAGTGGGGCTTCTGAAGCTGCCGATATCGTATTGACAGCTCTCTTGAATGACGGCGAAGAAGTACTGCTTCCTGCACCCGGCTATCCGATCTATCCGGCAATTTTAAGTAAGATAGGCGCCACTCCGCAGTATTACCGACTGAACCAAGCCAGGAACTGGCAGCCATCAGTCGATGAAATAGCTTCACTGATTAACGAGAGGACGAGGGCAATCGTCTTGATTAATCCGAACAATCCCACGGGATCGATCACGCCGGACGTCGTGACCTCGCGAATTCTAGCGCTCGCTGCCGAACATGATCTCTTGGTGATATCGGACGAGGTCTATCGCGAGCTGTGTTTTATACCGGCGCCTTCACCCGCTTCAGTTCTTGCGGATCAATTGGGAACTCCTCTAATCACCCTGGAAAGCCTGTCGAAGACCCACTTGGTGCCCGGTTGGAGAGTTGGTTGGATGCGCTTTTCTCAATCTCACAAGATGCGAGACTTGATGGGTGCGATTACTCGCATTGCGAGCGGTCGTCTCTGCGCGTCTGCGTTGGGCCAATATGCAGTGCGCCCCGCTCTAACCGGTGACCGGGGATTCCTGAATTCGTTCATCAATGAAATCAAAACTCGCCGCGATATCGCAGTTTCACACGTACGTAATATCGAGGGTCTATCATGCACAACTCCCGATGCCGCTTTCTATCTGATGGTGAAAGTTGATGTGCCAGATGGGGTTTCTGATCACGAGCTAGTAATGGAGATGCTCGAGTCGACAGGCGTGCTCACGGTTCATGGTTCAGGATTCGGATGCAACCCATCAGAGGGTTACTTTCGCATCGTGTATCTCGCAGAGCCAAGCTCTCTCGCTTTTTCCCTTGCAAGGATTGGTGAGTTTATCACGCATCTGAGGGCAAATCCGTCAATTGCATTGGCGGGTTGAGGTGGTGACATTAGTTGAATCAATGGCTTAGTTATGAAAGAGATGAACACAGCATTTCGTTCGTTATCAACTGTGCCTAGTATCAAGACTTCTCTCCCTTCGTTAGACAACCGTTTGCTCGCAGCCTTACCGCGTGATGAGTATGAGCGCTTTTCGTCAAGGCTCGAATCAGTCAATCTGCCAAAGAACCGAATTCTCTACGAGGTTGGCGATTCCGTTCGGCACGCATACTTTTTCAATGGCGGCATGACGGCAATGCTGGCAATCAATCAGGATGGCCAAACTATAGAAATCGGCATGATGAGTGACGAGGGGTTTATCGGCACCCCAATCATTCGTCGTGTTGGAGTCACTACTTGCCGTGTGATGACGTTGCTGCCTTGTAGTGCCGTTAGAGTGCCAGCCGAGCATCTGCTGGCGGAGTTCAACCGGGGCGGAAAGTTACAGCAGTTGCTGCTCAGGTACAGTCACGTAACCGAAACCCAGATGGTCCTCTCCACTGTCTGCAATCTATTCCACTCAGTCGAAATGCGAGTTTGTCGCTGGCTGCTTGTAACACACGATTGCTTAAAGACCGAGAGCTTCGATTTGACGCAGGAGAACATTGCAATCATGCTGGGTAAGCACCGAAACCGAATCAGCGTAGCGGCTGGTGAGTTACAGAAACGGGGTTTGATTAATTACAACCGTCGCGGGCGGATCACTATCATTGATCGCAAAGCGCTCGAAGCCGAAGCCTGCGAGTGCTATCGACTAGTGAAAGAGTGTGTTCGTGATGTGTTTAGATGATGCCGTCCTCAACACATTCGAAGCATACGCCTCAAAACCTCAGTGCCAGTTTGCTGCGCCGTGTGGTAATCAAGCTCGGCACCAACACGGTTATCGATAGTCAGAATGAATTCAATGCCGCACGACTTGAGCCGCTAGTCAGTTCGATCGCCACGTTCAAACACCAGCAGCAACGACAGATTGTGTTGGTGTCATCCGGCGCAGTCGGTATGGGAGCAGCACGTCTGGGTATAAGCAAGGCCCGATTGCATGACGTTGTAATGCGCCAGGCCTGTGCGGCGGTCGGACAAAGTTTACTCATGCAATCTTACGGGCAACTGTTTCGGGCGCATAAGATCAAGACTGCTCAGTTGCTGGTAACGGAACCGGATTTTGCGGGTCTACAACGCCATGCAAACCTGCGACATACGATAGAGAAACTTCTAAAGCTGAATGTGCTGCCCATTATCAACGAGAACGATGCCACGTCTACCGCCGAAATCGAGTACCTTGACAAATCACATCGCGTGTTTAGTGATAACGATCTTCTGGCTGGTCTGGTTACTAGCAAACTCGAGGCCGATGCTCTGATCCTCCTAACGAACGTCGATGGGCTGCTCTTTAGAACCGAAAATGGTGAAGAATTGATTTCCACAGTTATGTCCATAACTCCAGAGCTTAGACAGCTCGCTCGTGGTCCCTCTCCGAACGGACGCGGTGGCATGCTTACGAAGCTCAAAGCAGCCGAGATTGCTATGAGGACTGGAGCCTTGGCCATCATTGCCAATGGCACTCGGCCAGATACGCTATCGCGAATCTTTGCCGGCGAAAGTGTGGGCACCAGGTTCATTCCTGGCGCATGTCTTAATGGCAAACGACGCTGGATAACTTATATCGCAGGCGTGCAGGGTCGCCTGGTGGTTGACGATGGAGCACGGGATGCAATCCTCGCTCGCAAGGCCAGTTTATTGATTTCAGGAGTGACAAGACTAGAAAAGCCTTTCAATACACGCGACGTTGTCAGCATCGTTGATAGTACCGGGCGCGAATTCGCGCGTGGAATTACTAACTGCAGCAGCCGTGAAGCACACTCTCTCATGAAGAAACGGGCGAGCAAATCCGGAAAGCAGAGTTATTCGAAAAAAGGCAAAGTGCTCGTCACAAGAAACAACATCGTGATCCTGTAATGAACGCCACACTCACTTTGGAGCAGCAGGTCATAAAGTCTATAGTCCGTCGGGCTCGAGCAGCTGCGCATCGCCTCGGAACGCTGCCGGATAAGATACGGCGAGACGCGTTGAATACGGCTGCTGATGCGCTGCTTAGTCGCAAGGCTGAGATTCTCAGCGCCAACGTGCTTGACACCAGGGCCGCTATGGACTTGGTCCAACAGCATCGGTTGAGCAGCGCAAGTATCGCTCGTCTTAAGACTACCGAGCAAACCATTTTAGATATGGTGTTGCGCGTGCGAACAGTTGCCGCGCTTCCAGATCCAATCGGCTCAGTGTTGGAAGCAACTGAACTGGATCGTGGTCTTAGGCTTTACAGGGTATCGTGCCCGATTGGAGTGATTGCTGTTGTGTTCGAGTCTCGCCCCGACGTGATTCCGCAAATAGCATCGTTGACGCTGCGAGCAGGCAATGTTGTTATCTTCAAGGGTGGGAGGGAGGCAGCTCACACTAATTGGGTGCTAAATCGGATCTGGTGCGATGCGTTGGCCGAGTTTCCGGAGATACCGCCGAACACAGTCAATTTGCTAAAGACGCGAGATGAGGTTGCTGCGCTATTGGATCTGGAAGAGGGCATCGATCTGGTTATTCCCCGTGGGTCAAAAGAATTTGTGCGTCACATTTCCAGTAAGACTCGTTTTCCTGTTCTTGGTCATGGGGAAGGAGTTTGCCATGTCTATGTCGATCGATCAGCAAACCTGGCAAAGGCTTTGGACATCGCGTTTGACTCTAAGGTGCAATATCCGGCCGCTTGCAATTCGATGGAAACACTTCTCGTTCACAGAGATGTAGCCACGACGTTTCTCCCGGATATTGTTAATAGGTTTCTCGCAGCCAACGTAGAAATGCGAGGCTGTACGGAAACGATTGCGTTGATTGCTGACAAAGAGATCGTTCTGGCGTCTGAAGAGGATTGGAGTACGGAGTATTCAGAGCTCATTGTCTCGATCAGAATCGTAGATAATGATACGCAGGCGATTGAACACATCCAGCGTTATGGTTCGGGGCATACTGAGGCAATCGTTACTGAGGACCATCATGTGGCACAACGCTTTACGGATAGCATCGATGCCGCCGGTGTTTACGTAAATGCTTCGACTCGATTTGCTGACGGCTATCGTTATGGAATGGGAGCAGAGTTGGGAATCAGCACAGGCAAGCTGCACGCGCGTGGACCAGTTGGGCTTCAGGGATTGACGAGCTATAAATACAAGTTGTTTGGCGACGGGCACACGGTTGCGAGTTACACGAGCGGCGAACGTCAATTCAAACACCGCCGGCTATAGAGTTGGTAGAGACATTCTTTATGGACCAACGAAATCCTACACACGGAAGTGTGTAGTGCCTTTCAGATCCTACCCACAGCAGACGCGCTCCCCTTATTTCTGTTTTCATGATCGGCTCATGATCGAGTGGAATTCGCGATGCTCGTAGTTTTGTGAGGTATTGCTTGGTTTCGATGGTTCTGCTGAGTCGGTAACGTTGAGAATAAGGGCGAAGGGGCTCATCTTCTTGTAGGCAGGATCTGAAGCACCATACATTGCCGTGTATGGGATTATTTTTCAGACTTGCTGGCCGAGAAGCACTGTACACGTTTATAGGATTCACAATCAATCTATGAACACACAAAACCACCTTAACGACATCAACCTCGCTTTCATCGGCTGCGGGGTAATGGCCGAAAGCATAATTGCCGGATTGCTCAGGAAAACTCTCGTAACACCAGAACAGATAGTCGGCAGCCATCCCCGCCTCTTACGACGTGAAGAATTACAAGCAACCTATGGAATCCGAATGGTCGAAAGCAATCGTGAGGCCTCGGAAGATAACAAGGAGGTGGTTGTCCTTGCCGTTAAGCCACAACGAGCGGGACTAGTGCTCAATGAATTAAAAGGTGCCCTGCATCCCGATAATCTCCTTCTATCAATCATTGCCGGAACGACAATAGAAACGATCGCGAAAGAATTAATGCATTCAGCCATCGTGCGAGCAATGCCAAACACGCCAGCTCAAATCGGACAGGGAATCACAGTTTGGACCGCGACACCCGAAGTGAGCGAGACGCAGCAAAGCAGAATCCGCACATTGCTCGGAGCTTTGGGTCAGGAGATGGTGGTTGAAACGGAAAGAATGATTGACATGGCTACTGCTTTGAGTGCCACTGGACCAACATATATTTTCCTGGTGATGGAAGCGTTAGTGGATGCTGGTGTTCACATGGGATTCTCAAGACATGTAGCGCAGGAACTGGTAATGCAGACGATGCTTGGTTCTGTTCAATTTGCCCGTGAATCTCACAAGCACCCGGCCGAATTGCGCAACATGGTCACTTCTCCCGGCGGCACCTCCGCCGAAGCGATCTATCAGATGGAGAAAGGCGGACTTCGTACTGTGCTATCCAAAGCAGTGTATGCGGCTTACAAGCGGGCGGTTGCACTCGGAAAAACCTAGAAGGATTGACGATTGCCAATTGCCGATTGCTGAAATTGTCAATGTTGTAAATTTGCAAGTTGAAGGGCAGCGACACTCAATCGAATCTTCAGCGTTCAAGGATTAATAAATTGGCAAGTCAGGAAAGTGGGACAAGTGCTCAATCGAATCTTCAGTGTTTAAGGTTAATGTTCGATAAACTTCAGTTTGTCGTTTTCCACTGCTCGTGACTCACCAGAAACTTGGATCGTCTGAGATCGTACGTATCGGTTTCAACCAAAGCACGGTAACTAAAAAACGACAAGCTGAAGCATATCGAACATCGCACGGGTAACTCGACACGACAAGCTGAAGCGTGTCGGACATCGCACGAGTAACTCGACACGACAAGTTGAAGCATATCGAAGATCGCACGAGTAACCGACACGACAAGCTGAAGCGTGTCGGACATAAAACCCTCCCTTCCGCTTCTAATTCCCAATAAGATCCATCCTCCAATAATAGATTTCTTCCAATTCTGGCGTCATTCATAACAAAGGGAATCCTTTCAAGGTATTGAAGCGCGGCGATTTCTGTCCGAATCTCGATGCTAAAACTCTCCAGAACCCAGTCCAGCCATGAAGAACTCTTCATTGAGCGCTACGAGCGGCTGCGTAGCGCAGCCCTAAAACTCGTCCTGGGCGACAGACAGCGCGCAGGAGACCCATACCTTGCTGTTGATCGCAGCAGCAGTGCCTTCAAAGATCGCTTCCATCTGACAGAACAACACCGGGACCATTCCCAAGGATCCAACGGTCTGGCGGTGACATAATAGATCTACGAATACTCTCTCAGTAGACGCACAGCTTGAAAATGTGTCCGACGAAACCATTTTTGTTCCAATCAAAATCCGCGTGCTTTCGTTGAAATCGGGTATCGGTATCCCAACCATCCTGACAATAGATAATGGTGAAAATGGCACCGCCGCTGTTTGGGATTTCACTCCCTTACTCAAAGATAACAAGCTCGGGCCGAAGGAAAAATTGAGAGGGAGACGGTTGGAGTTTAGGTTTTCCGGCGTCTCTTCGAAATTAAGCGCGCTCGCTTCCACCTCAGAAATTGATTTGATCCGAGTCGAATTAAAAGCTCTGGGGAGAAAAAGCAGTAAAGCGCCTTAACTATACATTAAGGTGTTGATATCAAGACGCAATAGCATTTCTTATCTAGCGTAGAGAGGTCCTTGAAAATGCAACATCACTGAAACGAGTTCCGAGCTCGCGTCACTGACTGTTCCTGTCGGTGCTGTTTTACCTCCTGCCTAGCAGACGCTCTCTGTCCCTCCCTTCTTTTCTTGCGAACTACTTTAAAAAATTGGTGGAAATCATGAATGGTGTTTGAGTCATTGTAGGTTGATGACGCTGATGAACCATCGACATAAGTCTATGGTTCTTTTGAGGCTCTGATTTGGTCATTGCACCCCGGTCTGATCAATGAGGTGATTCGAAAGTGGGACATGGCAGGTTTATGAGATTGTGTTCTTGACTGGCGGGTGTTTAATCTAGACAGTACTGCACCGCGCCAGCTTCAATTCTCATTATCACTCAGTCTCAAAGAAACAACTCAATGTCCCACAATTTGCAGGTTGGGAAGGGGGCAAGCGCTCGGAACCTTCTTCTTTAGCTCTCAATCTGATTGCGCGCCGCCCCCGCTTCAAGTTGCAGCGCCCAGAACTTGCAAAGGAAAAGATTCTTTGAAGTTGAACAGTTGTTGTTGAGTTGATGAATGATGCGAGTTGAAGCGGCCGTAGCGCGCAATCAAGACCGAGTCCGGACCGCACCGTCCCTGGACACGAAATCCAGACCCTCTACCTACCACTACACCACTCTCTAAACTACAATACTTTGAGGTCGATGGAAGGAGACTAGTGTCAACTCCCGCGCACGAGTGGCCCGCGTTAGAAGCTGGCTATGAAGATCAGTTTGGACCCATCGATCCGGAGGTTTATGAAGCTGCCGGAGCGATCTGGCCCAAGGCTGCTAAGTTTGGTGAGTTTGCACTGCAGGATCGAAGCCTTGCCTTCAATCTCATGCTCAAGGCCGTAGCGAGCGTCAGTTCTTCGATTGCCGCTGGCCGCAACGTCGAGCACCTCAAAGCTTATCTTCTCAGGTCCTACAAGAATCTTGTCGTAACAGAGCGGGAGAAGCTACTCAAAGAATCAATTCCTGAATTCTCGCAAGATTCAGTCATGGATATCGTCACTGATCTGGAACGTAAGATTCTGCTTCGAGAAATGTTTACTCATATGAGTACTGCTGAACGTACTCTCGTTTACCATTCGATGATGGGATATTCATACGAGGAAATCGCAAATCTGCTTGGACTCAATCCGGCCACGGTTCGACAACGGATGCACCGCCTAACAGAACGCCTCAGAAAGACCATCGATTTCGAAGATACTGAAACTTGAGGTAGTGTCCTAAATTGATTGCTCTGTGCGAACTCGGTGTTCTCGGTGTCTCTGCGGTCATAAATTCGCTGGACGAACCACCACAGAGTCAAAGAGGACGTAGAGTTTGCACAGAGAAAAAGTCAATTAGGCCAATACCAAACTGGAGTAACTTCAAAAAATCTCTTTTCTCGTTGTCACATTTGAGACGTTTCAACCCGTCTTATTATTGAAGGGAGTTCCTTCCCTGTGACTTGACCTTGGTAAACATGTTTGATTAGGAGATAGCGATATGCGAGATTCTCAAGACAGCTTCGTATTCTTCATGCCCTCAGCTGATCTTACAATCGAGATTATTAGGCAGAATCAGTCCTTGGTTAGGGATTACGCTGCTAGAACGGTGCCCGAAATATCATCCGAATCCAGCGATGATGAGCCTCTGCTCGGCCGGTTTGGTCTAGGATATCTTCGTACCAGATCCGTAAGCGGAAAGCCGTCGATTGAAAGCGGTCAGCGGCTCATCGCGGAGCGGCTCTATCACTATCTATCCTCTCTTTCAGAATCTCCATGGGCAAGGGATGGCGGCTCTTTTCCAGTCTCCGAGTACGTTACAGATGGGATGATCACAATGTTGGGTTTTTCCTCGTTGCGCCGACACCCGGACTCTTCGCGCGCACTCGAAGTTCGGCAGTTGTTCGAAACGTTAACGGAAGAGTTCGTAGATTGGTTGGCGAATGAGCAAAACGGCGCATTTGTAACACCTTGGATTGAAATGCACTTGACCACTAAAGGTGAACTGAGTTTGATTGCCATATCTGAGGACGAGCTGGAAGATTCGGGCGACAAAATGGAATCTATCGATGAGGCACTTGCTTCCGCCATATTAGACCCAACTACGCTCTAACCAAAACTGTGTAGATTCCTCCAACTCCAATGGCGTCTGTACGTATCCTCCACGCTTCAGACTTACACATCTCCACTGCATCAAACATGACCTCGCCGTTCGATCGGATCGGTTTACTGCCGGAACTGTTTTCGATGCCGTCGTTGAGAAGATGCTCGTTTCCTCCTACGACCCTGCAGTCCTTCAACGCTTTGCGGATGTCGTGCGCCAACATGCAACAAAGGGCTCGTTAGATGCCGTTGTATTGACAGGGGACATCGCCACCACGGGCGACATTGAAGAGTTGGAGAATGCGCTTGAATTCATCGAGGCTCCACCTGATTTCAGGCAATTGGCTCAAACAGCAGCAAAAGAACCGACACTTGGATGTTCTGATTGCAAAGTCGAAATACCACCGACTTCATAGCGGGTGGGTCCCGATCGGATCATAAAAAACTAAGGGGGTCATCCGTCGTCTTGGTGAACCAAGGAAATCCTACACACGGCAGTGTGTAGTTCCTTCAGATCCAACCTACAAAGACGTGCCACCCCCCTTCTCTTTTTCAACACTGCCAGCTCAGAAGACGGGTGACATTCAGAACCCTCAACTTCACCCGTCCTCAATTTCG